>Ga0210406_10003775_pt1 | contig 16443 bp, 25 predicted proteins | sample IncBWC30MmetaG_FD_155454 | JGI IMG/M metagenome (GOLD analysis project Ga0210406, IMG submission 155454) | Forest soil microbial communities from Barre Woods Harvard Forest LTER site, Petersham, Massachusetts, United States - Inc-BW-C-30-M | ecosystem: Environmental > Terrestrial > Soil >... | reverse complement strand
CTCCACTTGGTTGACCGTGTCCATGGCCACGCCGACCACGATCAGCAGCGAGGTACCACCAAAGTAGAAGTTTACGTTCAAGCCGCTGGTGATCCACGTGGGCAAGTGCTCGAAGAATCCCCCGATTGGACCATACAAGTGGTTTAGGTGAATGCCCGTGATCATCCATTCCGGAATGAACGAGATCAGGATCAGGTACAGCGCGCCTACCAGCGTAATACGCGTCAGGATGTCGTTAATGTAATTCGCCGTGCGCGCTCCCGGCCGGATGCCCGGAATGAACCCTCCGTATTTGCGCATGTTGTCGGCAACCTCGTTGGGGTTGAAGACAATCGACACGTAAAAGTACGCGAAGAAGATAATCCCTACGGCATACAACAGCGTGTACAGCGGCTCTCCCCAACGCAGCGCCTCAAAGACCCGGCTGAAGTAGCGGCTGTCCTTGATCATCGGCAGCGCGCCCAAGGTCTGCGGCAACGTCAACACCGACGAGGCAAAGATAACCGGCATCACGCCGCCCGAGTTTACGCGCAACGGCAGGTGGGTGGACTGGCCGCCCATTACCTTGCGGCCGACAACTCGCTTGGCGTACTGCACCGGTATTCGCCGCTCACTTCGTTCCACAAACACGATGAAGGCGACCACGGCGATCATGACCACGATCAGCACCAGGATCGCCGGAACTGTAAACGCTCCCCACGCCTGGGTTCGAACCTTGTCGTAGAGGTCGGCGACCGCGCGCGGCAATCCCACCACGATGCCGGCAAAGATCAGCAGCGACATTCCGTTGCCCACGCCACGCTCGGTGATCTGCTCACCCAGCCACATGATGAACACGCTGCCCGTGGTAAGCGTGAGCATGGTCATCAGCACAAACCCGAATCCCGGGTTGTTGACAAAGCCGGGCTGGCGCTCAAGCGTGAACGCAATACCCAGCGACTGCACCGCGCTCAAGAGCAGCGTCAGGTATCGGGTCCACTGAGTGATTTTCTTGCGGCCCAGTTCGCCTTCCTTCTGCAACTTGGCCAATGGCTCGTAGACCACCGTCATCAACTGTAGAATGATCGATGCCGTGATGTACGGCATGATACCGAGGGCGAAAATCGTCAGGCGGCGAAGCTGGCCGCCGCTGAACAGGTCGATGAATCCGAGGAAGGTGCCGCGGTTCTGGTCGAAGAACTGCGCCAGCACGTCTGCGTTGATGCCAGGCGTGGGGATGTGCCCCCCGAACCGGTAGACGGCGAGCAGTCCGAGCGTAAATAGAATGCGTTTCCGTAAATCGGGAACGCGAAATACGTTGGCCAGCTTCTCAAGCATTACCTAACCTCAGTTGCCACTCGCCAGTTACCAGTTGCAAGTAACCAGGTAGCTCTACAGTACGTTAATCTTGCCGCCGGCTTTCTCGATCTTCTCTTGCGCCGACTTGGAAAACTTGTGTGCGTGCACGGTCAGCGCCTTCGACAGCTCGCCATGGCCAAGCACCTTCACCAGCGTGTTCTTCGAGGTCACGACGCCGGTCTTGCGCAACACTTCCGGAGTGATCTCCGTCTCGTTCAGACCGGCCAGCCGCTCCAGGTTCACCACTTCGTATTCGGTCTTGAAGATGTTGGTGAAACCGCGCTTCGGCAAACGCCGGTGCAGCGGCATCTGGCCGCCTTCAAATCCACGCATCAGGCTGGAGCCGCTGCGCGATCCCTGGCCCTTATGGCCACGCGTCGAGGTCTTACCCATGCCAGAGCCCATACCACGGCCAACGCGCTTCTTGTTCTCGTTGGCCTTGCGGGGTGCTCGTAAATTACTAAGATTCATTGTGTACCGTACCTGGGCGGCGTATCGCTGTGCGCCGCGTCACATTTCAATAATCTTGGCTTCCTGATCGCGGATGCGCTAACAGCCCGCATCCGCGTCGAAAGACCTGCTGTTAATCGACAATCGCGACCAGGTGCGGGACCTTCGCCACCATGCCACGGATCGACGGCGAGTCTTCCCGCTCGATCACCTGGTACAGGCGGGTAAAGCCCAGTCCCTTGACCACCAGCTTCTGCTTGATCGGTGTCGCAATCGCTGACCGCACGTACTTGAGATGTATCTTCGATCCCGCAGCAGGGGCCTTCGTTTCGGTTTTTTTGCGAATACGCGCCATGATTAAAGCTCCTCAACGGCCTTGCCACGCGCCGCCGCAATTTCCTTGCGATCGCGCAGCCTGCCCAGTGCATTGAACGTCGCCTTGATCACGTTATGCGGGTTCGTCGTACCAATTGACTTGGTCAGCACGTTCTGCACTCCGGCCGACGTCATGACCGCGCGCACCGCTCCACCAGCGATCACGCCCGTTCCTTCCGGAGCCGGCTTCAGCATCACCATGCCCGCGCCGTAACGGCCCAGGACCTGGTGCGGAATCGTGGTCTGGTTCAGGTTGATGCGCAGCAAGTTCTTCTTCGCCGCCTCGATGCCTTTACGGATGGCCTGCGGAACTTCCTTCGCCTTGCCGGAGCCGTAGCCCACAACCGCGGCCGACGGATCGCCCACCACCACCAGCGCAGCGAACGACATGTTCTTGCCGCCCTTGACGACCTTGGTCACGCGGTTGATCGAGACCACCTGGTCCTTCAGCTGGTAGCTGTTGGCGTCAAGCTTTTTCTTTACTGTTGGCATTCTGTAGTTTCTCCAAACTCTCTCGGGCTGCGTGCCTTAACTAACCACTGGCCGCTAGCCACTGACCACCGCTTTTAGAATTCCAGTCCCGCTTCACGCGCCGCTTCCGCCAGCGCCTTGATGCGGCCGTGGTACAGGTAGCCGCCCCGATCGAAGACCACCTTCTTGATGCCCTTCTCCTTGGCGCGCTCGGCAATCAGTTTGCCGATCTCTTTCGCCGAGGCCACGTTGCCGCCCGTAGGACGCTTCTCGCCCTTAATGCCCTTGCCTTTTTCGATCGAGGCAGCCGACACGATCGTCGCGCCCTTCTCGTCGTCAATGACCTGGGCATAAATGTGTCCCACCGAACGGTACACGTTGAGACGCGGACGCTCCGCCGTACCTGCCATCTTCTTGCGTATGCGGGAGTGGATCCTACTCCGCGTCTGGTTTTTCGATGTCTTTCCAATCATCTCTTTGCTTCCTTAACTCCCGGGGCTCTGAACCGGGAAGACGGGGCGTCTCCGCCGTGCCGTCCTAACTATTTCGCGCCGGTCTTGCCGACCTTCTTCTTCAGGCGCTCGTCACTGTAACGCACGCCCTTGTTCTTGTACGGGTCGGGCGGACGCAGCGAACGCATTTCCGCCGCCACAAAACCAACCTTCTGGCGATCGATGCCAGCCACCGTCAGGTGGGTCTGCTTGGGATCGATGGTCACATCAATACCCGACGGCAGCGGGTACTCAATGGGATGCGAATAGCCCAGCGTGAAGACCACCACGCCCTTGCCCTTCATCTCCGCGCGGTAGCCGATGCCGACGATGTCCAACTCTTTCGTCCAGCCCTTGGTCACGCCCTCCACGGAGTTGTTCACCAGCGCGCGTACCAGGCCATGCACGGCGGCCTTGGAATCGTCCTCGCGGACGATGGTCAGCACACCATCTCTGGTTTCCAACGCAACGCCGCCCGGGATGTGTGTGGTAACTTTGCCCTTCGGTCCCTGTACCGTCACCGTGTTGCCTTCGACTGCATAGGTCACGCCTTTGGGCAGCGGGATCGGCTTTCTTCCAATTCTCGACATAGTGTATCTCTCACTCTTTGGTGACTGGTAACTGGTAATTGGTAGCTAGATAGCATTTATCGCTTTCACGCTATGCCATCCAACCTTAGAGCTGATGACCAGTTACCAGTCGCCAGCTACCAGTAACCTCTTAACAAACTTCGCAGAGCACTTCGCCGCCGAGCTTTTCCTTGCGCGCCTGCCGGCCGGTCATCACGCCCTTGGGAGTGGTGAGGATGTTGATCCCCAACCCGCCCAGCACGCGCGGAATCTCGCTGTGGCCGACATAGACGCGGCAACCCGGGCGCGAAATTCGCTTGAGCTGCGAAATCGGCGACGAACTGTCGGCGGTATACTTCAGGTACACGCGCAGCACCTTGCGGCCTTCTTCTTCCGTCGACTTGTAGTTCGCAATGTAGCCTTCGTCTTTCAGAATGCGGGCGATCTCCACCTTCAACTTGGAAAGAGGAACGTCCACCTTCTGGTGCCGTGCGTTGATCGCGTTGCGTACCCGCGTCAGAAAATCTGCGACCGGATCGGTCAAACTCATGCTCGCTATCTCCTCAAATCGTCGCCCGTTAGCTTTCCGCGGACTTCTCGCGTGAGGCCCTGTCCTACAACGTAGGATGAGCGCTCGTGAAAGAACCAGCCACGACGGACTTACCGGTAGCGCCGGCCTCAGGCCGGCTTACCACCGCTTACCTCTGACTTTGCCCTGGCGGACTTTGGTCCGCGACGGCAACTACCAGGACGACTTCGAAACCCCGGGAATTTCTCCCTTGAGCGCCAAGCCGCGGAAGCACAAGCGGCAAACGCCGAACTTGCGCAGAAACGCCCGCGGACGCCCGCAGATGTGGCAGCGGTTGTGCTGGCGGCTGGAGAACTTGGGTTTCTTGTTCGCCTTGGCGATACTGGATGTCTTAGCCATCGTTTCCTTTACTCAGAGCCTGCGCTCTTGTTCTTCTAAACTCTTGCTACTGGGCGGTGCGGAACGGCATGCCCATGTGCTTCAATAGCGCACGTGCCTGGTCGTCGTTGCCCGCCGTGGTCACGATCGTAATGTTCATTCCCCGCATCTTCTCGACCTTCGAGTAGTCGATTTCCGGGAAGATCAACTGGTCGCGCACGCCGAGCGTGAAGTTGCCGCGTCCGTCGAACGACTTGGTCGGCACGCCGCGGAAGTCACGCACGCGCGGCAGCGCAATGTTTACCAGTCGGTCGAAAAACTCGTACATCCGGTCGCCACGCAGCGTCACCATCACACCGATGGGCATCCCTTCGCGCACCTTGAAGGCCGCGATCGACTTCTTCGCCTTAGTGACAATCGGCTTCTGCCCGGTGATCTGGGTCACTTCGCTCGACGCCGGATCGATCACCTTCGCGTTCTGCGTCGCTTCGCCCACTCCCATGTTGACCACGATCTTCTCGAGCCTGGGGGCCGCCATGGTGTTCTCCAGGCTGAATTCCTTCATCAGCGTCGGCAGAACTTCCTTGTAATACTTGTCGCGCATGCGCGCCGTCGTGCGATTGGTCGCCTTGGGCCGCGCCGGCTTGCCGGACGCCTGCTCCCCGCCAACTTCTTCCTCTGCCGGCTTGGCCTTCTTGCCCTGGGGCTTTCCGCCGCCCTGGGCGGGCGCCGCACCCTTCTGCTTCTTTTCTTTCTCGTCCGCCATTTCCTGCTTCACCTTTCTCACGGTTTCGGATCTTCGTTCAGACCGGTTCGTGAGGAACTCAGTTCAGTAGCCAGTTGCCAGCTACCGGTTGCCAGTTACTTTTCCAGCGTCGTGCTGCAGTTTTTGCACACCCGCACGTGCTTGTCGCCACGCTTCTCGTGACCCACGCGCACCGGCCTTCCGCAGGCTGCGCACATCAGCATCACGTTGCTGATGGCGATTGCGCTCTCCTGCTCGGCGATGCCGCCCTTGATGTTCTTCTGCGGATTGGGGCGCACGTTCTTCTTCACCATCATCACGTGCTCCACCAGCACTTTGCCCGTGGCAGGACTGACGCGCAGCACGCGGCCTTCCTTGCCCTTGTCGCGTCCGCTGATCACCCGGACCTGGTCGTTACGTCGAATGTCTACGATCTTATGCATGTCTTCCATCGCTCCGGTAACTGGTCACTAGTAACTGCAATCAACCACTTACCTTCCCAGTCGCAGGCCGCTACATCCATGAATTCGTAGCGCCTTGTTTAACTTCTATCCATCGCTTTGCCAGTTACCAGTCAGCAGTAACCTGCGACCGCTTTACAGCACTTCCGGCGCCAGCGAAACGATCTTCAAAAACTTCTTCTCGCGCAACTCACGCGCCACCGGACCGAACACGCGCGTCCCAACCGGCTCGTTGGCATCGTTGATCAGCACCGCCGCATTCTGGTCGAAGCGGATGTAGGTGCCGTCGCGTCGCCGATGCTCCTTGCGAGTGCGCACGATCACGGCCTTCACCACCGTGCCCTTCTTGGCGGTACCATCCGGCGAAGCTTCCTTCACCGAAGCGGTCACAACGTCGCCCAGGTGCGCTACCAAGCCAACTCCACCGCCCAGCGGCAGGATCACCTGCAGCTTGCGCGCGCCCGAGTTATCGGCGACATCAAGCATGGTTCTCATCATCACTGCCATAACTTTGCCTCCTTGCTACGCGACTTAGCTAACCGGCGCTGCTTCGACGGGCGCCACCAGCGCAGCCTTGCGCACGATTTCCTTCAACTGCCAGCGCTTCAGCTTCGATAGCGGACGCGTCTCTTCGATCTTGACCATATCGCCCAGCTTGGCGATCGCGTTTTCGTCGTGTGCGTAGAACCGCTTGCTGCGCTTCACCACGCGTTTGTAGAACGGATGCGCCTTCTGGCGATGCACCTCGACCACAATGGTCTTCGCCATCTTGGTGGAGACCACTGCGCCAATTAGCGTCTTTCGGCGCCCCTGCGCGGTCTCAGCCGTTGCGGTTGTTGTCGATGTTCCAGTAGACATGTCGGTCATGGCTTACTTCTTCTCCGTCGCAGCCGTCTTCGTCTTGCTGGCCGCCTTCTTCACCTTCGCAACTTTCGGTCCTTCTGCTGCCTTTGCCACCGGCGCCGCAGCTTTCGCTTTCACCTTGACCGCGCCGTTGCCGGCCAGGTGCTTTTCGCGCTCGATGGTCTTGATCCGCGCGATATCTTTCTTCAGGTCGCGGATCTTCTTCAGGCTCTCAGTCTGCCCCATCTTCAGCTGGAATTTCAGCTTGAAGAGAGTGTCAGCCAGCTCAGTCTGCTGGTGCCTCAGCTCGGTGTCGGTTAAATTGCGGATCTTGTCTGCATTCATCTCAAAATTCCTCAGTGGACGCCTTCGCGCGCCACGAACTTGGTGCGCAGCCCCAGTTTGTGCGAAGCCAGGCGCATCGCCTCGGCCGCATCGGCCTGCGAAACCCCTTCCATCTCGAAGAGGATCTTGCCCGGGCGCACCACGGCCACCCAGTGGTCAGGAGCTCCTTTGCCTTTACCCATACGGGTTTCGGCCGGCTTCTTGGTGACCGGCTTATCGGGAAACAGCCGGATCCAGATCTTGCCGCCACGCTTCACGAAACGCGTCATGGCCACGCGGCTGGCCTCGATCTGTCGATCGGTGATCCAGCCCGGCTCCATGACCTTCAGGCCGAAGTCGCCGAACGACAACTCGCCGCCGCGCCACGCCTTGCCGCACATCCGACCGCGCTGCTGCTTGCGGTACTTCACTTTCTTTGGCATCAACATAATTGGTTCCCAGTTCTCAGTTGTCAGTTACCAGCGAGATCTAGCCACTAGCCGCTGACCACTAGCCACACTCTTTTAGAACGCGCCCGTTTGCACGCCCTGCGGTTCGCGCTTGCGCTCGCGCAGGATTTCGCCCTTGTACACCCAGCACTTCACGCCGATGATGCCGTACGTGGTGTGCGCCTCGGCAAAGCCGTAGTCGATATCGGCGCGCAGCGTATGCAATGGCAGACGTCCCTGCAGGTACCACTCGGAACGCGCGATTTCGTTGCCGTTCAGGCGGCCGCTGACCCGCACCTTGATACCCTTGCATCCGAAGCGCAGCGCCGAATCCACGGCCTTGCGCATGGTGCGGCGGAAGCTGACGCGCTTTTCCAGCTGCAAAGCGATGTTCTCCGCAACCAGCTGCGCGTCCAGCTCGGGCTTGTGTACTTCGAGAATATCGACGTACACGTCGCGGCCCGTGCGCTTGGCGATCTCGCCCTTCAGCTTATCGATCTCCGCGCCCTTGCGGCCGATGATGATGCCCGGACGCGCTGTGCGGATGATGATGCGCAGCTTGTTGCCGGGACGCTCGATCTCGATCGAGCTGACGCCTGCCGACTTGAGCTTGTCTTTCAGCTCCTCCTTCAGCTTCACGTCTTCCAGCAGCAGTTTGTCGTAGTCGCGCTCTACGAACCAGCGCGACCTCCACGGCTTGGTAACGCCGAGGCGGAATCCGTAAGGATGGACTTTCTGTCCCATAGTCTCGTTTACTCTCCGCAGCGATCGCCTTCCGGCGTCGCCGCATTTGGTGGCCGCTTCTGCGACCAGCGTAAAACCTATTTCTTCGCCTTACTTCTTGCCGGCAAATTTCTTCGCCGGAGCTTTCTTGGCCGCGCCCTTCTTGGCGACAGCCTTCTTGCCTGCAGTTTTCCTGGCCGTCTTTCTCGCCGGGGCCTTCTCGTCCGTCACCACGGTCGCAGTCGCCTTCGCCTGGTCGCCCGGCTTCTCGGCCAGTACCACGTGCAGGTGCGAAATGCGCCGCTGGTAGCGGAACGCGCGGCCCATCGGAGCCGGACGGATCCGCTTCATGCGCGGGCCGTCGTTGGCGATCGCGTGCTTCACATACAGGCGGTCGAGATCCACGTCCAGACCCTTCTCGGCGCTCACGTAGTTGGCGTTCTCCACCGCCGAACGCAGCAGCTTGTAAATCTGGGGCGCGATGCCCTTCTTGGTGTACAGCAGCGTGTCGAGCGCCTCTTCCACCCGGCGGCCCTTGATCAGGTCCAGCACCAGGCGCGCCTTCTGCGGCGAAACCCGCACGTAACTCAGTTTGGCTGTGAATTCCATACTCTTCCCTTACCTCGCCGCCGGCTTGGCCGCCGTCTCCGTCGCCGCCTTCACCGAGTGACCCTTGAAAGTGCGGGTGAGGCTGAACTCGCCGAGCTTGTGGCCGACCATATTCTCAGTGACGTACACCGGAATGAACTTCTTGCCGTTGTGCACCGCCAGCGTGTGTCCCACCATCTCCGGGACCACGGTCGAGCGGCGCGACCACGTGCGCACAACTTTCTTCTCGTTGCGCTCGTTCATGTCCTCGATCTTCACCAGCAGGTGCTTGTCGATGAACGCACCTTTTTTCGTTGAACGTGCCATATCCCCTCAGTCCTACTTCTGTTTGCGGTTCACAATGAACTTATCGGTCCGCTTGTTGTTGCGTGTTTTGTAGCCGCGTGTCGGCTGGCCCCACGGGGTCACCGGATGACGTCCGCCGCTGGTCTTTCCTTCGCCGCCGCCGTGCGGGTGATCGACCGGGTTCATCACGACACCGCGGTTCGTCGGGCGAATACCCATCCAGCGCGACCGTCCCGCCTTACCGATGGAAACATTCTCATGGTCGGTGTTGCCCACCTGGCCAACCGTCGCCATACAATCCACCAGCACCTTTCGGGTCTCGCCGGAAGGCAGCTTCAGCAGCGCGTAGTCGCCTTCTTTGGCCACCAGTTGCGCCTGCGCTCCTGCCGAACGGGCCATCTGCGCGCCCTTGCCCGGCTTCAACTCGACGTTATGCACCGTCGTACCGGGAGGAATGTTGCGCAGTGGTAGCGCGTTGCCCACCAGGATGTCGGACTCCGGTCCGCTGACGATCTTCGAGCCAACCTTCAAGCCAACCGGGCAGATGATGTAGCGCTTCTCACCATCGGCATAGTTCAGCAACGCGATGCGCGCCGAGCGGTTGGGATCGTACTCGATCGTCGCGACCGTCGCGGGAATCCCGGTCTTGTCGCGCTTGAAGTCGATGGTCCGCAGCTTGCGCTTGTGTCCGCCGCCACGATGCCAGATCGTTTGGTCGCCGGTGTTGCGACGTCCACTGGTGCGGCGCTTGGACTCGGTCAACGGCTTGTGCGGCCGGTTCGTCGTCAGGTCGTCGTTGACGGTGCTCGTGGTAAAACGCCGCGTCGGAGTAACCGGTCTATAAGTCTTGATTGCCATAGTTCTACTCGTTTCTTCTAATAACCACTAGCCGCGATCCACTGCTCTACAGGTTCTCGGCGTACTCGGGCATCTTCTGGCCCTCTTTCAGCCGTACGTAGGCCTTCTTCCAGTCAGGACGGTAGCCGGTAAACTTGCCCCGGCGGCGTTCCTTGCCTGCAAAGTTGGCGGTGCGCACCGTGTCCACCTTCACCTTGAAAATGCTCTGCACTGCGTTCTTGATCTCGGTCTTCGATGCCTTGGAGGAAACCTCGAACACTAGCGTGGCTTCCGTTTCCTTCACGCCCAGGCCCTTTTCCGTGATCACCGGACGGCGAATGATCTGGTATGCCGATTTCATTACGCCACCTCCGCCTGCTTACGCTTCGGCGCCGTCGCCTTCAGCGAGTCCTGCAGTTTTTCCAGCGCCGCGCGCGAGAACACCGCGCTGCTATACCGCAGCAGGTGATACGGATGCACCGCATTACCCGCGAGCAACTCCACACCCTTCAGGTTCCGCGAGCTCAGGTGCAGGTTCTTGTTGTCGCCCGAGGCATTCTCCACCAGCAGCGTCGTGCCCTTGGCGTTCAGCTTGTTAAGAGCCGCGCGGAAAGACTTCGACTTGGGCTCCTTGATTTCGAAGCTCTCAACCACCACCAGCTTCCCGTCCTGCAGCTTCGCCGCCAGCGCCGAGCGCAGCGCGCCCAGTGCCTTCTTGCGCGGGAAATCGTAGCCGTAAGAACGGGGCTTCGGTCCATGGACCGTGCCGCCATGCCGCCACAGTGGGGAACGGATGGACGCGATACGCGCGCGTCCCGTGCCCTTCTGCTTCCACAGCTTCTTGCCGGCGCCGCTCACCAGCCCACGGGTCTTGGTGGAGTGGGTTCCGGCCCGCAGACCGGCGCGGTAATGCTTCACCGCTTCCCACAGCAGGTCCTCGTTGACTGCGCCGAACACTTCCTCGGCCAGCTCCAGCAAGCCCACTTTTTCACCGTTCAGATTCACTACGTCAATCGTCGCCATATCTTCTTCCGATCAGTAGCCAGTTATCAGTTACCGGCTACCAGTCACCAGTTACTTTTTCTTCGCTGCCTGCCGCTTCGAAGCCTTCAACGGATCGACCGTGCCTGAGCCGGCAAACCCACGACGCTCCCTAGGTGGCTTCTTCGCCCGCGAGATAACCACGTAGCCGTCCTTCGCTCCCGGCACCGCACCTTCGATCACCAGCAGATTCTCGTCGCGATCGATACCCAGGATGCGCAGATTGCGGGCGGTCACGCGCTCATTACCCATGTGTCCCGACATGCGCATGCCTTTGAACACACGCGAGGGGAATGCAGACGATCCGATCGAACCCGTGATCTGGAACATCGAGCCGTGTGAGGCCGCGCCGCCGCCAAAATGATGACGCCGGACGACGCCGGCGAAGCCACGTCCCTTGCTGGTCGCAACCACATCCACGAACTTGTCGCCTTCGAACATTTCGACCAGGACTTTGTCACCAACCCTGGCGCCATCCTGGTTCTCGGGATCGACCACGATCTCCACCTCGCGCACAAAGCGCACTGGCGGCAGGTTGTTCTTCGCAAAGTGGCCTTTCATCGGCTTCGTCAGCCGCGACTCCTTCACGAACTCCACTAACCCGATCTGGGCGGCATCGTAGCCGTCTTTCGCAACCGTCTTACGTTGCGTGACTATGCACGGTCCGGCCTTCAGTACGGTGACCGGGCGTACGTCGCCCTTGTCATCGAACAACTGCGCCATCCCGACTTTCTTTCCTAGTATTCCGTTGACTGCCATCTCTGTCCTCTGACTCCGCTTCCTGTTTCCGGTATTTGCTGCGCCGGGGGCCGCTCGCCGCGGAAGCTTCGTTCTTGACCAGTTACCAGTGACCAGTAGCCAGCTGCCTATTTATGTTCTTTCCCAAAAGCCTTGATCTCGACATCCACTCCAGCGGGAAGCTCCAGCTTCATGAGCGCGTCCACCGTCTGCTGCGTCGGCTCGAGAATGTCGAGCAGGCGCTTGTGGGTGCGGATCTCAAACTGCTCCCGCGACTTCTTGTCCACGTGCGGAGAACGCAGCACGCAGTACTTGTTTTTCACCGTCGGCAGCGGGATCGGTCCAGCGATCTGCGCTCCCGTGCGGCGTGCCGTGTCCACAATTTCACTTGTGGACTGGTCGAGAACGCGATAATCGTAAGCTTTCAGGCGGATCCGGATTCGTTCTTTACCAATCACGTTAGTTTCTCTCAAAGATCAATGCTGGGGCTCGTCAGCGTTTCCGCGATCTGCCCTGCGGCGCTTGCCGCGGTTAGTAAATGGGTGCGGCGGCTGCCGCCGCACCCGGTATGAGAACGCTACCCAATGATCTCGCTAATGGTCCCGGCGCCCACGGTGCGTCCGCCTTCGCGAATCGCGAACCGCAAGCCCTTCTCCATCGCCACCGGCGTGATCAGCTCAATCTCCAGGCTTACGTTGTCGCCCGGCATCACCATCTCCGTGCCCGCCGGCAACGTCGCCACTCCCGTCACGTCCGTCGTGCGGAAGTAGAACTGCGGCCGGTAGCCCTTGAAGAACGGCGTGTGCCGCCCGCCTTCGTCTTTCGACAGGATGTACACTTCGCCCTTGAACTTGGTATGCGGCGTGATCGAGCCCGGCTTCGCCAGCACCATGCCGCGCTCCACGTCTTCCTTCGCGATGCCGCGCAGCAGCAGGCCGGCGTTGTCGCCCGCCAGGCCTTCGTCCAGCTGCTTCTTGAACATTTCCACGCCCGTCACCACCGTCTTGCGCGTCTCCCGGAAGCCCACAATCTCGGCTTCCTCGCCCACCTTCACCTTGCCGCGCTCGATACGCCCCGTCACCACCGTGCCACGGCCCTGAATCGAGAAGATGTCTTCAATCGGCATCAGAAACGGCTTGTCGATGTCGCGCGCCGGCAGCGGTACGCTCTTGTCCACCGCTTCCATCAGCTCGTCGATCTTGGCTTCCCACTGCGCTTCGCCATTCAGTGCCCCGAGCGCGCTGCCCCGAATCACCGGCACATCGTCGCCCGGGAACTGGTACTTGGTCAGCAGCTCGCGGACTTCCATCTCCACCAAGTCGATCAGCTCGGGATCTTCCACCGCATCACACTTGTTCAGGAACACCAGCACGTAAGGCACGCCCACCTGGCGCGCCAGCAGCACATGCTCTTTGGTCTGCGGCATCGGACCATCGGTCGCTGCTACCACCAGAATCGCGCCGTCCATCTGCGCCGCGCCCGTGATCATGTTCTTGATGTAGTCGGCGTGGCCGGGGCAATCCACGTGCGCATAGTGACGGTTCGCCGTCTCGTACTCCACGTGCGCCGTCGCGATCGTGATACCGCGCTCGCGCTCTTCCGGTGCATTGTCGATCGAATCGAACGAACGGAACTTGATGTTCGGATTGTGCTTCGCCAGTACCTTCGTGATCGCCGCCGTCAACGTCGTCTTGCCGTGATCGATGTGTCCTATCGTCCCTACGTTTACGTGCGGCTTGCTGCGGTCAAATTTTTCTTTCGCCATAACTCCGCCTAGTAGTACCGGTAAAGTTGTTTGAATTTGTCGCGCAGAGGCAAATCCACTGCCTCCAGCGCCGTTAAATAAAACTCTCGAATCTGCGCCTGGTCGCTGACCGAAACCGTGTCATACCACTGCCGCGCGCTCTTGCCGCTTTTCGCCAGCGTCGCATCGGCCTGTTCCAGCAACGTCTCACGCAACACCCGGTCGAAATCGCGAATCGGAACGCCTTTCCGTTGCAACAGCCGCAGATACCGCTCCACCGAACCAGCCGCGAAAATCCGTTCCATGGCCGTTCGAAGCTGCACAAATTCTTCCAGCCTTTCCACGCCCAGCGTGGGTTGCTGAAACGGAATCCGCGTTTCTGGTTGGGTCATCGAAGCGTTCACTAAGCTCAAAGTTCCCTACACAAATTTCTGGAGCTGATGATCGGGATTGAACCGATGACCTCTCCCTTACCAAGGGAGTGCTCTACCAACTGAGCTACATCAGCCTGCAATACTTCTCACCACTGCAAACTCTGGAGCGGGAGACGGGAATCGAACCCGCGACCAACAGCTTGGAAGGCTGTGACTCTACCACTGAGTTACTCCCGCCCTGCGATCACCGGCCCGTCTACTCTTCGCGTTCGTCCAGACCGCGTTCGCGCTCCTCGCGCTGCAACTTCCTGCTGTGGCTCCAGGTGCGCACCGCAAACAACGCCAGAATCGCCAAGGCCCCTAACCGGAACCTCTGGTCCGAGAGGGTCGTCCACGCCAGCAACATCAGCGCGCCGAACGCACCCAACGCCACCCACAGCCGCTTCATTCACAATCCTGGTGCACAGGGGAGGATTCGAACCTCCGTAGCCCGCTAGGAGCGGCAGATTTACAGTCTGCTGCCATTAACCACTCGGCCACCTGTGCACGTCCTGCCGAGCAGAATCCGCCGGCCGAAATCGCCATCTATCTATCAAAGAACCATCGCCAAGCGCCCGCGCATGCTCCGGCAAAAATCCGCAATCGCCGCGCGACTCGACCACCGCGCGAAATTTATCTACCGGAAGCTGCTGCTGGGTTCAGTTCTCTTGGAGAGCTCTGCGTCCTGCTTGGCTTGCTTCTGCTGTTGCGCCTCACGGCGCGCTCAGCACCTCAATTTCTGGAGCTGGCGAAGGGATTTGAACCCCCGACCCTCTGATTACAAATCAGATGCTCTACCAGCTGAGCTACGCCAGCGTGCCGTCCCGATTGGGGTATGTACCCCAAACAAGCATAGTTCTCCCTGCCCGCTGGGACAAACATTGAGATTAACACAAGCGACGGGACCCTTGCAACCTGACTTCCAATCACCGTAAAACACTCAATCCATTCGATTTTGCAAGTAACGGCAACCCGCATCTCGCCACTCCCGCGGGCCTCGTGGCTGGGGATTCTGCAGAGCACACCCACCATCAGCAGGTGCTGTGAAGCGGTCCTCTTCATCATACCCAATTTCCCTGACTTTGCCCAATTCCGCCCACCCGGTGGAAGCACCACGCTTTATAGCGGGTGAACCGAGCTCCGCAAATCGTTAGGGCCTAGCTAGCCCCCGGGCTCGTTCCGCTGCGCAATCCGCGGTTCACCGGTCCTTCGTCTTCTCCGTGTCCTCCGTGCCTCTGTGGTGAAGACTCTTTGCAATGAGTGTCCCTACGGCACCACCGCCAAAAACAAAAACGCAGCAAACAGCACCAGGTGCACCATTCCCTGCAGTACCGTGGTCCGTCCGGTACCCAGAGTTGACTGGCTCAAAATCAGCGTCACGAACAGCAGCACCACCTCTTTGGGTCCCAATCCCAATGTCAGCGGTTTATGCAGGAAGATCGACACCATCGCCACCGCAGGAATCGTTAGCCCAATGCTTGCCAGCGCCGAGCCCAAAGCCAGGTTCATACTGGTTTGCAGGCGATTTGCCCGCGATGCACGGACCGCCGCCAATCCCTCCGGCAACAGGACCAGCGCTGCAATCACGATCCCGACCACCGGCTCCGGCGCGCCTGCATTTTCAATCGCCTTCTCCACCGTGGGAGTGAGTACTTTTGCCAGGCCCACGATGGCGACCAGCGAAACCAGCAGCAGTCCCGCACTCACCGCCGCAACCCGGTTCGAGGGAGGGCTTGCGTGATCCGCTTCGACTCCCTCCGGCAGAAAATAGTTGCGATGACGAATCGTCTGAACAAAGAGGAAAGAGCAGTACAAAACCAGGGATACGACCGCCGCGAAAATGAGTTGTGACGGACTGTACGTCGGTCCTTGCGTGCTGGTAGTTACGTTGGGAAACACCATGGATAGGGCCGTCAAGGCGATGAGCACCGACATGGCGGCTGTTGCGCCCTGCAGCTGGAAGCCCTGCTCGCGATGGCGCACTCCTCCGGCGAGCAGGCACAGCCCGACGATTCCATTGCACACGATCATGACTGCCGCGAAGATCGTGTCTCTCGCCAGCCCGGAAGTGTCTTTCGCGCCGGTGATCATGACCGACACGATCAACGCCACTTCGATAATGGTCACCGCCAGCGCCAGCACGAGCGATCCAAACGGTTCGCCCACCCGATGCGCCACGACTTCCGCGTGGTAAACGGCAGCAAACACCGTCGCGATTAGCGTTACGGCTTCCACCGCTGTCATCAAGCCATTCCTCGGCACGAGGAACTGAAGGGCAAGCAAGAGCCATGCCGCAACCGGCCAGTTCCAGGTCCACCAAGGGGTTCGCGTAGGGGGTCCCATCGCGGTGTTGCAGTTCCTCCGACTCGATTGGGGAGACGATACCACGAGCACATTGCCGTACCATTGCCGCCGAAGCCAAAGCTGCAACTTCACCCACTTTCCCGTATCATCGACCCGTATAGATGCGACATCGCCGGCGTAGTCTCTGGATCGTCCTTACAGTCCTCTTCGTTCTCGGCGCAATCGTCACTGCCGTGCTGCTCCGCAAGCGCGCAGCGCCCGATGCCGCCCGCCTCCTGCCCGATGCCGATGCGATCCTCTACGTCAATCTCGAACCTGTCAGCTTG
>Ga0210406_10003774_pt1 | contig 16444 bp, 14 predicted proteins | sample IncBWC30MmetaG_FD_155454 | JGI IMG/M metagenome (GOLD analysis project Ga0210406, IMG submission 155454) | Forest soil microbial communities from Barre Woods Harvard Forest LTER site, Petersham, Massachusetts, United States - Inc-BW-C-30-M | ecosystem: Environmental > Terrestrial > Soil >... | reverse complement strand
CTCTCGGAGCTTCCGGGTCCACCACTTCCGCGGCTTCGATTCGCTTCGTGAGAAAGCGAATCCGCCCATCGATCTGCCGCAGCCGCCGCTTGCCGTACTGATAGTCGGCGTTTTCACTGCGATCGCCGTTGCTGGCAGCCCACGCCACCACCTCCGTCACGGCCGGGCGTTCCCTGGTGAGCAGAAACCGGTGCTCATCTTTGAGGCGCTCCAGCCCGCTCCGCGTGATGTAGTTCTTGACTGGCGTCGCGGGCTCGTCCGGTTTTGGTTTTCTCGTAAACCCTTTTCGCATCTCGTAGTCTTCCCAGCGCGAATCAAAATAAAGTTGAAAACTGTGTCGCGCGAAAATCGGTAAGGGGTGACTTTTTGGCGGGATGATTACTGTTTGGTACTGATACCCCCCTCCCCCCTGGTCTTAAAGAACCATTGAGTTAGGGGGGATTTTTTGGTTCGGTCTTTGAAAAATAAGGAGTTATATCAAAGTATTCTGGAATAAGGACTTAGAAGTTTCGATCGAGTACGACGCTCTTTCGTAGCAGTGAAAATGTCAAGTCCCCAACTTATGCGGTGGGTGGGCTGGCGAAAACCTTTCACCACCTTTCCCCGTAGGGAGCACGGAGGCGCACGGCGTAAAACCCTGAAGTCTCCCGGCGCCATGGCAGATTGTCAAAGGACGTTCTTGCTTTGCGCTTGGTGCGCTTGATTTAGCTTTGAGTGTTTCGTCCGTTAAGTCAAGAGGTTTTTTTCGGCGGGAGCACTGAACAATCCCAAGGGTTAAGACCGGTGCTCATCTTTGAGGCGCTGAAGCCGGCTCCGCGTTATGTAGTTCTGAGTGGAGTGGCGGGCTCGTCCGCTTGCCCTGCCGCAGATGCCATAGCTTACACTCAAACTACATGCTCAACCGGGGCTATGCCTACACCACCGTCATCAGCAGCAAATACCATGGGCAAACCTTGCTCTCCCATTTGGCAAGCCTTTACTTCCACTCGACCCCACAAGCCTGGCAACAAAGACTGAACAACGGCGAAGTCGCCCTCAACGGCGTCACCGCCTCCGGAAGCGAATCGGTCACTGTAGGCCAAACCCTTGTCTGGAACCGTCCACCCTGGATCGAACCAGACTCCCCTCTGCACTTCGAAGTCCTGTTTGAAGATCCCCATCTGTTGGCCGTCAACAAACCCAGCGGACTGCCCACCCTCCCCGGCGGCGGCTTCATGGAAAACACCCTCCTGCGCTTGGTGCAAAGGCAAAACCACAACGCAAACCCTGTCCACCGGTTGGGCCGAGCCACTACCGGCATCGTTCTATTCGCCAAAACACCGGAGGCCGCCTCTAAACTAGGCGCGGACTGGAACACATCCAGAATTCAAAAGATCTACCGAGCGCTGGCGCGAGACGTTGCACAGCACGACGCATACGAAATCCTCACACCCATTGGCCTCGTACCGCACCCGCTCATCGGTTCCGTGTGGGCCGCCAACCCAAATGGCAAACCGTCAAAGTCATTGGCGAAAGTGATCTCACGCACTGCCAGCACCACAACATTTGAGGTAAGCCTAAATTCGGGCCGCCCTCATCAAATCAGGATCCATCTGGCATCCATCGGCCATCCGCTGGTAGGCGATCCTCTGTACGGCTTAACCGGCCAGCCTCTTGAAAATCTCCCCGGCCTCCCGGGCGATGGAGGATATTTCCTGCACGCCCAATTTCTGAATTTCTCACACCCCATCACCGGAGAACAAATCAATCTTGAGGCAGCTTTGCCGTCTGGATTCTCGTTGCATCAGTAGGTTCACGTCGGGATTCAAATCAGGAAAAACCGGGGACAGACGGAACGTTTCCCAGTTTTTAGGCGAATGGAAATTGGTGAACATCCCGTCTGTCCCCACATTTCCTAGATTGTCTCGTAAAGATCATCCACAAATTTGACAAAACTGGAATCGAGATTCGCATTGACAAGCCGAGCCACAATGTCGTCCACGAATGCGATACCTTCGATTAACGCGAACCCTTCACGCGTGGATTGCCTGTATGCACGAAAAAGTGTCCATCGTCCCTTGATGTTTTCTCCAAGTGTCGTTTGAACGATGTGTTTAAGAGCCAACAGAACGAGGCTTTCGGCATCCATTTTGAGTGCATCATTTATCAGGCGAAGTGCAGTATGCAAGATGTTCTCATCTCGTTTCAAGAACCCTACACGGCAGAGTGAAGCGCCCTTCTTTATTAGGTAGTCAAGACGGTTTCCCCACTGATGTCCTCCCCGCTGATCGATTATGGGTAGGCACTTGGCGCTAAATTCGTATTCATCAATACCGTCTGAAAAGAGGCGCAATCGGCGGGAGATATCTTCCACGCGTACAGGATCGCCCCAGCCCGCATCCAAAAACCTAGCCTGATTCTTGGGATTGCTCCTAGAACGGGGGAAGTAAGAAAATGCATCCGAGACCGAAAAAGCAACAACGTCGAGCAAGAAGTCGGTATCGTTTGGCCAGAAATTACGAGCGGCCTCACAATACGTCAGGTCTCCTGCAGTGTGCCGGAAAAAGAAAGCTCGCACTCCCTTTCGAGATGCGAGGTCTTCAACCGCTAATAGGGAAGCATAGTGCTCGCCCGTAACGGTCAGAGTTCCGAACAAAGGATGGCCGCTGAATTGCGGATGAGTCCGGAGGAGAAAATCCGGTGCGATTACTGCTGCGCGCTGTTTGCCAATCCGACTTGCAGTCGCCGATCCAACCGGAAATCTTAAAACCTCAGGACAACGTTCACCCGTGGCTCGGAATATCTCATAATATTGGCGTATCGATTGGAGACTTTCTGCGGCACTGCAATTGCGCTCGAATTGTTGAATAATCGGGGTAAAGACTAGCGAGTCAGGACAGCTGTAAAAATCGTACTGGTTGATCTGCGACGGATCAAAAGTAACCTCGGAGCCTTCAAAAACGTATATGACACCACATCCTTCTCTTCCCGTTGGAGGATAGGTGGCAAAAAACGCGGCTACATTGAGATCAGTGGTCGCATCCAGCATCTCAGACTTGAAGCCATACTGCTGCGCAAGTACGGCTCCCAAAGCATACCCAAAACAATCGAACAGGTGCTGCCGGATTCTATCGCGATCTTGATGTGTCAAAGTCTCCATTGATACTGACGTCGCGTACGTTTCAGTGTCATTCGCATAGTTTCCATGAAACACGTTGCCACGCCTACGGAGCGAGTATTCAAATTCGGGGGATTCTCTCGTAAAGATAGACTTAACGTGAAGCTCTCTCCTAAACTGCGACGGTAGAAGCGGCGACTCGTAGTGCTGTACTTGGCCTCGGTATAGATATGCCGCCGAATGCGATTGCCTCAAATGCCTGAGTAGAACATCAATATCAGGAGCCGCAGATTCGGGTGTTGTGAAGGGTTGGGACATTTTTCGAGGTTAACGAAACTCGGCAGTATGTTGCCGAAACAGCAAGAGCACTTGCAAGACAGCTCGCTATCGGAACAAGAATGTATGGATCGAGGCGCTGGCTGGTGGACTCTTTCGCCGTGTTCTCCCATCCCACAGCTAAACCGAGGGTGGCCCATCCTTGCGGTTTTTGCAAGGGCGGGCAATAGCAAACTTAGAACCCTTTGAGGCTCACTTTACTGAGACGGTAACAAGTCAAAATCCAAATGGGGAGACCGTCCGGCTTCCGACCCTTGCAAACAACGCAAGGATGGGACACCCTAGTTTGGTTATACGAATAGAGAAAATCAAATTCTACGAAGCGTGGGACACCCGCCAACGGCCCTCTAAAAAATGCGCCATAGTCTTTACAAGTATTACAGCACTCGAAAATGGGCCGACGCCTTCCTCGATGGCAAGCTCCGCTTTAACTCTCTCGCGTACTTCCGGGATTTCGAGGACGCGCAGGTTCGTGGTGACAAAAACGAAGGGAAAATGATTTTTCGTCCCGAGGATGGATTGGTTATCACCAATCATACTCAGGGGTGGACGCGGACGATCCCAAGGGCCTTAAACGCGACGGTAAAGCAAGAAGAAATCTTTGTATTTTGCTTGAGTAGATCATTCACGAAAGAGCTTCGTGAAAGTTTCAAGGCCGTGGCTTGCGTGGAGATTCTTAACGTAAAAACTTTTTGCAGCAGAATTCAGTCCGCCCTTCCATCGGAAACTGTATTTCCCGGAAAGCCGGGAAAGGAACGCATCGGACAAGCGGTTACGTACTACGAGGAAACTGACGACTGCAATCCGACTTGGGCTTGTCCAGATATGATTGCCACCTTGAAATCCAAAACATTCGCTTGGCAGGACGAATATCGGCTCGTATTTAGCCTCACAAATGCCTTGGCATTTGAGAACGCGCGGTATGCTCTCGTGCGGGATGGAACTTCACAAGAGCATAAACGCGTCGAGCATCAACCCCATGATCTCAACGCCGGAAGTCTGCGTGATATTTGCAGGCTTCACGTTTTTGACACAGAAACAACCCTCTCAGCAGTTTCAACGTAGGCGGGTGGCCCATCTTTGCAATTGCACAATTCCCACGGAGGGTGCCCCATCCTTGCGTTTTTTGCAAGGGTGAGCGGCGATGCTGCCGGCGCAACTCTTGTCCGTTCTACACTACCCGTTGTGTACGCCGTCGTCGTACTCGCCCTTCGCAAAGTACGCGAAGGACGGGGCACCCGCATCTGTGATGGCTTCTGCAGTTTGACAGCCGGGCCACCCGCCAATGTTCTGCGCAGCGGCGAGTTGCGCACCGTCCGCACTATGCGATCGGGCAATTCAAACACCTTTCTCACAGCAGCATTTGAATCTTGTCAAACTGCTGAGCCCAACCCATCTTCGACAGTGGGTACACAATGAGCGGAATGCCTACTTCTGCAACGGTGACTGTGGACTTCCCCTCAGATTCACTGAATTCAACGATAACGGTGATCTCGTCAGGCCACTTCCCGGGAACTGATACTTGCGAGCCGGGAATTGTTTTCCCGCTCTCGTTCGAAAAAGACATCGTCGACACGATTTTTTTGTTTACGACAACTTCCTTGTAGGTTCCGGTGCTCCAAAATATCTTTCCTTGCGCAGATTTCATCGCCCAAAGATAGCTGCCACCCTCTCGCGCGTCGTTCCGGACAACGAGTGCGGTGTAGCCCTTGGGCCCCCACCACTTCTGGATAGAGTCCGCGTCGTTCCAAACCCTCCATACGTCCGCTATAGGGGCATTGAAGGTACGTTCCGCGCGGACGGTCGTGTGCAAGTTCCATGCACCGAGGACCAATAGGACCAACATCAAAGTGATAGCGCCCGATATTTTGTAAATCAAGCTGAACCTCCCGGTATTCGACATTCCCGCCTTAGCTGGTAAGGACTAGAGCATTCCTTCCAGGCGAACGTAGCTCGCTTCCATTCCATGTTCCATGCCCGTTGCAAGCATCGCCGCGCGCGTCTTACTATCGGGCAGCGTCATTCGCATGGTCATCAGGGTTCCTGCGCTGTCGGCTTCAAATCGCGTTTCAATATGGTTGTCGGGCGTGGGATCCGGCAGATGCATGCGCTCGACATGTACGATCCTGTGATAAGGCTCCAACTCCAGGTATTCGCCAGTAATGTGAAATCCACCGCCTTTGCCGTTGGTCCATTCGTAACGGAACTTGCCGCCCGGCTTCGTCTCGGTGATGCAGACCGGCATCGTCCAACCCTCCGGACCGAGCAACCATTTCTGGATTAATTTCGGATCGGTGTGGGCGCGGTACACGGCCTCCGGTGGCGCGGCGAAGCGCCTGGTCACAACTACCTGCGTGTCTCCTTCGGTCTTCAGCGTCATCTTGCTCATCGTTTTTTCCCTTTCTTGAGTTTTTCCATCCCCGCCAGAACTTCGTCTAACCGATCGTAGTTTTGCTCCAGGGCCTTTCGCAGCATGGCGAGCCATTGGTCCATCGCTTCAATACCCGCTTTCGCCAGCCGACGAGGGCGCTTCGTACCGTCGGCCCGGCGAACAATTAGTCCCGCACCTTCGAGCACCTTCAGGTGCTGGGAGATTGCGGGCTGCGTCATCTCGAACGGCTCTGCCAATTCATTGACCGTGGCCTCCCCTTTGGCAAGGCGCGCAAGAATCGCGCGACGCGTCGGGTCGGCCAATGCAGAGAAAGCAGCATCGAGCTCATACATAACGTACAACTTATATAAGTAAGTGTTTATTGTCAAGCAAAAGTTTTTCTCATCCACGGAAAATCATGGAAAGGTACGCTAACCTCCAGGGTCGAAAGGTCTAGTCCGACAGCCGATTTCGTTGTTCGCCATCGGATTAGGTAATAGTCGGCAGTTGTCGCTGTCTAACGAAAAACCTTGATGAGCTCAGGATCGAAAGAGTTTGTTGTGAGCGAGTGACGAGTCGGCAATTTTCTATCCACGCTACACTGGAAAAGGCAGCGTGCCGCGAGTTGCTCCTTCAAAATGATCTCTTTCTCAAATATCAATAAGCAGTATGGCAAGCAGTTGCTCTTCGTGGATGCTTCGTTTCAGTTGAATCCCGGCGAAAAAGTTGGACTGGTCGGTCCCAATGGGGCGGGCAAGACAACGCTCTTCCGGATGGTGGTCGGCGAGGAAACTCCCGACGAGGGCGCGGTCTCTGTCCCCAAGAAGTTGACGATCGGCTACTTTCGCCAGGACGTCGAGGAAATGCAGGGCCGTTCGGTTCTGGATGAAGCGATCGCAGGGAGCGGACGCGTCGGCGATCTGCACCATGAGCTCGAAGCGTTGCAGCGGGAAATGTCGGACCCTGACAAGGCTGATGACATGGACGGCATCCTTGAGCGCTTCGGTCACGTTCAGGAGGAGTACGAGCATTTGGGCGGTTACGCGCTCGAATCGCAAGCCCGCGAAGTGCTCCACGGTCTGGGGTTCAAAGACGATCAGATTGACGGCGACGTGGGCGCTCTCTCCGGCGGATGGAAGATGCGGGTTGCTCTGGCGCGCGTCCTGCTCGGAATGCCGGATGTGTTGCTGATGGACGAACCGACGAACCACCTCGACATCGAATCCATCATCTGGCTGGAGCAGTTCCTCAAGTCATTTCCCGGCGCGCTGCTCATGACCTCGCACGACCGCGAGTTCATGAACCGTCTGGTCTCAAAGATTGCAGAGATTGATGGCGGCGAAATCATCACATATTCGGGTGACTACGACTTCTACGAGCGCGAAAGGGCGGTGCGAGAGAGCAATCAGCAGGCAGCATTTGCCCGGCAGCAGTCCATGCTTGCCAAGGAGCAGCGCTTCATCGATCGTTTCAGGACGCACGCGGCCAAAGCGGCCCAGGTGCAGAGCCGGATTAAGGCGCTGGACAAGATCGAGAAGATCGAACTACCAAAGAAACGCCAGGTGGTGAAGTTTGACTTTCGTGTCCCCCCGCGATCCGGCGAACAGGTGGCCGTCCTCGAGAATCTGCACAAGAGTTACGGTCCGCGTGTGATCTACGAAGGGTTCAATCTCACCATCCGCCGCGGAGAACGGTGGGCCGTCATGGGGAGAAACGGCGCTGGCAAGACTACGCTTCTTAAAATGATTGCCGGGGCCAGCGCGCCTGATGCCGGGAGCGTGCGGCTCGGCGCCAGCCTGTATATGGGCTACTTCGCGCAACAGTCCCTGGACGTGCTTAATTCCGATCTCACCGTCATCGAACAGCTGCAACAAGATTTTCCCCAGGACGGTCTCGGGTCATTGCGGAACCTGGCAGGAGCATTCCAGTTCTCCGGCGAAGACGTGGATAAGAAGATCCGCGCACTCTCCGGCGGAGAAAAGTCGCGGCTGGCAATAGCGCGCATGCTCTACAACCCGCCGAACTTCCTGGTGCTCGACGAACCGACCAATCACCTGGATCTTGCGACCAAGGAAATGCTGGTGGACGCCCTGAAGGATTTTGAAGGCACCATGATCTTCGTATCGCATGACCGCATGTTCCTTCGCGGTCTCGGCTCACGTGTGCTGGAACTGGGCGGTGAGAGCGGCACGGACCGCACTCCTACTGTTTATCCTGGGTCATACGTTGAGTATGTGCAGAAGCTTGGACATGAGGCGCCTGGGATCTATTCGTAGGGCTTGTGCTGCGGGGTACGGCTCGGGATTTTCAAATGTTCCATGAGGAACATAGCGTCATGGCGGCTGCGGGCATACGATTGTGTCATGACAGTTAAGAAGAAGAAAGCAAAGCGGCGGAAGGTGCGATCACGCCCGGGGAAACTGGGCCGGGTGCAGGCCTCGATTGAAGAGGAACTGTTGTCCCTGGCCGAGGAGGAGACAGGGGCGGAGTCGCGCTGGAACCGTCCGCGCAAACGGCGAATCTCGCTGCGCGTGGATGTAGAGGTTGTGGATTGGTTCAAGTCCAAAGGCCCGGGCTACCAGACGCGAATCAACCGGATCTTGCGAAAAGTGATGGTGGAGGGTAAGAAGCGGACAGGGTAGAAACAGAAGTCGAATGGCAACAACTGCGTTATCGAACTGGACGCATTTCGGCGGCGTCAAAACCTACACATCGCAACGTGCGCGATGTGTGGGGCACCCGGCAGTTGCCCGCCACCAGTTTTTCGAGGGTCAACCTTTCTCGTGGGTACGATCGAGGGCTGCCGAGGATTGGCCTCCTATCCCGATCATAGGAGTCGAAGGGAAGCCCGAAAAGGTGAGAAGCGGCATAGGCGGATCGTCCGGACCGGGTAGATGATCGACCTTGAACCAGCCTTTGACCTTTACTTCTGTATTTCCATCAGCGTTGACCCGACTCTCAACGACGACATCGTGTGTGCTGACGTCGGGAGACAGGACGTCAGCCGCGAGCGCCTGCGCCTGCGAACCATCCTCCGGGAAAAACAAGGATTGTATTACACCACTTGCGCTATCGATACCAACAACCAGCAGGTTCCTCCCGACGGTCTTCACAAAACGTGGATCCTTTTGCGACTTCTCCTCTTGCTTATCCGCTACCGCGCGGGCTGCCTGAAGACAGGCACCAGCGATCTGGCTTATACCGACGCGGCGTTTCAGAAGGCCTCGAATTCCGCGTCAATAGAGGGGCAACTCGTCAGCCGTTTGCTCGTCGCCGCTAACGGTGAGAATGTAAGGGTGTTTAGATTGCCGTGTGCGGCTAATTAATGCAACGTTCGTTTCGAATTTCACGGACGCATGCGATGACAGCTTCGCCGAAGGACCAACCTCGCAGTTCGTAACCCTACAAAAAAAGATCTCAATCGTGCTCAGAGGCGTAACGCACAGCCCGCCAATCGCGAACGAGCAACGCTTGTCAGTTTGGGGCAGAGTGGCGAAATGGAGGGTTGCGTTATCTTCGAGCGCCTTGGCGATGTCTCCGAGCGAGAGATCGACGGCATGCATCGCGTCAAGCTGCCCATGGAGCCACTGCCCTGTATTGTGGCCGCCAATCGTGGCGAGCCCGGTCCACCCGAAAAGAGCGACGACCAGCCGCCCCTTCAGAACCATGGACTTCCTCTGGCGAGCCGAGAGGATAGTGCCGTCCTTAAACGCGGTTACCTGCATGTCCGAAACTTGGATCACCGCGTAGGGAGTAACAGCCGTAATAACGATACTCACATTCAGAGTGTATTTGGCATTCCGGTTTAGGTGCAATTGATAGCGCCAAGAAGCGTGGGCCACCCGCCCTCCTCGCCTTTGCCATACGGAACATGTGAGGAAAATCGCTCATCGGACAATGCGCTCCTCCAGCACAATCATTACGTCAAATCCGTTTGGGTTCGGTTTTTCCGGCCTAACGACGGCAACCACGATTCCCTCGACTCCATTTCTTACGCCAAGGCTGTCGCCTTTCTTGTATGTATCTGGCGTGCGGGCGTAGCTTTCTCCCGAAGCCCGTACTTGGTTGTTCGGCCCTTTGACGAAGTAGCCATACCTAAACCAACCCGGCGCGCGCCTCATCTGTTGCACGGGAACCTCTGGTGTTTGTTCCTCGTCAACAATGATGCCGTATTCGTTCAACGCTTGCGTAAGCAATTCCCACGTCTTGTCACTGATTGGAAAAAGGGGGGCTTCCGGTTTTACCGTGACGCCCTCGCTAGGCGGAGCGCCAACCTCCCGATGGTAGTGCCAACCGATGTTCGTTAATATCAAGCCGCTATCCGATTCAGGAAGGCCATCGCGTTTTCGGTCATCAAAACACTTCATGGCTTCTTTCACCCATTCCCTTTCAATTGGCGGCGTTGCTGGCGTCAAAGGGAGATTTACGTCGATGAAAGTCATAAACGGTATGCCGCCCGGATTTTGTTCTAGTGCTTCTTGGAAAAGGCCGCGTATTCGCGCCCGAGCGGGTTGGGCTTCGACCAAGTATTCACCCTTTTCGTGCAGCACGCCCGCGCGCCGACGGCTTTTAGCTTCAACCGCGATGCGTTCCCCCTCCTTGCTTGCAAAGAATTCTGGATTCTTCTTGCTCCTATCGTCAATGAAGTCAACCGAGAACCCGCATCTGGCAAACAAACTGGCCACCAATATCTCGTACCGTGCGCCTTGGTACTCACGCATGTTGCCCAATCGCTGCACGATCTTCTTTGGTGTTTCAAGTGCGTGCTGGAGCTGGTACATGTCATCGGCAAGCACTTGCAGAGCTTTTACGTTGCCCGAAATAGGGGCTTTAACCGGCTCATTCGGAGCGGCGTCTGGTTTGCGATACTTTTTTAGGAGTTCATTTCTTTCTGTGCGCCATTTAATGATGACGTGCCGCTCGTCGGGCGGCTTCTTCATTTCGGCGTTGTACCAATCCTCTCCCAATATCCAGAACAGCACGTTTAACTGAAAATCAAAGAATGTCTCCTCCAATGGCCGGAAGTGGATTGTGTTCCGAACGACGCGCAATTTTTGCCCGAAGGCAACCGTTTGCATTTGAGGGCGGCTAACCATTCGAGGCGGTTTCTTGGGAATCATCATTTCCACGGCCTTTTCCAATACGTGTCGCCCGGCCGTTGTTTCGTAGAACTCAATGTATTGCGTCTTAGCCTTCAACGGGTCTCCGCAGCATTTCTTGTACTTCTTTTTGCTGCCACATGGGCAGGGTTCATTACGCCCCACTTTCATTTGAATTGCACTCCTCTTCTTAAAGGGCGACTCGCGTCACTTCGCACTAGATAGGGGCGCGGCTTGCGGCTGGCCATTGACGTAATACTGTTGTGGCGGGCGCCCCGGGCTTCTGATCGCTCCGACATAACCAACATAGTCGGTGCCCCGTCGTTGCGTTTTGTGCAGCGGCAGGTACGATGCTGCCGATAGTAATAGGTTCTAGGGCACGCACGTCAGTTTACTCATAGATCCGTCCGTCAGGGCGATCTTGACGGTGACCCCTGCACCAAGGAAAATCACTTGGTGAAAGTCGCCACCTTCAACATTAACAACATCAATAAGCGGCTCGACAACCTCCTGGCTTGGTTAGCGAAAGCTGAACCGGACGTGGTGAGTCTCCAAGAGCTCAAGGCAGAGCAGGGAGCCTTTCCTGTGAAGGCGCTTCGGACTCTCGGGTACGAAGCGGTCTGGCAAGGGGAGCGCTCCTGGAACGGCGTGGCCATTCTCGCGCGAAACCATGTTCCCGTGCTGACTTGCACAGGTTTGCCGGGAAATCCTGAAGGGCATAATTCTGAAGATCAGCAAGCTCGCTACATTGAAGCGGCGGTTCAGGGAGTCCTGATCACTTCCATCTACCTCCCCAATGGGAATCCGCAGCCTGGACCGAAATTCAATTACAAGCTGGCCTGGTTTGAGCGCCTCATTGCCCACGCCTCCGAACTCATGGCGAGCGGCGCACCCGTGGTGCTGGCCGGTGACTACAATGTCGTGCCGACACCGCAGGACATTTATCCGACTCGGTCGTTGGATCAGAACGCTTTGATCCAGCCCGAGAGCCGACAGGCCTTTGCGCGTTTGTTGGCTCAAGGCTGGACTGACGCCATGCGGAAGCTACATCCGGACGGGCCGCTCTGGACATTCTGGGATTACAAATTTGAACGGTGGCAGAAGGACAAAGGCATGCGACTCGATCACTTTCTGCTCTCACCGAATTTGTCGGATCGGCTCGTGGATGGCGGTGTTGACCGATGGGCGCGTGGACAGGAAAATGCGAGCGACCATGCTCCAACATGGATCATGCTCGACCTCTAGACGGCTCCCAAGCCTCTCCGTTTCGCTGTGTCAGCCGGCCCGCCTTGTCGGTCCCTTTAGTTTCTTAGACTTATAAGAGACAAAAACCATAATAATCCCCTGCGTCTGCGATCGCATCTGGACGCTATTTATTTACTTAGACTTATGAGATAGCTGGCGTCCGCTTTTGAGTCCGCTGCGTCTGCCAGTTCCGCCATCCCGGCAGCGTCATGTAAGTAATTGATAATGATGTATATTATGCACTCTATTTCTTTGTCGTCCAAGACAACGATTGTGAAAACTGTGCAAGTAAATGTGGAAGTATTAATGGATTTCCACAGATCCCTGTCGTTTGCCCGTAATTGCCTTTTCCGCCCTTCTGGCCCTGCTCCCATTACGGAGGACACTCGCTTAGCGCAGTGGCGTCGCTCACAACGGCCTTTCCGCGGGGCTCGATTCTAGGGGTATAGGACTTTTCAGGGAAAAATGCATGGTCTGATCTCGGAGTGATTGGGTGGGGGTGCCTGACCGTTGCCGGGGCGCGACTATTCGAACAATCCGGTATACGTTGATTCAAGATCCTTACCCAGCTCGTTAAAGCTACGCAGATCCATCTGGTAAAAGGTGTCTTGGTGTTGATCGTCTCCTAAAAGCCCACCCCCGTACACAGTGAAGGTTCGCGGTTTTCCTTCAACCTCGAAGGTCGCCTGAATCATTGGACGCGCGAGCGGCATGGCGACTTTGCCAGCGGGATCCGCTTTAAACGGATGGGAGAAGTCGACAGTCTTAATAAACTGACTTGTCCTCAAGGCACGATCTCCTTCAGCAATGACGAACTCCTTTTTGTCAAAGGGGCCATGAGCGACTCTGGCAAGATTCGTCACGACGAACTTATCTGGGAAAACGCGGCGGGTAGTACCGTTGTCGCTGAGCAAGATATAATCGGGAGTTGGCTGATATAGATCCTGCGGAGCGACGTCCGCGTTGGGGTGCTCTGGTGAAGCCTCTACAGATTTAGCATTGCGGTATATATACAACCTCGACGTAGGCGGGGTGCCATTCCCGGGAACACAAAATAGCTGCGAGTTCTGTGCCCACACCTTGTGTTTTGTGTGGGCGGAAAGATCGCTAACCAAGCGCGCTCCCTCATCCAAGGCTCCTGTCCAGCACCCGAAGAGTACTAGCTTGCTGGCTACCAGTCCGTCAAACTCTGCCACATCTTTGTCGGTTATGCTCTCCCCTGCCGCAGTGGATATCTCTCCAGGGATTCCCTCTCCAACCAGCCAGGCTTCTTTGTCGCTTGGGCAATGCCTTATGAACTGAATCGCGTCATCATTATTTATTGATTCGTGCAGATCGCCTAAGGGGTGCCTGTCTAAACCCTTTATGCAGGCTCCAAGAGACCTGTTAGTGCTCATAACGGACACCCATGAGCCGGGTGTGACTGGATACGGGTCAACCAGCACCTGCAATGTGCCCGCACTGCCATTGGCAAGAAACACAGACTGTTTGGTGGTGTGACGCCTTGCCATCCAGATCGCACTGATTCCGAGTGCAATTAGCAACAAAAGATAGAGTGATTTTCTCATTCCTATTACCCCACCCTATCACTTAATAACTATTAATGACATACAGCTTGCCGGGTGACCGCCATGAGTTAATGCAACCGGGGGGCACGTTGGTAAGGCTCTCTTAGCCAGCCACATTGTTTCCCAGTCGCTTATTCCCAGAGGGAGGGCAACGTTGGCGCTGTACCCACAGTTGCCACTAACTACATCATCCGAGAATACAATTCGATGCCCACTCAGATCAGAGTAAAGATCCTGCTCCGCATTCAGCAAATCTGCGGCATGACCGTTCGGGATTTGATCAGTAGGCAGTTCTGCAAAAATATGGAAGTTGATTTGGGGAACCCAACTGAAGCTAGATGAAGCAACCAAAGCTGGGACTGTGGTGGCGATAAAACTATATTGGAGAACTGACACCAGCGGAAGCGTTTTGGGCTGGAATTCCAATGGACTGCCGTTCTTAAAGAACGCTTTTTGACCTATGCACTTTGCTGAGTAAGCTGAGACAATGTCCGTTGGAAATGGCAGATCAAATGAATTTCGAGGAGGCTTGCCCGCAGTGAGGCGTTGGCGGACGATCGGAAAATCTTTGGTCTGCCCCTTTTTCAAGCTTGGCGGCAGTTGATTGCCCCCCACAATTGTTGTGCCAAAACTATAATTTTCGCCTGGGTCAAGCACCGATTCCACACCCCAGTAGCCAGCTAGGTAGCAATGGTCCTTCAGATCAGGTAAGTGCACTTTCGCGCGTACCGTCTGCGTATCAAATTCAATTACTGCCCCTCCGTGTATAACAACATTGAATGGAATGGACGTCGTCGTTGGTTGCGCTTCAGCGCTGCGTATGAATGAGCTGGCAACGGCAGCCACGGCGGGCATTGCGAGAATATTCTTCATCACGTCACGTCTGGTTGTATTCGCCATCGTTTCTCTCCTCTTGATTTCTATGCTCTTCCAAAAGATGTAAAGCCTGCCCAATAGTATGGGTGCCTAAGACTGGGGTCGCGATGCAAATCCGCTTTTGCGCGCTTTAAAGAGAGTGCTACCGGGTCTCCCGCTAACAAGTATTGATAAAACGCGTGTGCCATCTTGGCGGTCGCAGCGGAATCCACGTCCCACAGCGTCGCAACTACGTGAGGCACGCCGCCCTCCAAAAAAGGCATAACGAGATTGTCGGCAGACAGGCTGGTTCCATGTGCCCTGGGACTGGTGGAGCAGGCGGCAAGCACCACAAGCTGGAGCTTGTTCCTTTTCGTGAGTTCAAGCCTCGACGCGTCCAGAAGTTCAGCTTGTCCTGGAAACTCTGAAGAAGGCGTACCTGCTAACAACAACCCTGATCGGCCTTCATCCGACAATGCATGGCCAGAAAAGTGGAATATCTCGACATCGCCCAGTCGAGCTTGCACCGCATCAAAAGTTGCGTTTGCTCCGATCAAAAGCTGCGACTTGCGAAGAATGGTCGAAAGTTCCGATGCCTCTGAAGCGGCGTCTGGTATGGACGGGAAATTTATGTTGGACGATTCGAGGGCGGGAGGACCGACGATCAACGCGGGGGAGCTTGTGTCCAGCTGGTGATCGGCTCGCATTTCCTCAAGGAGTTCAATTCCAGGTAACCGCGCCACCACAAATCTGTCGCCGACCATAGTGCCACTCTCGTCTACCAGCACTTCTATCGGTAGGCCCGACAGACTGTCATCTAAGTCAACCATGAGCGTACGATCTGGATCCAAATATCCCCGAATTGGCCCGATGAGAAAGTCATAAATGCGCCGCGCATTTGCGTCGAGAACCTTCGTGTCAGAATTGGGTGTAGAACACTGCATCTTAAGAGCCCCCACTAGGCTCTCGAGATCTGATGCGGGTATCGGGGACCACGCATATGAAAGGCCTCGATCATCAAGTACCCAGATCATCACGCCGCTCGGTGTGACTTCGTACGATAGTGATGTCGATCGAATAAGTTTCGGGCCAATTCTGTCGACGAGGCCGAGCTCAGGCACAGCACTACTCGCTTCTAGCGTTTCGAAGTTGATCCCCTGGGCACCCTTGCTAGCTCTCAGGCCAATCGGATGCAGGGGCAATGCACGGTAGTCCTCCCATAGTTCAAGCGCACTGTGCGCATCTGAAAAGTGTTTGAACCGGATCTCGATAAGTGTTCTGAAGGCAGCACGAACCTCATTGTCCCAAAGTAGTCGTTCGCGTGTGGTTCTCAATGCGCCGGCGCCTGTGGCGGCAATCTGAATTGCGGTCGCGAATGCACGCTCCGCGTCCTCGAATTGACCGCGATGTAGTGAGATTGTTCCCATCGTTTTGTAAAAGCGTAGGGGCACGGTAAGGGTCGGAACTAGATTGAGGTCTGTCCGAGCTTGTTCCAGAAGCATGCGAGCAGAATCAACATTTCCCCGGTCTGCCTCCATCGAAGCCAACCACGTCTCAGCATCTACTTGGAACCCCCTTGTAGTGGGGGATGTGGGGATACTCGCAAAGATGCGATCAGCCGCTTTGAAGTGCTCCTCAGCCTTCTGCTGCAAACCAACGGACCAAGCCAAACTCGCAATGCGATAGTGTTCTGTTGCTTCGACCGGAAGATTGTGTATGGTCGAAAGCGCAGCTACTGCCTCTTCAGATAAGCGTAGAGAGGCATGCCACAGTCCCACATCTTCACCAGCGAATGCTAGCTCGGAACAGAGTTGAAAGAGGCGTGAGGGAGGATAAGCGTTGGCCCAATAGAACTGGAGCGCCAGCAAACCTT
>Ga0210406_10003773_pt1 | contig 16445 bp, 12 predicted proteins | sample IncBWC30MmetaG_FD_155454 | JGI IMG/M metagenome (GOLD analysis project Ga0210406, IMG submission 155454) | Forest soil microbial communities from Barre Woods Harvard Forest LTER site, Petersham, Massachusetts, United States - Inc-BW-C-30-M | ecosystem: Environmental > Terrestrial > Soil >... | reverse complement strand
TCGGAAATTGAATGCGGCCAGGCTGTTTATGAGCAGCGGATTGTGTCTGTAGTTGGACTCCCTAACAACTGACCGCAAAATTCGACGCAACTCTTGAATAAAGCCGTGGCTCGGAGTTTTCATGCAATTGGAACGTGAGTAAGAGGAACTGGATCCACCGCAGGTGATTTGCCGCTTTTTGTGAAAGCGTGACTCAGAAAACTTTGGAGTGAACGCGTGGCGCGTGCGCAACGCTGGCGCCAATAGGTAAAGAAACCTGCCGACGCATCAGCCGAGAGTTCCAGGCGAACAACGTCCGGCGCGAGGTTCAGGGATTGGCAAATGTTCACGAAAGAGTACGGCCAGGAAAAGTCATCTGCGGTGACCCAGTCGTACGCGTCCAAATAAAGCTGACGCTCAACGCCACTGGTCGCGCCGCGAAATCGGCGCAGATCGTAGGCCGCCTGGCGCAGCACGCTGGCAGCCATGGCCTTCTCAGGAGATAATGCCGGCGGCTGCAGCGAAAAAAGGAAAGCCTCCACGTCTGTCACATCATTGTGATTGGTCACCGACGATGCGCCATTTAACCTCCGCTCCATTTTAGCGTTCATGTGTTTCGATTTGGTTAGCTACTTCTTTCTCAAGCTTTCGAAGATCGACATTTCAGAAAACTTCGAAAATTTTCAAACCGCGGATAACGCGGATGACAGGGATGAACGCAGACCACTTCTCAGTTTTGGTGTCTCTTGACTGGTCGGGCCGCATCGAAACCGAACAGTAGGATGATCAAGACGAAGACGATTGGCGTTATGCTCATGGCTTCGTCGATCATCGACAAAAAATTGCCGCGGCGAGGATGCCGAGCAGAACACCGAGCAACGGACTCGAGACCGCGAACCAGAAGGAAACGTTCCAGCCTGATTCCTGAGCAATTGGATTTGTCTTCACGCTATTTTCTCAAGCGTTTGAAGACGGACATTTCACAGAACGCGAAATTTCTTTCGAAACGTTGTTACGAAGTTAGGAGAATCTGAACCGCTGCGTCCGGACTAGAGGACTCGGCGAAAACGCCACCTCATTACGACCGCATCACGATTTTCGCGCAGGCAGCGCAAGCCACCGATATCGACCAAGCAAAATTGCGACACCTTCCGCTTTGTCTCTTTCGAGACGAAGCCCCTCCGCTGCCCGAGATCGAGGCTTAACGCTGGTAGCCCTCGTTCTGCCACTGGGCGAACAAGGCGAGCTGGTCCGCTGTCCAATAGGGCCCTCCGGGTGGCATGGAAGGCGGGTTGCCTTCGTGCGGCGAAAGTGTTTCGAGCACTTTGTCAGCATTGTCCGGATCGGACATAAAGGTGTAATCGTCCAACTTTACACCGTGCACCTCCATATGCGAAATATCGACATCGCGAAACAAGGGCCCGATATCACGCGCGAAAGAAACCTGGGGCATAACGTTCTCCTCCCGACAGGAAACGCAGAATGCGAAATTTGTAAACAAAACATCAAGACAAAATTGTATTTGCTTGGGTGCGCGTGGCGTTTAGAGCGCCGATACTGTTCGGGGTGGCGATTGCACGACTAAAGGCAATTAGTGATACCCTTTCTTGGTGCAGTCGACTTCCTGGAGACTACGGCGCGCACTTTGGATAAGTGCGTCGATCAGCTCCGCGGCCTCGAACTCGAAGCCTATTCGGGCGACTACGCGCTCTGACCGTTAAGATAGAGTTCGAGCGGCGGGGTGCGATTCCCGACGATGCTCTCCGGCGCATCCGCGACAGCCCAGCCAACGGAAGCGTGATCTGATTCCTCGCTGGCAGCGACTTCCCGGAGCGCGTTAAGGTGTTCTTGCACGAATCGCTGCGTGCGCTCATTGGTCCAATCCAGGCTGACGCCTGAATCGACGACCAAGTCTCGCTGCCGATGATCGTCAATGTTTTCAACGTCGATAGCTATTGCAGCGAACATGGGTGCACCAAGCATTGGCTCCTGGACGACACGGGCAGGACCGCGGGCCGTGAAAGCGACGTTACCTTTGGCGAAAATCGTGAGCGCCACCTTCGGATGCTCGCGCAGTCGCGCCAGCGACTCGCGACAGCGCTTCAATCTTAATAAAATTTGGCGATCTCCGATCCGAAGAGGTGCGGTGATCGGGATGGCGTGAACCTCCTCGTTTTGCGTGCTAAGCACTGCGACCGTTTCTTCCGGCCATTCGGGCAGTGGTTTGCGTTTCGGATACTGCTGCTGACGCGCAACAATGAAACGCTTGTCCTTGCGCAGCGCAGCTATCAACTGCTCGTCCAGGTTCAGGTGCGCCCGCACAAGATTGGGCGGCGTCAGCGCCATCCACTGGTTCAGCGACACGCAGGCAAAGTGCACGCCCATGTTGCCTCTAATCGGGCGCGCACCGTTGCCGCTAATTGTCGTCTGCTCATCCACAATTCTAAATGGCCACGTTGCCGGAGCGTCAGGCCGCCAGTGGCCTTTCCACTCGCAGTCTTGGTGTCTCAGCACGGTAGCGGAACACGCTCGCCGCCGTTACGACGACGCCAATAGTGATGACGAATGGGAGCACAGGAGCGTAGATCGGCGCATGAATCAGAAGAAGCCCACCAGCTGTTGCGCCGATGGCAAGCGAAACAAGCACCCCGCGCAATCGACTGTGCTCTTCACTGGTTAAGGGTCTATTGTAGGCCCAGTCGCCGAAAAGGAAGATGAAAGTAGCTGTGGCAGCGGTCGTAAATATGCCCGGAACATCAAGCTGGCGAACAGCAGCGCTCTGCATTCCCATTGCAAGTGCCCACGTGGCCAGGAGAACGGGAATAACACTGGCACCAGGTCGGGCGCTCGTCGCAAACCATATCAGCACGAAGCAAAGATGCGCCAGCAGCGAAATGCTGAGGGCGAGAGTTGTCTGCCGCGGCCAGACGACGCCGGTTGGTTGCTGGTTCTTATTCGCTGCGGATGGCTCGAAGCGCCTAACAATTTTCGTAGCGAGATAGATGCCGGCCGCGAAGCCAGCCATTGCAGCAAGGATCGATATGACCCGGGGCGCGACCACACCATAGGTAGTCGAGCCTGTGGTGCTCGCCATCGCCATTCCCAAAAAGGCGATGTTACCGGTCATAAAGGCGGTGAAAACCTTTCCCAAGGCAATGAAACTGACCGTGTCCACTGCGCCCGAGGAAACCGTGAGTGCGTCGAGTAACCAGTTGCGCACCGTCACGTCGCGGATTTGGTGGTCAGCTTTTTCCACAGGTGTTGTTAAAGAATTTGTACTCATAAAATGATTCCTCTTAGTTCCGGTTCATCTTGCCGGAGCGCCCCCACGAGGGACGCTCCTGACAAGATTGGTTGAACCGTTATTTAACGATGATCGGTTTGTCCTTGCGCAGAACGGCTAGCGTCTGCTGGTCCAGGTTCAGGTGTTGCTGCACAAGCTCGGGTGGCGTCAGCGCCATCCACTGGTTCAGCGACACGTCGGCGAAGTACGCGCTGGGAAACATCTCCAGGAAACGCAGCGTCTCATCGCCTGTGTTCTCGACGTAGTGACCCATCGCAAATGGGACGTAACCCACGTCGCCCGCCTGATAGTCAAAGGTCCGCGCCTTCCCACTGTCGGCGAACACCGTCATGCGGCCTTTGCCACTAATATAGTACTGCCACTCGTCCGTGTTCGGGTGCCAGTGCAGCTCTCGCAATCCACCCGGTTCGACCTCGACCAGGGCCGCTGCGATCGTGCTCGCGGCCGGGAAATTGGTCGAATCGACAATGCGCACCTGTCCTCCCGCCACTTTGATCGGGTTCTGAGCCGAGAGGCGGTAGGTGAAGCTCTCAGGCACGAAGCCCGCCGGCGACACAACGACATCGCTGGCCAGCGGACCGGGCACTTTGCCCGGAAAGATCCAGCGAGTTTTTTCCACATTCTTAGGCAGATTGGCAAGGGCCGCTTCGGACACGCCGAAGTTCTTGGCCAACACCTCACGTGGAGTGTGCGCGAACCAGTCGCTGATGAGGAAGGTTTCGTTCTCCGAGAAGTTGCCATCATCAAACACCAGCAGGAACTCGACCCCTTCCTCGAGCCCTTGGATCGAGTGCGGAATGCCGGCCGGGAAGTTCCAGATGTCGCCCGGGCCGACGTCGTCAATGAAGTTGCGGCCTTGGGCGTCAACGGCGGTGACGCGGCAGCGGCCGGCGAGCACGTAGCCCCATTCGGCCTCCTTGTGCCAGTGCATCTCGCGGATACCTCCGGGTTGGAGGCGCATGTTGACGCCGGCCATTTTGGTGGCGACCGGCAGCTCACGCACTGTTACCTCACGCGCCCAGCCACCCGAGGATAGTCGGTTCCTGGCGGTAGCGTAGGAGAATTTGAGGTTGGGAACGGTACCGGCGTCGGTTTCCGGCGAGGCCAGTAAATCTGGGTTCTCGCGCTCAACCGCAATGTTTCGTGGTCCCAGGATCGATGCGCCCGAGGTTCCCCGAATCGGCTCCCTGTCTCCGTTACTTATCGTTTGCTCTCTCTTGTTACTGATTTGAATACTCATGTTGGTTGTTGTTTGGTTGGTTATTGTTTAGTTGGTTTGATTAGTCATCACTTCGTTCTCAATCTTTCGGAGAACGACATCTCTCAAAAATTTTCAGAATCGGTTCGACCGCGGATACGCGTTCGTGCGAGGCTACGGCCCCGGCAGGTAACGCGGATGACGCGCGAATGGAGTCAGATGTAGCCGCGGCGCTCCGTCGCCGTGGTCCGAAAGGTCTTGACCCACCTTCGCGGCGAGCAGAGCAAGGCGACTACAAGGTTCTATTTAGCTGCGACAGGTGCGAGCTTTTGCACGAACGCTTCAAAGCGCGGATCGCTTCGCAACGGGTCCCACAAAGGGTTGAGCCGAAAATCGCCGTAGGTCGGTTGCGCTATTCCACTGCCCATCGCCGGACGATCGAGTAACTTGCTCAGTTCGGCGATCGCAAGATCGTTCTCCCCTGTCCAGGCGTAAACGACCGCGAGATTACAACGCACCGTTGTCGCATCGAAGTTGTTCTGTTTGAACGGAGTTAGATCGCAAGCCCTTTTTCCTTCCTCAACCGCCTTATCCTTATGCCCAAGTCCGGCGTCGATCATCGCTAAGACGCTTAACTGAAGACCCTGAGTGGGCGCGGCCACGACATACTTCTCCATTTCGGGGCGAGCCTTCGCAAAGGCTTTCACGGCGGCATCGTTGTCTCCGCGGATCCTTGCAGCGATCGCTTCGAACCAGGCATCGGGATAGACCACGCCGTTCCAGCTGATCCTTTCGTGGTTGTTCGAAAGGATCTGTGAGATCGCAGCGGCCTCGTGCGACCATAGCGCAAGCATCATCTGCGTCTGAGCGGCGTGATCTTCGTCAAGCTGATGCGCCGTTAATTGCGTCTTAATGGCCTCGCGTACCTGACCGAGATCAGCGGATTTTTCGAGGTGCATGAGACCACGCTCAATCGGGAGAATGCCCAATTTGTCCGGCGGCGTGAGACCGATCATGCTTTGCATGATCCGATCGCAATCGTCATAGCGCCGCAGATAGCGATAAGTCAGCGCGAGCAGATTGCGCAGACTGACATCGCGCGGTTCCAAGGCGACGGCTCTCTCAAAGCATTGTAAAGCCTCGTCCCAACGATCTTGCCGGCGCGCGACTCGTCCGCCGATCACTTCGACCTGGGAATTGTTAGGCAAAGTGCGCCGCGCAAGTTCAACCTGCGTTTCGGCTTCTTCCAGATTCTTGGTAATTGTTAAGGCGTGATTCGCCAGCTCGAGATGCACCGCCCCGGAGTCGGGCTGCAATTGTCTTGCCTTTTCTATCGCGACTTCGCCGAGGCTGCGATGATCGAGAGTTACCTCTTCCGGCGGAGCGGTCTCGCGCTGGAAGTAGAGGTTATCGTGCCACTTTGCCAATTCACAATAGGCGAGAACGAAGTTCGGATCGCGCTTCACTGCTTGGTCCAGCAACGCGATGGCGCGCTTGCCGGCAGCGAAGAACGTCGCGCCGTCGGAAAGCTCCTTCGACAATGCGCGCGCCTGAAGATAAAGGTCGTAAGCTTGCAAGTCGATCGTAGGCGGTGAGTCGAGGATTGTCTTTTCGTTAGCCGAAACTCCGGCTTGCAAATGCGCCGCGACGGCACGCGTGATTTCGCTTTGTAGAGCGAACACATCTTTCATCGGACGTTCATATGTTTCTGCCCAGGAGCGGCCGGTGTCGCGAAGATCGACAAGGTTGAGCGCAACGCGCATTTGCTCGTTGTCTCTCGAAATAGTTCCTTGCAGCAGGTGTCTCACTCCAAGCTCACGCCCAATCTCTCGAAGATTGCGTTCCTTACCCGGCACGTACGACCGCGTGCTTTGTGATCCGATAACTTTCAAACCGGCCAAGCGTGCCAGATCGCCCGTGATCTCATCCTGCATTCCGACGGTGAAATAGGTATCCTTGCCTTCGAGACTGAGATTTTCGAATGGCAAGACCGCGATCGATCGTTCAATCGCGGCGGAGGATCGCATGCGTTGATGCAGCCAGGCTCCGAATGCAACCGCCAAGAGAACTAGAATCGTTCCGGCAGTGACTATGATAGATCGCTTCCGGCGTAAACGTGCTTCGGCACTGAATTTTCTATAGCAACGGTGAATCGCCGAGAGAAGTTCGCGCGCTGTTTGCGGCCGCTTCGCAGGATCGACAGCCAACATTGACTGCAAGAGCGCGACCACACGCGCCGGCACGTGAGCACCCTTCAGTTGCTCAAGCGGCAGTTTCTCGGCCTGCTTTGCCCCAACTTCTCGAAGCGTGCGCCCAACAAAAGGCACACGGCCAGAGAGCAGGTACCAAAGAGTCACGCCTAACGAATAAATGTCCGATCGGGTATCGATTTTCATCTGCTCCGAAGGAGCGAACTGCTCTGGGCTCGCGAACGCTGGAGTGCCGATGAAACCAGGCTGAGTTTTTTCAGCGCCGCGTTCCGCTTCGGCGCCCACCACCTTGGCAATGCCGTAGTCGATGACTTTAACGATCAAGGCGCCGCTCGGATCCGATTCCAGCATGATATTGGACGGCTTGATGTCCCGATGCACAACGCCGCACTTTTCCGCAGCGGCCAGCGCGCGCGCCGCTTGCTCGATCACTTCAAGCGCCAGCGCGAGCGGCATCGGACCTTCGCGACGAATCCGCGCTTCGAGCGTTTCGCCTTCGACCAACTCCATGACATAGAAACACTCACCGTCCTGTTCGCCGTAATGACTGACGCGCGCGACGTTCGGATGATGAATTTGCGCGGCGGCGCGCGCTTCGCGCAGGAAACGCGATCGCACTCCAGGCATCTTCGCGACTTTTCGCTCAATGACTTTAAGAGCGACCACGGAATTCAAAACCGTGTCGCGTGCACGATAAGTAATCGCGATTGCTCCAGCGCCGAGCTCAACCGGAAAACCGTCAGCGCCTACTTCGACTTCGAAGTGGTCGTACTTCAGCGGTCCAGGCGTCAATCGCCGGGGTATTTCGGATCGTCCTGGTTCTTGGCTGCCGCCCAAAAAACCGAAATTAGCCAGACAACGAAAGCATCTTCCATCGTGCGTGAGCGGTCGTCCGCAAATCGCGCATGCCCGGGCGGCGGTTGGTTCGCGTTCCATACCGGCAATTGCGTGCGCTCTATTTAAGCCCAAACCGCGCATCAGGTCGATGCCGTTTTCAATCACATCGGTACCGTTCGAGTGATTTCCGGAAGGTGCTTGCACCCGCCCATTGTCGTTTAGAGCCGATGCAATGCCCGCTGTGCTTCTGCTAGATTTTAATTCGCTACCTGAGAGGCGATCTTTTGTACCTCGTTCGTGAGAGCATGGACTGGCAGTGTGCGCTCGACATTGGAAGGAGTATTCGTCGCGGTCCACAGCTTCAGATTGACGCTCATGCGGTCAGGATTTGATATAAATAATGAAGCTCTTGGTCGACATCGGCTGGATCAGAGACTGTGTTCGCCACTTCCATCCTTAACGCTTCGCGATAACGCTGACGCAGACGCCAAAGCCACTGGCGCAGGGTCGCGACAGGTACTCCGAGTTTCGCCGCCGCTTCTTTTTGACTGGGCGGCGTTCGCGCGCTGCCGTCGACAAACGGCCTCAAAATCTCAAGCCATTCTTTTTTCCCTTCTGCCTCAAATGCATTTTCCAAGTGCTTCCAAGCGCGTTTCAGGATGTTCGAAGCCCACACCTGATCGTAAGACTGCGGGTCGCTCAGATGAGCAGTGTCCATCATCGATGCTTCGGCTTCCGGCAGATGCTCCTCCATGGAGACAATTTGGTGACCACCGCCTCTTTTAAGCCTGCGCGCCCGATCGTACTCATTGCACAAAAAATTCTGAAGCGAACCGAGTAGAAACGTACGCAGGCGCCCTTTCTCCTGATCGGCGCGACTCAAGGTATTTTGCTCAAGGAGATGGGCAAAAAAACCCTGGACAAGGTCCTGCGCTTCGGGAGAGCCGTGACCCCGACGGCGCAGAAAGGAATAAAGCGGCGGCCAATATGATTCAGAGAAATGCGAAAGCGCTTTGCTTGCTGATTCCGTTTGATCAGACTGCCTCGCGTGCAAAACCAAAGTCCAATGCGTCGTTTGAAACCGCGCCCCGCCTTCCTGCAACGTTCCAGGTATCGGTTTCATAACCTACCTTTGGTTGACAATGCAAACACCACCCTACGGGGAGCGCGCCCGCTTGAGAAAGACTGTGTTTCTTGTCTTAGCATAACTAACAGGAGCTATAATGGTTGCCTGGCTAGTTGGTCTGATTAGTCATCATTTCACTTTCAAGCTTTCGACCGCCGAAATTTCAGAAAAACTTGAGTCTCTTCGGTGCCGGTCTTTGGAAAAGAGATCACGCACTCGCCGGATTCTAGCTGGGGGCACCGACGCCGGCTACAGATGGCAGACGTAAGGTGCCAACCGGCGCGGCTCTTGTTCACTTAAAGCAGAGGCCAAAAGATCCCAAGGCCCGCCGCGAGAACTAACACGATGGTAAGTACTGCGTAGACAAGCCTACTCCTCCGTCGCGCTGCAACATCAATGCTACGCAGCAAGTCAAGGGATGCAGGGTGATCGTCGAAGATCAGTATATGCCGGATTGTTTTGCCTCTTGCGGTGACAGGCTGCGACACAATCGCGAAGAATCTCTTTTGTTGTCGCGCTGTCACATCCGGCAGTCTGATGGTTCGATTCGTCATCATCTGTTTCTCACGATTTCGCGAGACAACGTTTCAGGTTTTATCGAGCCGGGCACACGGCGCCCGTGGCTGAGGAGATGAGCTGCAACCGCAACTTCCACTGTCGAAGACCGGATGACGTTTCCACTCCGCCCTGCCAACCCGCGATTAGCGTGACGTCCCTGGGACGAACGGGCGACCGTGTTGGCGGTGGCGCAGCAAGGTAGCTGGTAGCATTAGTAGTAAATCTTTTCATCATTAACTTGGTTAGCGGAAACAACGGATACGAATCCTACCGTGACGTCATTCAAGGGAGCTGATGCCAGCGACGCAGAATGAAACATTCCTTTCTTGAGCTATCCCTGCTTGCTTCCTTGGCGACAGTTCGCCGATCCGGGTCGGACTCCGCGCTGCGCGACCACGCATTGTCGTTTATCACAATCCATGCGCCGCTCTCAGCCGGCGAGACTGCTTTTCGCGGATATGGCCAAGCAAAACGGGCATCGGCGTGGATCGCAGCCGCGATTAGTAGAGTTGCTGCTATTGCGTTGGCTTTCATTACGTTTATCTCAAGCATTCAGAGACCGACATTTCAGAAAGGATTAACATTTTTCCTGCACGCGATCTTGCCAAGACCGGTTCGTGAGCAAGATCATGCCAGGCATGAAACTCTGGAGCTGGCAGAAAGAGAATCTCCCTTCGATTCAACACTCCGTTCGCACGGCCGTCGCCGCGACCGCGTCCGTTATCGTCGCGCGCTTGGTGCAGATGCCCGAAGCTTATTGGGCCGCAATCGCGACTCTGGTCATAATGCAATCCAGTCTCGGCGCTACGCTGACGCTGTCCATCGAACGCGTAGTCGCTACCGCGCTGGGCGCGTCAGTCGGAGCAGTCGAGGCAAATTATTTCGGAGCAAATCTTGCCGCCTTCATGCTCGCGATCTTTTTCATCGGCCTGCTTTCGTTTGGCTTTCGGCTGGAGAAGACCGCTTATCGATATGCCAGTGTCACCCTGACGATCATCGTTTTGATTCCGCGCTCGAACCCTGCATGGATCGTTGCTCTGCATCGATTCATTGAAGTTTCGGTCGGGATCATCGTTGCCCTCCTCGTGGTCGCGATATGGCCAGAACGGTCTCCGATTACAGCGAAGAACGCAGCGGAATAATTTTTTTCAGCGAGATGCGGACGAGGCGGCGAGTTTTTGGAAGCGCGGATCGTTCCGGAGCGGATCGAACATCGGATCGAGCCGGACCAACTCAGGAGTGAGCGGCATGGATTCGGCGAGCATACCGGCGCTTGGTATCGAGAGTAGTTTCTGTAATGCGGCAATGGCGCGGTCGGGTTCGCCCGTTCCCGCCGCTACCCGGGCGAAGGTCTCGACCCGAGCGCTTCCTTCCAACGCGTCTTTCTCGATCGGGCGCATCGCCATACCCCGTTCGGCCAGAGCTAATGCCGCGGCCTTGTCACCGAGACCCATATTGGTCAGCGCGAGATCACCAATCAGAAGAGAATTATCTGGCTGCTCTTTCAGGAAAAGTTCCAGTTCGCTGCGCGCCTGTCGCCAAGTTTCCTGGGCAGCGGCATGCTCACCGGCTACTTCTTGCGCCCAGCCCAAATAGAAGCGCAGTTCGCCATTGATGTAGCCCAACGCGGGATCAGGCTTGGCCAATATTTCTTTCAACCGAGGGATGATCTGTGCGGGCTGACGCTCCAGGATTGCCTGGTAAATTTGTGTTTCCAAGGCGTCGGCCTCGTCGGCGTTAGGATGGATCGGAGCGAGCAGCGCCGAGGCACGCGGCAGGTCGCCTTCAGCTTGTGCGATATTCGCCTTGAGTGCGATGATCTCCAGGTCGTCGGGTGTGATATTAAGAACCTGATCAAGCTTTCGCAGCGCCTCGGGAAAACGACGCTGAAACCCATTGCAAGAGCCGTGCATGGCGAGCAGCTTGACATCGCGGGGGTCGAGCCGCTCGGCTTCGTTCAGATACGAATCGATCCGGTCCCACTGCCCTCGCCTCCGCGCGACACGGGCCAGCGATTCAGGAATCTGGCTGCTATTGGGAAGGAACTGACGTGCTTGCTCAAAGTAACGCACCGCGGTGTCGTAATCCTTTAGACAGGCGTAATAGAAATGGCCCTTGGCCAATACGGCCTCGCCGAGATTGGGCTGAAGAGTGAGCGCGGTTTCAGTGGCCTGCCGTGCCTCTTCCCGAAGCGCGACCGTCGGTTGAAGAGTCTCGTTGATATAGCCGCTCGCATCGACGTGCGACAGCAGCGCCCAGGCAAGGGCGAACTTCGGGTCCAAGCGCACCGCTTCTCTGAGATATTTCTGTGCGGCAAGGGTAGTGGCCGGTGAGGTTCCCGGTCTCAGTGTATAAGCGAGACCACGCAGGTAGGCGTCGTAAGCCTCGACGTTGTCGGTGGGTTTAGCGGCGATGACTTGCTCTTCCTGACCGGTGAGTTTCGTTCGCAACTGCTCGGCAATGGATTTGGCCACCTCACTCTCCACCGAAAAGATGTCGGTCAGTTTGCGATCGAAGGTATCGGCCCAAAGGTGCGAATCATTGGCTACTTTGATTAGCTGCACGTTCACGCGCACGTCGTCGCCACTCCTTTGCACACTTCCTTCCAGGATGTGAGCAACCCCAAGCTGCCTGCCGATCTCGGCCAGGTTTTCCGGGGCGCTTTTGTAATGCTGCGTGGAAGTGCGCGAGATGACCTTCAAATCGGCGATCTTGGATAAGCGGGTCAAAATCTCATCCTGAATGCCATCGGCGAAGTAGGCATTCGCTTTGTCTTCGCTCCGGTTTTCAAAAGGCAAAACCGCGATCGAGCGTTCCATCGCGGCGGAAGATTGTCCGCGTTGATACAGCCAGGCTCCGATTGCGATCGCACCGAAAACCAAAACCGCTCCGGCAGAGACTATGATAGATCGCTTCCGGCGTGAACGTGCTTCCGTGTTGAATTTCATGTAGCAGCGGTGGATTGCCGATAGCAGTTCCCGCGCTGTTTGCGGGCGCTTCGCTGGATCGACAGCCAACATCGACTGCAACAGCGCGATCACTCGCGCCGGGACGTGAGCATTCTTCAGTTGCTCGAGCGGAAGTTCCTCGGCCTGTCTTGCCGCAACTTCTCGGAGCGTGCGCCCAACAAATGGCACACGACCAGAAAGCAAATACCAAAAGGTCGCGCCTAACGAATAAATATCGGCGCGAGTATCGATGGGGGTTTGACTAACGCTGATAAATTGTTCCGGACTGGCGAAAGCCGGAGTGCCAATGAAACCGGTTTGAGTTTGCTCGGCACTGATTTCTTCCGGATCGAGGATTTTGGCGATACCGTAATCAATCACTTTGACGATTAGCGTTCCGCTCTCGTCTGACTCGAGCATGATATTCGATGGCTTGATGTCGCGATGCACTACACCGCACGCTTCTGCAGCCGCGAGCGCACGCGCCGCTTGCTCAATTATTTCCAACGCGAGCGCGAGCGACAGTGGACCTTCCCGCCGGACTTTGGCCTCGAGTGTTTCGCCCTCGACCATCTCCATGACATAGAAGCATTCGCCGTCTTTTTCACCGTAGTGACTGACCCGCGCGACGTTTGGATGATGAATGTGCGCAGCGGCGCGGGCTTCACGCAAAAAGCGCGACCGTACGCCGGGAGCTTGCGCTACTTTCCGATCAATCACTTTCAGCGCGACTGTCGAATTCAGAACGGTATCGCGCGCGCGATACGTTACTGCCATGGCACCGGTCCCGAGTTCGACTGGAAACCCGTCGGCACCGACTTCCACTTCAAAGTGATCGTATCGCCACCGGCCGGGTGTGAGTCGGCTTCGGTGCTGCTCTAATCCGGATTCTTCTGCCCCAAAGCCAAGACTAACGAGGCAACGCAGGCATTCGCCCTTCGGACCTACCTGGGTCAATGGTCGGCCGCAAGTTGCGCAGATTCCAACGATTTTGGATTCACCTTCAGGAGTCTCAGGTCCCGCGCTCATGCAATTGATTTTGCTGTCGGAAACCGATTATCGCCGATGCCCTTAAGGCCTTGCGACAAAAATCATTGCTCCATCATGGAGCGAAACTAGTTCGATGCGACCGGCGCGAGCCGATTCATGATCGCAGTGAAGCGCCGATCATTGCGCAACGGGTCCCACAAAGGGTTCCAGCGGAAATCACCGTAAGTCGGTTGGGCCGGCAAATTGGATCCCGCCGGTCTGTTTACCAACTGATCCAATTCTGAAATTGCGAAATCGAGTTGACCGTTCCAGGCGTAGACGACGGCCAAATTGCAACGTACGATCGGCGCGCTCACGCCTGAACTTTCGAAAGTTACCAAGTCGCAAGCGTGTTCTGCTTCCTGAACAGCTTGTTCGTGCCGTCCAAGACCGGCGTCGATCATTGCGAGCAAGCTCAAGGCCCGGCCATCAGACGCGTCGGCCAATACCGCTTTTTCAACTTCGAGACGAGCTGCGGCAAAGGCGGACTGTGCACCTTTCTTGTCGCCACGCATTCGCGCCGCCAGACCCTCGTACCAGCTTTTCGGATATTTGACGCCATTGAACACGAACGTGGTCTCGGCAGCCTGTGCGGAAATCCGCGATACCGAATCAGGATCATGGCTCCAAAGTGCAAGAATAAGATTGTGCAAATCTCTGATCGCACCGCTCGCATCCTCCCCGGGTGTAACGTTTGCGACAGCTGAACGCATGGGGTCGAGTTCTCCTTCGCCCTCCAGTGGACCGAAAGTACGGAAGACTCGGTAGGTGGCTGCGCGATCTGGCGGCAATATTCCGAGCAACCTGGCCATCATTCCGTCGAAGCGATCGTATCGGCGCGTCAGGCGATACATGTTCGCGAGATCAAAAAGACTCTCTGCAGCGCGTGGCTCAAGCGCTACCGCCCTCTCGATGGAGCGCACAGCATCATCCCAGCGACTTTGACGACGCGCAATCGATCCGGCAGTCGTCTCGAGTGCGGCGCTATTTGGCATCGTTTGACGCGCAAGATCTATTTCCAAACGGCCTTGCTCGAGATCATTGAGGGCCAGGACGAAATGGTCGGCCAGAGCGAGGTGCACTGGTCCAAAATCGGGCGACACGCGTCGCGCCTTTTCCAAGGCGGCTTCAGCCAGCGCGCGGTAATCGACGTTTCGCTTTTCCACCGGTGCGATGTCTTTGGTTTGGTAGAGTTTGTCGTAAGCCGTTGCTAACGCACAGTAAGCGAGCACGAATTTTGGATCGCGGCTTACCGCATCATTGAGAAGGGAAATCTTTTGCTCCATGACCGACGCCTCTTCGGCCGTATCTTTTACCAGGCGCTCGATAGCCTGAGCGCGAAGGTAAAGCTCATACGCGCCCAAATCGGCGGTCGGCGGCTCGTTTAGCGCAACGGTTTCGTTAGGCGAGAGACCGGCTTTTAATCGCGCGGCGACCGCTTGCGTAATTTCGCTTTGGAGCGCGAACACCTCTTTCATTGGCCGCTGATAAGTTGCAGCCCACTGAATCGCGCCGTCTCGAAGATCGACTAGGTGGAGCGCAACGCGCATTTGGTTGTTGTCTTTCGAAACAGTTCCCTCGAGCAGATGCCGCACGCCGAGATCCCGACCGATTGCGTGAAGGTTGCGCTCCTTGCCCGGCAGGTACGAGCGCGTGCTCTGACTCCCGATCACTTTCATCCCGGCAAGCTTTGCAAGATCACCAGTGATCTCGTCCTGCATTCCAACAGTGAAATAAGTGTCCTCGCTATCCGGACTGAGATTTTCAAATGGCAAGACGGCAATCGATCGTTCGGTCTCGGCCGAAGATTGCATGCGTTCATACGCCCAGACTCCTAATGCGATTGCGACGACACCTGCCATCGCTCCTGTCGCCGCCACGACGAATCGTTTTCGGCGCGAACGCGCTTCAGCGCTGAACTTTGTATAGCAGCGATGGACTTCGGCAAGTAACTCGCGCGCGGATTGCGGCCGATCTTTGGGATCCGAAGCCAGCATCGATTTCAGCAGCACAAGAATCCGCGCCGGAACATTCCCAACTTTTAGTTGCTCAATGGGTAACGGCTCTGTTTGCCTTAAGCGAATGTCGTTTAGGGTGCGCCCAACAAAAGGCACACGGCCAGAGAGCAGATACCAAAAAGTCACGCCTAACGAATAGATGTCCGATCGCGTATCGATTTTCGTCTGTTCGGAAGGAGCGAACTGTTCGGGACTGGCGAAGGCTGGGGTTCCGATGAAACCAGGCTGAGTTTTTTCAGCGCCACGTTCTGCTTCCGGATTGAGGATTTTAGCGATGCCGTAATCAATCACTTTAACAATGGGCGCGCAGCCGCCTGGATCCGACTCCAGCATGATATTCGATGGCTTGATGTCCCGGTGCACCACACCGCACGCTTCCGCCGCGGCCAATGCGCGCGCCGTTTGTTCGATTACTTCGAGCGCCAGCGCGAGAGGCATGGGCCCTTCGCGGCGGACGCGCTCTTCCAGCGTTTCGCCTTCGACCAACTCCATGACATAGAAACACTCACCGTCTTGCTCGCCGTAATGACTGACGCGCGCGACATTCGGATGACGGATTTGCGCGGCCGCGCGCGCTTCGCGCAGGAAACGCGATCGGATTCCGGGCATCGTCGCGACTTTTCGGTCTATGACTTTAAGAGCGACGACGGAATTCAAAACCGTGTCGCGTGCACGATAAGTAATCGCGATTGCTCCTGAGCCGAGCTCAATCGGAAAACCGTCCACTCCGACTTCGACCTCGAAGTGATCGTACTTCAGTGGTCCAGGCGTCAACCGCCGTGGTGTTCCGAATCGTCCTGATTCTTGACTGCCGCTCAGAAAACCTAGATCGGCGAGACAACGAAGGCATTCGCCTTTGGGACCTACTTGCGTGAGCGGTCGTCCGCAGATCGCGCATGTTCCGACGGTTGGTTCGGGTTCCATACCGGTAAATGCGAGCGCTCTATCTAAGGCCGAACCGCGCATCAGGTCGATGCCGTTTTCAATCACACCGCTACCGTTCGAGTGGTTTCCGGAAGGTGCTTGCACCCGCCCATTGTCCTTTAGAGCCGATGAAATCCCCACTGTGCTTCTGCTAGATTTTAGACTGCTACGGAAGAGTGAGTCCCTCCTATCTCGTTCGAGGGAAAGCCTTGATCCGCTTATGACCGCTGATTCGCGGTTAAGAATTTCAGGTTCGGCGCTCACGCTGTCAGAATCTGATAAAGATAATGAAGCTCTTGATCGACTTCGGCCGG
>Ga0210406_10003772_pt1 | contig 16451 bp, 12 predicted proteins | sample IncBWC30MmetaG_FD_155454 | JGI IMG/M metagenome (GOLD analysis project Ga0210406, IMG submission 155454) | Forest soil microbial communities from Barre Woods Harvard Forest LTER site, Petersham, Massachusetts, United States - Inc-BW-C-30-M | ecosystem: Environmental > Terrestrial > Soil >... | reverse complement strand
GCAAGTTTGCCCTGGAGAGGTTGGAACTTGATTCGTTGCAAGACGACATTGCGGTAAGGATCGCTGAAGATTTCTTTACGGATTCGGTAACGCCCGTCCAGGCTCGTGTTGGTGAGCTGGTAGACGGGAATCCCGGGTTCGATCGGAGCGTTCTCGAAGCTGCAGTGGCGTTTCTCTTCCGAGAAGTAGCTGTGGCCGTCGGTGATGATCAGGCCGAGATCGCGTGTGCATGCCTGATCGACGCGCGGGAAGTAAACCTCATTCAGGATCCCGTGGCTGAACGTGTACCAGACGCGGGAATGCGGATTCAGCGCAGTGCCGATGCCAGACTTGGCGCTCGAAGTCCAGCGCGGCGGGATTCCCGGCCAGCCGGGCGCAAAGCGATCATTGGAGTCGGACAAGATTCAGCGGTCCCCGCAACAGGAGTGTGCCAGAGGCCTCAGCAGGAGGTGTGGAAAACTCCTGTGTTTCATGAGAAATTCACCAATTTGTAACAGAACTGTAACACCACGGGGATAGAACCGAGGGGAAACTCATCCATAGGAGGACCGATCTAGTGATTCGTCGAATCGCGGTGCTTGTTCTCTGCTCAGCTTTGGCGATACCCGCTCTGGCCCAAACGACCTTGAACGGAGCCGGCGCCACGTTTCCTTATCCGATGTATTCCAAATGGTTCAACGAATACCACAACGCGCATCCGGACATTCAGATCAACTACCAGTCGATTGGCAGCGGCGGCGGTATCCGCCAGGTGCTGGCCGGGACAGTAGATTTCGGGGCCAGTGATGGTCCCATGACCGACGAGCAGCTGTCGCAGTCGAAGGTGAAGATCCTCCACGTGCCCACCGTATTGGGTGCGGTGGTGCCCGCCTACAACGTGCCGGGAATAACTGACGAAGTGAAGTTCACTCCGGACGTTATCGCTGGAATCTTCCTGGGCAAGATCACGAACTGGAATGACAAGGCCATCGCTGCGGCGAACCAGGGGGCGAAGTTTCCCGACCAGCCGATCATCGTGGTCCATCGCTCCGACGGCAGCGGAACCACTTACATCTTCACCGACTTCCTCTCGAAGATCAGCTCGGAATGGGCTGGTGGACCGGGGAAGGGAACCTCTATCAAGTGGCCCGTCGGGCTAGGCGGTAAAGGGAACGAAGGCGTTGCCGGTGTCGTTCGCCAGATGCAGGGTGCGATCGGCTATGTCGAGTTGATCTACGCCGTGCAGAATAAAATTCCTTACGGCAGCGTGAAGAATTCCTCGGGAGCATTCGTGAAGGCGTCGCTGGACAGCGTGACGGCGGCTGCCGCATCGGTGAAGACCATGCCGGCAGATTTCCGCGTGTCGATCACCAACGCGCCCGGCAAGGATGCGTACCCGATCTCGAGCTTTACGTGGCTGCTGATTCCGTCGCAATCGAAGGACGCCGCGAAGGGCAAGATCATCGCGGACTTCCTCAACTGGATGGTGGACGACGGGCAGAAGATGACGGCGGCCTTGACCTATGCTCCATTGCCCACCAACGTGGCGGAAAAAGTGAAGGCGGAGATCAAGCAGGTGCGGTAGGCGGAATTGGTTCTCAATTTGAACTTGCTGTCCCAGGACCCGGACCCGGGTCCTGGGCTTTTTTGTTACAGGAATCCGATCCGGCGCTTAGTTCGATTGCGAGCTAGCCGGAACTTCGAACCCGTAGTTTCGCAGCAAATCTTTAATGGCGTCGGTTTTCACGAAGTCCAGAAACGCCCGGGCAACTGCCGTGTTTTTTGACGACCGCAAGATGACGCAGGCTTGTTCGATGGGAGGATAGTCCGTACCTGGTATCTCCGTGTAACGGCCCTTGTCTTTCATGTTCGGCGACAAGGCCAGCGATAGAGCGACGATCCCGACATCCGCGGAGCCTGAAACAACGAACGATGCGGTCTGCGAAATGTTTTCACCCAAAACCAATTTGTCTTTCACTTTGTCATACACGCCTTCGGTCTGCATGGCGGAGACGGCGGCCTTCCCGTAAGGCGCATGTTGGGGATTGGCGATCGCAATCTTCCTTAACGAGGGCGCCAGCAGTGATTGCAGGCCGGAGTGAACGTCCACGGGGGAATCGTTCGGTACCCAGAGCACGATCTTTCCTCGCGCATATTGGTAGAAGCTATCCGGCTCGGTCAGTCCGGACGCTTGCAGCTGTTTCGGATAATCGAGATTGGCGGAAAAAAACATGTCGAAGGGCGCGCCGTTCTGAATCTGTTGCGCGAAGTTGCCCGACGAGCCATAGATCACTTTTATGTGACTACTGGTCTTCTGTTGAAACCTGGTAGTGATCTCCTGCATTGCAGACTGGAGATCGGCAGCGGCGGCAATCGTAAACTCCTGGGCTGCCACCAGTTCGGCGATAAGCACGAAAGCAACGATCAACAGCAAACTCGATCGGATCTCTTTCATCTCACACCCGGAGAATCATGACTTCGGTTGCCTTGATGAGTGCTGCGGCGGTCTGACCGGCTTTGAGTTGCATTTCACGAGCGGAACTCGCGGTGATGATGGAAGTGATTTGCTGCTCGCCGATTGAAATCTTCACTTCCGCCATCAGGCCGCTGATTCGCACAGCATCGATCCGTCCTACCAGTTGATTCCGGCCGCTCACACGACGAAAAGCTTCTTTCCGCTCCGGCGCTGTTTTGCCCCGCGTGCGGAATAGCAACCGATCCACTTCACTGCGTGGAATGCGATGATGGCCGCCTGCCGTCCGAATGCTGCGGAGCTTTCGCTTGTATATCCACTGCTTGATCGTGGGAAAGCTGACCTGAAGCTCAAGTGCAGCGTCCCGTAGTTTCATCAACTCTTCAATCTTGTGCTTCCGGGCTCCGGAATTCTTTGCTCTCTTCACAGTGGCGAAATGGTACAGGCGACACTCGCCTCGGTCAATCAACGAGCCGCACAAGTTCGCGTATCACGGCAACCTGAGAGCCAAGAAGCATCCAGAAGCGCATATAAGCATGATGGAAAATAGCATACCATGTACGCTTCTTTGACCTTTCGAGAACGAGATGGTGCGACTAAGTCTGAATCGCTTTCACAAAACAAATAGGGAGAGATGGAGAGATGAAAGTTTCCTTCAGTTGGTTGGAAATGCCTGCACCCCGGGGCGTCGAGCTTCGAACTGGCCCGGACAGAGCCGGGATTGGTTCCCTCGAACGCTGGGGAGTCCCAAGTGACCGCAGTTGGCACGGAGTCCGTAGGCCGGTCCCGAAGGAGTTTATGTGCAATACGCTGCACCCGGCGGCGTTGTTTCCGGGTGCTTCTTTGCCCGATCTTTTTGAAAGTCAGCGGGATAGCAGTTGAAAAGGTTGGGCAGCGACGGCAGGAAGAGTGCTATTAGTCTACTAATGTAATAGACTTACATGTGTAGCTGGGGCTCAACCAGCTTCGGTGTGAAAGCGCCAACTGAGGAAAGAGGAAGATGAAAGCCTTATTTGCATGGTCCATTGCTCCACTTCTGGCCGTGACTGCAATTGCGCAAACGGCTAAGCCCCGATCGAAGAAACCTCCGGCGAGAACGGCGGAGCCCCAAGTGACCGCGGCGGATGTGCAGGCGCTGCGTGATGCCCTCGCCGCCCAACAGCAACAAATTCAACAATTGCAGCAGTCCCTGGCGCAGCGCGACCAGACAGTGCAGGGTGCGCAGCTGGCCGCACAGCAGGCGCAGGCGGCAGCCAGCGATGCGCAGCAAAAAGTAGTTGCGGCCCAGGCTTCGAGTGCCGATAAGGATGCGGTCTCGAAGCTGACCTCGGACCTGACCGACGTGAAGACGACCGTTCAGAATGAGCTCGTCACCTCCCAGGATGAGCAGAAGCGCGTGTCAGTGCTGGAAGGCATGCTTGGGCGGTTCCGCTGGACGGGCGACGTGCGGATTCGCGGCGAGAGTTTCATACAAGAGGGAGTCGCCGACCGCAACCGGGCGCGAGTGCGGGTGCGCTTCGGCTTCGATGGGAGGCTGAACGAGGATTTCTACGGAGCGGTCGCGCTGGCGACAGGCTCATTGGGAGATCCGACGACGACCAACGAAACGTTAACGAACAATTTCGATCGCAAGACGATCGGCCTGGACCGGGCGTACATCACCTACAACCCGGTAGCCTATCGCTGGCTATCGCTCACGGGCGGCAAGTTTGCTTATCAGTGGCAGCGCACTTCGGTGACGGGCGATCCTGACTTGAATCCGGAAGGTTTTAGCGAAAAGCTCTCATTCGACACTCATCGTGTGCCAGGAGTGCAGAACATCACGTTCCAGTCAATGCAACTGCTCTACAACGAGGCCTCGGGAACGGGCGGTGTCTACAAGGGGCACGACTCATTCGTCGTGGGCGGACAGGTTTCCGCGCGGTTGAGTGCGGGGCCATGGTCGGCAACGCCATCGTTCCTGCTGGAAAACTGGCGATATCAGGATGCGATCCTGAACTCGAGCGCGTTCGCTGTGCAGGCGACAACGGCCGGGCTCAACGGAAATCCGACGACCACGCCGCCGGGAGGAAACACGGGACCGATTCCGGTTCCCGGGGAAGGCCCGGGCTGCTCGAACCCCGCAGTGACGGGAGCCGGAGGGAGCCTGCCGACCGTGCCGATCAATGTGCCGGGAGCGAATGGTTGCGTGGCCGCGGCGAACGGCATGACGAACTCCACCTGGGTCGACTTGAGCAAGCCGAACGCTCCGGTGTGGCACTTCCTTTCGAACTTCTTGTACGCCGATTTCATCCTGAATAACCAGATCAAGACGCCCTCGGGGAAGTATCCCATCAACCTGATCCTGGAATATGAGAACAACCTCAACGCGGCGGATCATCCATTCGACACTTCGGCGCGGAGCGGTTGCACGCAGGATCCGGTAACGCTCCTGGTGACGTGCACGACCAGCCGGCCAGCGGTGAACACGAGTCTCGGAAAACAGTCGCATACCTACCTGATTGACGCGAGCCTCGGACAGCAGAAAAACCGTGGCGACATGCAATTCGGTTACGCGTGGCTGCGGCAGGAACAGGACGCGGTGATTGCAACGTTTGCGGAAAGCGATCAGCGCGCGCCCACCAACATCCTGCAGCATCGCATTTATGCCCTGTGGAAGATCCGGCAGAACACGGTGGCCGGGTTCACGTGGTGGCACGGACGTACCCTCAACAGCAACCTCCTGAACTCCGCCCTGGCGACGGGAGTCAAGCCGGGACAAGTGGAGCCCTGGTTGAACCGGCTGCAGTTTGATCTGATTTACACGTTCTAGGCGCTTTGAAGGCCCACTCGTTTTGCAAAACTGCGAAGCGGGTGGGCTTTCTGCCCTTTATGGAATAGTCTGCGGAAGGAATCCAGCGCGGCCAAGCAGTGAACCTCAGCGGCTAAAGCCGCGTCATTAAGGAAGGCTGACACGGCTCGGCTCAAGCCGAGCCCTTTCAAAGCAACAGATCGTTTGCAGTTTTTTCGCAGCCTATACCGTAGCAGCCTGTACCGTAGTGCCTTCCCAAGACGCGCGTGAATGCTGATCCTCCGGGATCCCGCCGGCCTGCCAGGGGATGAAGCGATCGTACACATCACAGTTTTCCCGCGAGCTGGTTTAGCGCGCACATTCGCCCGTACAAAGCGGGATCCCGGCCGCTGTTTTATACTTAAAGTTCGTCATGCTGCGCCGAATCGCGACTTCGTGCTTGTTCCTGCTGGCGGCGATCTCCGCCGGGTTTGGCGTGCAGCGTGAATATGTCTCAGGGACGATTCTCGAAATCCGCGAATTGGAGCGCGATCGCGTCCAGTTGTACATCGTGAATACGGCCATCACCACGGAAGAGCCGTATTACACGATTGCCGTCGACGTGAACGGGACGCGCTACGAGGGCGAATACCTGCCGCACAATTTGCGCGAGATGCTGCCTGGTTTCTGGAAGCCGGATGCGAGCGTTGTCCTGCGGGTCGACAAGCACTTCATGTACCTGAAACGAGAGGACGGATCGGAAGCAAAGTTCCTGATCCTCAAACGATCGCAGTTGCACGCGGAACAGTCTCTTCACTAGCCATGGCACGCCCTGTACTCGATACCCCTGCGAATTTCATCAACCGGGAACTTTCGTGGCTCGCGTTCAACCGGCGCGTGCTGGAAGAAGCCTCGGACCAGAACAACCCGTTGCTGGAGCGGTTGAAATTCCTTTCGATTTCGGCAAGCAATCTCGACGAGTTCTTCGAAGTGCGAGTTGCTTCGCTGGTGCAGCAGATCGAAGATGGGTACAACGAAGGCGCGGCCGACGGATTGACTCTGATGGAAGAGCGCGACCGCATCAACCGCGAGACGCATGATTTCGTTGACGATCAATACGATTGCTGGAACGGGCATCTGCGGCCGCAGCTGGCGGAACATGGGATCCGGGTGCTGGGCCTGCACGAACTGGATGCGGGGGCCAAGTCGTTCGTTGAGGAGTACTGCGAGCGGGAACTGGATCCGCTCCTGACGCCGGTCACGGTCGATCCGGCGCATCCTTTTCCGCGGGTGATTAACAAGGCGCTGTGCGTGGCCTTCCTGCTGCGGCGGCGCCGGCGTTCGGCGATGACTTACACGGGCGTGGTGACGGTGCCGCGGGCGTTGCCGCGGCTCATCCGGCTGCCTTCGGAGGATACTGACGATTTCATTTTTCTTGCTGACCTGGTGGCGTTTCACGCGGCGCGCATGTATCACGGGTACGACATCGTGTCGTCGGCGGCGTTTCGCGTCACCCGCAACAGCAATCTTTATCTTGCAGAGGAGGAGGCGCGAAGCCTGCTCGAGTCGGTACGCGCTGAACTCCACAACCGGCGCAAGGGCGACGCGGTGCGGATGGAGATCGAGGCCGACGCCGATGCGGAAATCATCGAGCGCCTGCGCGGCGTGTTCGAGTTGGATCCGTGGCAGGTCTTTTCCGTAAATGGCCCGGTGAATCTTTCGCGATTGTTCAATGTCTACGAGCAGACCAAGCATCCGGAACTGAAGTTCAAGACATTCATCCCGCGCGAATTGCGATTGACGGCAAAATCGCAAGACCTGTTTGAGGAACTCCGGCGGCACGACGTGCTGCTGCATCATCCTTACGATTCGTACGATGCGGTGATCTCGTTTATCGAGTCGGCGTCGGAAGACGATCGCGTGCTCTCGATCAAGCAGACGCTCTATCGGACCAACGAGCACTCGCTGATCGTTCCGGCCCTGATCGCGGCGGCGGCCAAGAAGGAAGTGACGGCAGTCGTGGAGTTGAAGGCGAGGTTTGACGAGGCATCGAATATCCGCTGGGCGCGCGATCTGGAAGACGCGGGCGTGCAGGTATTCCATGGGCTGGTGGGACTCAAGACGCACTGCAAGCTCTCGCTGCTGGCGCGGCGTGATCCGGATGGCGTGACCAGGCGTTACGCGCATATCGGAACGGGGAACTACAATGCGACCACGGCGCGCATCTACACCGATCTGAGCCTGCTGACGGCCAATCCGCAAGTCACGGCCGCTGTAAACGACGTCTTCAGCTTCCTGACGGCGTACGCGGAGAACCCGAGTTACGAACCGCTGATAGTGGCTCCGCTTGATCTGGCTGAGAAGCTGCTGGAACTGATTGCGCGCGAAGCCGGGCATGCCCGGCAAGGACGCCCGGCTCGCATCATCGCCAAGATGAATGCGCTGCTGGATAAGAAAATCATCCTGGCGCTGTACGAGGCATCGCAAGCCGGGGTTGAGATTGATCTCCTGGTGCGCGGCATTTGCGCGCTGCGCGCGGGCGTGCGCGGGGTTAGCGATCGCATCAAGGTACGCAGCATTGTCGGGCGTTTCCTGGAGCACAGCCGCATCTACTACTTCGCCAACGGCGGAGAGGAACAGGTCTACATCGGCAGTGCCGACTGGATGCCTCGCAATCTTTACGAGCGCGTCGAGGTGCTGACGCCCCTGCAGGATGCGATGGCGATAGAGCGCGTGCGGAACGAGATTCTGGAAGGCTATCTCGCGGATAATGTAAAGACCCGGATTCTGGCGAGAGATGGTTCGTACCCCCGGGTGTGGCAGACGCCGGGCAAGCGCGGCGGCAAGCCTCCCTCCGGTGCAACAGCTTTCAACGCCCAGGAGTTTTTCATCGGGCTGGCGGAGGGCAAGCAACCCCTGCAGGCGATTCCGGCGCCGCCGTCACGGGGACGCCGCCGTAGTACAGTTGGAAAGGAATCCTAGAGCTGAATGATTGTCTATTTCCTGCGTCACGCGAATGCCGGCGAGCGGCTGGTATCGCCGAAGAAGGACGAGAAGCGGGGCCTCGATAAAGAAGGCATCGAGCAGTGCGGGTACGTGGGGCGCGCGCTGGCTGCGCTCGACGTGCAGGTGGACGCCGTGATTTCGAGTCCGCTGAAGCGCTCGACGCAGACGGCGTCGCTGGTAGGCAATGAAATGGGTTTCGAAGGGAAGTTGCAGATCGAACCAGCCTTGCGTCCGCAGGGAACGTTTGCTGACTTCCGCAAGTTGCTCGACAAGTACGCGCGGCATGAAGCCATCATGGTGGTGGGGCACAATCCGAACCTGAGCGAGTTCTTGGGGCGGATCATCAGTCCCACCGGATGCGAAGCGGCCGTGGAGTTGAGGAAGGGTGCCGTCGCCAAAGTTGAGCTGCGGCGCAGCGCCGGGTCGCTTTCCTGGTGCCTGACGCCCAAGGCCCTGCGCTGTCTCTATGCGGCCGCGGCAGAGAGTTCGCGACCAAACAATTCACGGAAGTAGTCCCGGTCTTTCTCGATCGCCCACAACTCCAGGTCCAGTCCCACACGCCGCTTCGACAGCAGTGTCATCTTGACCGCGCCGTCGCGGATGGTGACGCGCGCTTTCTGTACGGCGCGGCTGCGCCCCAGATTCATGGAGCGCGCAAGCCGCAATAACATCGACGCCTTGGCGATATGTTCCTGGTCCAGCGGTTGCAGTCCCTTGAGGTTGCTGTCGCTGGGGGCGGGATGCGACTTGCCCAGGTAGCGGGCGATGGCGGCGATGATACGGCGCTGCCCGGGGGTATAGCCCAGGATTTCGGAATTCGAAATTATGTATTGAGCGTGGCGGTGGCGGCCGCTGCGATTCACGTAGTCGCCGACCTCGTACAGCATGGCGGCTGCGGAGAGCCATTCGCGGTATTCGGGCGGCAGATGATGGAGCGACTTCAGCGCGGAAAATAGCTCCATCGCGGAGTCGCGCACCTGCAGGGCGTGACCCATGTCTACACGGTAATGATGCACGGCCTGTTGCAGGGAGTCCCAGCGCTCGGACTCGATCTGGCGGCCGGAGCGCGTGCTGCGGTCATATTCGGCGGCCATTTGCGCCAGCAGGCCATCGCGAAGTCCAAGCGGTGAGTAGCGAAACGAGCGAAGCTGGCAACGCTCGACCAGTTCGCGGTACACCATGGCGCCCGCCACGATGATTTCAGCCCGGCGCGGGCCGATGCCTTCGATCTTCCTTCGTTCTTCGAGAGGAAGCCGGCTGATGAGCTTCGCGATGCGCTTGATTTCTGCCTGAGTGACGACCGGAGTGCGACTTTTTCCGGAAGGTCGAATCAGGTGGCTGGCAGCGGTGGCCAGGGCGGCCGCGGTTCCGGAAGTCGCGATCGCCACGTTAACGCGCGCCGCGACAATTTTTCCCGACACGCGGCCCACTTCGCGAGCAATGAATCCGCGCATGCGTTGCAACTCGCCCTTGCGAGGCGGATCGTGACTCAGAAATTCATTGGTGAGACGCACCGCTCCCAGGGGCAGGCTTACGGTGTCGCGAATGTGGCCGCGACGGGAAACGGTCAGTTCGCAACTGCCGCCGCCGAGGTCGATCATCAGTACAGTCGAGGTACTGAGCCGCAGGTTCGCGACGAGTCCAAGATGAATAAGGCGGGCTTCTTCGAGGCCGGAGATGATGTCGACCGTCCATCCCGTTGCAGAGCGCACCCACTCAAGAAAAGCCTGCGAGTTGCGCGCATCGCGCAGGGCGCTGGTGGCAACGACGCGTACCGAATCGGTGCCCAGACGCTGCGCCGTGCGATGAAAACGGCGGAGCACCCTGACGGTTTCCGCCATCGATTCCGGAGAAAGAAAATTTGAGCGGAACACGCCTTCCCCCAGGCGCGTAACTTCGCGGTCTTCGTGAATGGCGTGCAGTTTTCGGCCGCGCAGGCGTGCGATCTTCAGGCGAACCGAGTTCGAACCGATATCAACTGCCGCGAAAACGGGCATGGGGATTAGTTGCGGCCACGATTCTAACGGATCGATGCTTTTCGGGTACACGTTAAGTGAAGTGAATCTTTTCATCCCATAAACAGACCCGCAAAGTCGCCAAGTTGCAGATGGACAAGCGCTTTTAACACTCCTGTAACACACATCTGGTAGGGTGCCGCAATGGCGAACCAAGCCCTGTTTCGCCCGCAAGCTGCGGGGCCTCAGCGAGTGGCTGACACCAACGCCAAAACGCGCACGAGCCCGCTGGTCAACTCCTCCGATGGAGTCTTCGCCGACCGCGTCTTCGGTTGGGCGATCCTGGGATGCGCGCTGATCGTGCTGTTCATCCTTGTACTGATTGTCTGGCAACTAGTCGGGCGTTCGCAGCTTTCCTGGCACGCCTTCGGATGGAAATTTTTCTGGGGACAGGACTGGGACCCGGTCAACGATCGGTACGGCGCGCTGCCATTCGTCTACGGGACGCTGGTCTCGTCGCTGCTGTCGCTGGTCATTGCCGTTCCACTCGCCGTGGGGGTCGGGGTCTTCACCACCGAGATGTGTCCCAAGTGGCTGCGCGGACCGCTCTCGTTCACGACCGAGTTGCTGGCTGCGATTCCGAGCGTGATTTATGGATTGTGGGCGATCTTCGTGCTGGTGCCCATCCTGCGCAACTACGTCGAACCCTTCCTGTCGAAAACGCTCGGCTGGACCGGACTGTTTGAAGGCGCACCCTACGGCATTGGAATGCTGGCCGCCGGACTCATTCTGGCCATCATGATCATTCCCATCATTTCGTCGATCACGCGCGAGGTGCTGCAGGTAGTGCCGCAGCATCAGCGCGAGGCCGTACTGGCGCTGGGCGCGACGCGCTGGGAAATGATCCGCATCGGCGTGCTGCGGAACGCGCGCGCCGGCATCGTAGGCGGAGTCATTCTCGGGCTGGGCCGCGCGCTGGGCGAGACCATGGCGGTCACGATGGTGATCGGCAACCGTCCGGAAATCGCGAAATCGCTGTTTGCCCCCGGTTACACCATGGCCAGCGTACTGGCGAATGAATTCAGCGAAGCGGCCGGCGATTTGTACCTCTCCGCCCTCATTGAGATCGGGCTGGCCCTGTTTCTGGTCACGATTATCGTCAACGCACTGGCCCGATTCATGGTCTGGAGCGTGACGCGCGGCCAGCCAGCGAGGGCGCGTGCCTGATACTTCCGCGGTAGCTCCCAGACTCGAAATCAGTTTGTACCGAAGGTTCGCTGATGGGATGGCGACAGTCTTTGCAGTGTCGACCGTCATTATCGTGCTGACGCCGCTGGTCGCGATTTTCGGATACCTGGTCTTTAAGGGCATCGGATCGGTCAACTGGGCGTTCCTTACGCAGACGCCGAAACCGCCCGGAGAGCTGGGCGGAGGCATGGCTAATGCGATTGCAGGGTCCGTGCTGATCCTGGCAATCGGCAGCCTGATGGGTGTGCCGCTCGGGATTGGCGCGGGCATCTACCTGGCCGAGTTCGGACGCAATCGCTTCGGCGACCTGGTGCGCTTCGTCTCGGATGTTCTGAACGGGGTGCCCTCGATCGTGATCGGCATCGTTGCCTACGCCATCGTGGTGCTGCGGCAAAGACATTTCTCCGCGCTGGCGGGGGGCGTGGCCCTGGCCATCATGATGGTGCCAACCATTACGCGCACCACGGAAGAGATGCTGCTGCTCGTGCCCAACGTTCTGCGCGAGGCCGCCTACGGCCTGGGCGTGCCGCGCTGGCGAACGACGATGTCCATTACGCTGCGCACGGCCACCTCCGGCATCATTACGGGAGTTATGCTGGCATTCGCGCGCGTGGCTGGAGAAACGGCGCCGCTGTTATTCACCGCATTCGGCAACCAGTTCTGGAACTGGCGCCTCGATCAGCCAACCGCGGCGCTGCCGCTGCAGATTTTCACGTATGCGATTTCTCCCTACGATGACTGGCATAGGCAGGCGTGGGCCGGAGCGCTGGTGTTGATTATCCTGATCGTGTCGGCAGTGGCTGCTGTTCGTATCGTGGTGCGGCGAGGAACTCTCGGAGGAGTGGCTTAAACCATGGGAGTGGGAATCCAGGTCGAAAAACTGAATGCCTGGTACGGAAAGACGCAGGCCTTGCACGACATTAACCTGAACGTGGAGGCCAATCACGCGACTGCCCTAATCGGTCCGTCGGGGTGCGGCAAGTCGACATTCATCCGCTGCCTGAACCGGATGCACGAGACCAGTCCCGAGGCGCGCGTGGAAGGCAAAGTGAAGATCGGAGAATACGACGCCTATGAGGGAACGTCGGCGACGAAGCTTCGCCGGCGCATCGGCATGGTGTTTCAGAAACCGAATCCGTTTCCGACGATGTCGATTTACGAGAACGTGGCCGCCGGGCTAAAACTCAACGGCTACCACGACCGCAAGCATCTCGACGACGTGGTTGAAAAATCGCTGGTTTCGTCGGCGTTGTGGGAAGAAGTAAAAGACTCCGTCCACAAGAAATCGGGAGCCAGCCTATCCGGCGGGCAGCAGCAGCGTCTGTGCATCGCGCGCGCCCTGGCGGTTGAGCCGGAAGTGCTGCTGATGGACGAACCGTGCTCGGCGCTCGATCCCATCTCGACCGGCAAGATCGAAGAGCTGATTTTTGAGCTGAAGGCGCAGTACACTATCGTAATCGTGACGCATAACATGCAGCAGGCGGCGCGCGTGGCCGAATTCACCGGGTTCTTTCTGCTGGGACGGCTCATCGAATACGACAAAACGGAGAAGATCTTTACGAATCCCTCGGACAAGCGTACCGAAGACTACATCACAGGCAGGTTTGGATAATGCGTAGCCGATTTCAGCAGGGCCTCGACGAATTGCGCCAGAAACTGCTTCGGATGGGGGGACTCGCCGAACAGGCGGTGGACCGCGCCTGCCAGGCCTACCTGGACCGCGACCTGAGCCGCTGCCAGATGGTGCTCGAGGGCGAGACCCAGATCAATGTCTCGGAGCGCGAGATCGATGAACTGGCGTTCGATTTGCTCGCCATGCAGCAGCCGATGGCGGTGGATCTGCGCTTCATACTCGCCGTCACCAAGATTAATGCAGACCTGGAGCGCGTGGGCGATCAGGCAGTCAACATCGCCGAACGCGTCATGGACATGGTTAGCTTGCCCGCGGTCGACCTTCCAGTGGACATTGCGCGGATGGCAGCGGCCGTGAGCGCCATGGTACGACGCGCCCTGGAGTCATTCATCGAGGCCAAGGCAGAACTGGCACAAGCCGTGCTTGAAATGGACAACGTGGTCGATCGCATGCGCGATGAAGCCTTCATCGTGCTGGTGAAGACCATGAACGAACGCCCGGAAACGACGCGGCAGGCCCTGGATGCGTTGCTGGTTGCCCGCAACCTTGAGCGCGTGGCCGATCATGCGACCAACATCGCCGAGGATGTAATCTTCTGGGTGCGCGGGGCCGACGTCCGGCACAACGCTCCGCAAGAGCCCACCGGGCAAGAACAAGCAGCGCAGCGCGCGGCCAGCGAAACGCACTGAAGCTCTACGAGATTGCAAACCTTGAAGCCGGTCAGAGATACTGACCGGCTTTCTGTTTTCTGCGGAGGATATCGTGCGCAAGGCAATCGTTGCTGTGGGGGCTCTGGTGTTGTCAGGGGTGACTTTGTCGAGCGGCCAGCAGAAGTCTGAGAAGGGGCCGATCAATCTCCCCACCGGCAAGACTTTGGCGGTTGAGACCGGCCGTATTTCGCCCGTGAACAGTTTTCCCGCGACCATTGCTGTTTCTCCCGACGGACGCTATGCGGCGATGGTACACGCCGGCTACGGAACGCAGGATAGTCGCGGCCGGCAGTCGATCTCGATCGCGAATCTCACGAGCGGGGAAGTGAAGGACTTTCCAGACGACCGGCTCGCCGAAGAAGCTCACCAGAGTTATTTCGTAGGGCTCGCATTCAGCGACGACGGCAAGCATCTCTACGCGTCGCTGGGATCGATCACGGATCCGACCGGAACAAAATCGGGCGATACCGGAAACGCGATTGCCGTCTACACATTTGAGCAAGGCAAGGTCGCGCCGGAGCGGCTGATCAAGATTGAACCTACGAAGCTGGTGTCTGGAAAATACGTGGCGCAGGGAGTGTTCAACACAGCAGCGGGAACAGCGATCCCATATCCGGCCGGCCTTGCGGTGATTGCTTCCGACAAAGGCGAGCGGCTGCTGATCGCGAACAATTTGTCCGATAGCGCGATTCTGATCGACGCGGCGAACGGCCAGATCATTCATCAATTCGATCTGAGCGAGAACCGGTTGATTCCCTCCGCGTATCCCTACACGGTGGCGGCAGCCCGGGATGGTCGGCGGGCATGGTGCAGCCTGTGGAACGCGTCGGAAGTCGCCGAGCTAGATTTGGAGAGCGGTAAAGTGGTGCGCCGGATTTCGCTGGCGAAGCCGGATATTGAAACTGCGCCTGGGTCGCATCCGACTGCGCTGTTGTTGAGTCCCGACGGGAAAACGCTGTATGTGACGTTGTCAAACGCCGACCTAGTGGCGGGCGTTTCAACAACCGAAGGAAAGCCGGTGCGATGGTTCTCCACCCGTCTCAATGGACAAGCGTACGGAGGCACCTCCCCGGTGGCGTTGGCGCTTTCGAAAGATGGAAAGCAGTTGTTGGCAGCGACGGCAATGCTGAACGGCATTGCGGTCTTCAATCTTGACGATAGGTCGGGAACTCTCGATATGCCGCAGAAGGCAGTGGGCTTCATTCCAACAGACTGGTATCCCACGGCGCTGGCGATGCATGGCGACGACTTGTGGATTGCGACCGCGAAAGGACACAGTACCGGTCCGAATAATGGGCAGAACGTCATTCCCGCCGGGCGCAGGAAGCGCGAGCATCCCTATATTGCGACTTTGCTGTACGGCTCTCTGGGCAGGGTGAACTTTGCGGAGGTCGAGAAGAAGTTGCCTGAACTTACGAGGCAGGTGGAAGAAGGGAACCGGTTGCACGCCGAGGCCGAAGGATTCAAGTTCGCCGGGGGCCCGAATCCAATCAAGCATGTGATCTACATCATTAAGGAGAACCGCACGTACGATCAGATTTTCGGTGACGTGAAAGAAGGGAACGGCGATCCGTCGCTGACCATGTACGGGCGCGAGATCACGCCCAACGAGCACAAGCTGGCGCTGGAGTTTGGGATCTACGACAATTTCTACGACAGCGGAGAAGTTTCCGGCAACGGCCACGATTGGTCGACGGCTGCGATCACCACCGACTACAACGAAGCGACCTGGCAGATTGCCTATCGCAGCCGCGAGCGGACCTATGATTTCAGCGGCTCGGTCGCGGAAGAGTATCCCGTCGAGCGCGGCGTTCCGAATGTAGATTCGCCGCAGACCGGGTATCTGTGGGTGAATGCCGCCAGCCATGGCATCAGCTATCGGGACTATGGCGAGTTTATCGAAAGTGAATTCTGCTCGATCAAGTCACCCGAGAGCAGCCCCAAAGAAGGGAATCCGCAGCCGCAGGGCGAAGCCTGTGAGCACGATGCCATCCGGCAGGGCGAGCCTTTGCCGGCCACGCTCGGGGATCCGAAGGGCAGCGCGAGTCCCTATCCGTGGCCCATTCCACTAAGCAAACAGACCACGGCTACGATGAAGGAACTCAAGGATCACACCGACCTGGTGTATCCGCCTTTCAACCCGGACTATCCGGACCAGTTGCGGGCCGATGAGTTTCTGAATGAGTTCCAGGGCTTTGTCGAGGCACGGAAGGACGGCAAGGGTGAGCAACTGCCGCAACTGATGATCATGCATCTTCCGAACGATCACACCGGCGGAACGCGGGCAGGGAAGCCGACGCCCTCGGCTTCGGTGGCTGACAATGATTTGGCACTGGGCAGAATTGTCGAGTCGGTTTCGCACAGTCCGTACTGGGACGACACGGCGATCTTCGTGCTCGAAGACGATGCGCAGGATGGGGTGGACCATGTGGATGCGCACCGGTCGGTCGTGCTGGTAATCAGCAGGTACGCGCCGGTTGCGGGCGATCATCCGTGGGTGGAGCACAACTTCTTCACGACCGCGAGCGTGGTTCACAGTGTTGAGGAACTACTTGGCCTGCCCCCGATGAACGTGAACGACGGCTATGCACCACTGATGGTCGGCTCATTTTCGGGGGCAGGCAAGCAGCCGCCGTATCAAGCGGATACTTCAAACCGAGACAACGGCTTGATCTAC
>Ga0210406_10003771_pt1 | contig 16453 bp, 8 predicted proteins | sample IncBWC30MmetaG_FD_155454 | JGI IMG/M metagenome (GOLD analysis project Ga0210406, IMG submission 155454) | Forest soil microbial communities from Barre Woods Harvard Forest LTER site, Petersham, Massachusetts, United States - Inc-BW-C-30-M | ecosystem: Environmental > Terrestrial > Soil >... | reverse complement strand
AAGCGGTTCAAGCGCTGATCACGCCGATCGTCGTCGGGGTCGCTCACTTGCAGACGCCCCGCAGTTATCGCCGGCCACAGCCGATTCCATGAAAGCTCAGGTGTCTCAGGGTCGGGCGACAGAGACTGGAGGCTACGCTGCAGCGGTTAGGTCGGGCAGGACACGCTTGCGATGGTCAGGCTTTTAGAGAAACTCTTTATCAACGTGAGTGTTGGCTCTGATTTCCGGCACCAAAGCATTCCCTCGGCTGCTATCGACCTTCCATTCAAATGACTTCCAAATGTTGTGGGGTATCGTGAGCTTTTCCTTGTTTCCTACCTTTGCCGGATTCTGAAGCATGTACATCTTGGGTAACTCGGGAATTCCAGCCACGACGGCCAAGTAAAAGCCATCCCCGTACTTGTCGGCAGCGGCGGTCTCATTTCCTGTAAGTTCCACGCTGTCGTCCGTAGTCTTCCCCTTCACTTCCACGTGAACCGTTTCCCCTTCTGCCACTTTGTCTCCTCGCAGATCGTAGCCAAAATTGTGCTTCTCGACTGGGGTGACAACGTACACTTTGCTCAGTTCCTCTTCAGCGAAGTTCATGGCAAACACTTCCACACCATTTACTGGGGCGCTCCTTACTCCGCATCTGCTGAAGAATGCTCGAAGACGCTCCAAGCTCTTTGGATCGGCATTCGTGATGTAGTCTGGGGTTACAAAAAACACGCCGGGAATGTACTGCTTCTTGAACTCCCAGTTTTCGCTGGGCATGAACGCAGCCGAGAGAAGGCATTCCTTGGCTGACCTTATCTCTCCATCAGTCGTCAGCACCCAAGCCTCTGTTCCTATTGGAACGGTGTCGCCAAGAAGAGTCTGGCAACATTTCGTCCATCGAACCAGGTCTTCGGAACTTGGCTTAGGGGATTTCACGGCGATCTTGGGGAGAACGGCTTCCAAACAAATCCGAGACGCATCAAGAATCTGAACCCCAGCCAATCCCGTAAGGAACCCACGAACTTCTTGTTGCTCTGCTTCGGGAGCGCCAGAAAGGATGTCAGGATGAAGAAGTGGCCTGGTTGCAGAAACTTCTTTGGCTAGGTCACCCACGATAGGGTCGGAGGGCGACAGGTCTACGATAAAAACCTTCCCGCCCAACGCCAGTTTCCGATCTGCCGTCATAACGATGGGAAATCCGTGGTACCTGAGGAAGTCTCGCTCCCCCGCTCTTCGGAAGGAGGACTCCGTCACGATCGGGTTCCTGTTGAGCCATTTGTATAGACTTCGGAACCAGACTGGGCCGTCGCTCATCTGGGCCTTGTCGTTCAGAAAGTTCGCGTTCCGGAGAAGATGCTTTCGATCTGCTTGCTGAATGTTTATGCCGCCGAGTCCACCATCCACGACATTCGGATGAACAAGCTTCAGACCAACCTCACCCATCAACGCAAGGCCCATCTCAGATTCAGGAACAAACTGCGATAGCGCGGCCTGCGCTGCTTCGTCCTCGGTAAGTCGAAATAAGCGTGATGCGATCTCGAACCCATCGCCAGCTCTGGGGACTACTGGTTCTGACTCCAGATATTGTTTTATAGGCACGAGCAGAACAGGCCCGAAGAGCCGCTCGAAAGCCTCACTCGAATTACCAGCGAAAGCAAACACGGGTAAGAATTGATAGCGCCAGCGGTCGTGAGCTTTGAATTCGGCAATTGCCTTTTTACAAAGCTCAGCAATCTGCGACAACAGCCATCGGTTCCACCGCGCCTCGTAGTTGATTGCATCGCGCCCCGGTTGGACTAGAAAATCGGCTTGAATCGGAAACTTGACTCCGCTGCTGGCTTCTCCCAACGGTAGAAAGGAATAAACTCCACCGTACATTGCGCCGGCAAGCGTTGGTGCCAAATTTCCTTGATCGTCCAGTGCAAAGGCAATCGCGATCCCGCGCTGCTTTACACGAGCGCGGTATTCGCGCGTGAGTTCGTCTTCTTGAATACTCTTTGGCACTTCAATAACGGTTCGAAAAAACTTGAACCGCTGCTTGCTTGTGCCGCGCCGCAAGGTGGAGACCTCGCCCTCCTCTCCCAGATTTTCCAAAACCCAATGCTTGCCTGACACTTCGTCTACCACTTCAATGTGACGCAGCCATTTCAGAAACAGGTAAAGTTCTGTGCCAAGATGCGCTAACTCGGCTGCGAGCTTCGAGTAAACTGATTTGTCTCGAAAGGGGATGATAAAAGTGGTTTCGGTGTCCTTGGTGGGCTCCGCTGGCTCGGGAATCCAGATCGGCAGGACTCTCCAGAGTTCAGTACCATCCCTCCAATGATCTTTGTCGAACTTGAACTGAAAACCGCCAGACAGGATTTGGGGTTGGTTCGTCACCTTAAACACCGACTTGAATCCGATACCTAAATAGCCCAACGTCCCCTTCTCCGGCCTCTTGGAAGACTGGATTCCGCAGATCGACCGAACGTCGCTTTGGTTGAACGGTCGCGCATTGTGGCTGATTCGTACCCGATCTTTGTTTATGTGGATGGAGAGACGGCCCGGCGTTTCGCTGCCCATCCCTGCATCTTCAGCGTTCTGAATGAACTCCAAAATAAAGCCCGAGCTACGGGTAAACACTACCTGTGCGACGAGACGGAGAGCATTTTCGTAGTCCTTTGCGATCTGACTTCCTTCAGCCGACCGGAGGACGTGCTGCAAGCGTTCTACGAACTCCTGTTGTTCTGTCATGAGCAGCTATTCTTCGCAACACGCCGGGAAGAGGATTATAGACCAAGGGAAACACCGTCACTTTTTAGCAGATCGCCGTGTCACGCTGCGGAATAGAATCATCGAGCAGCATGTTTTCCGCGACTGACATAGCGAGCTTTCTTGCTTGCCGACACACGGCGACTCTCGCTCGCGCCGAGTCAAAGAACGAGATCACCAAACCGTTCTTTAAGAACCAGACAATCGATCTGCTGCGAACGCTGGGGCTGGAGCGCGAGCAGCGGTATTTGCGGGAACTAGGTGAGAAGGGCGGTCTCGCGATTACCCAGATCGCCATCGACGGTAGTTGGAAAGATGCTGTTGCTGCGACCGTGCAGGCATTGCGCCAAGGAGCCGATGCTGTCTATCAGGGGACGTTTCTGGATGCGCCTTGGGGCGGTCGCTCTGACTTCCTTGTTCGGGTCAACACTCCCAGCGCCCTCGGGTCGTGGTCCTACGAGGTTGTGGAAACAAAGCTGGCGCGCTCCACCAAGGCGACAGCTTTGGTTCAGCTTTGCTTTTATTCGGACTTGCTGGCGCGGATTCAAGGCACGGAGCCCCAGTGGATGCACGTTGTATTGGGGGGTACGGCAATTCCCGAACGATTCCAAGTCCAACGCTACATCGCTTATTTCCGTAAGGTCAGAGGTGAGTACGAAACAGCCTGGAAGACCGAAGCGGATACCTATCCCGAGCCCGTGGAGCACTGCGAAGTGTGCTCGTGGTTCTCGGTGTGTGACACCCGCCGCAGGGCTGACGACCACCCATCCCTGGTAGCGGGCATTTCACGGAACCAGCGGAAGGCATTAGCCGAGCGTGCAGTAAACACCGTTGCGCGTCTGGCGAGCCTCAGTCTTCCCCCGAAGCCGAAGATTGAACGCATCGGAGCGGCGGCATTGTTGCGCATCCGGGAGCAGGCACGCCTTCAGGTTCAAGGTCGTGAACAGGGTCGGCTCATTTACGAATTGCTTGACGGCGTCGAGGACGATAACGGGCTCGCTGCGTTGCCGTCCCCGTCGTCGGCAGATATGTTTCTTGACTTCGAAGCGAATCCCTATGTGCTGGATCAAGGCTTGGAATACCTCATTGGCGTTGTGACCCAGCCTGCGCATTCCGGCGACGTGCCAACCTACGAAACCCTTTGGTCGTTTAGCCGCTCGGAAGAAAAGAAAGCATTTGCGACCTTCATCGCAAAAGTGATGGAGCGTTGGCGTCGGAACGCGGAGATGCACATCTACCACTATGCCCCCTACGAGCCGACGGCCATCAAACGGCTGGTCGGCAGGCATGGAACGTGCGTCGATGAAGTGGATGAATTGCTGCGGGCGGGAGTCTTTGTCGATCTCTACCGCGCCGTCCGGCAAGGCATACGAGCATCCGTCGAGAGCTATTCCATCAAGAGACTCGAACCACTCTATGGATTTATTCGCACGGTGCCGCTCCGAGATGCGAATTTCGCCCTCCAATCGTACGAGGCGGCGATGGCACTTGGGCATGATCTGGGGGAAAGCAGCGACCTGCTCAAGACTATCGAGGGCTACAACCGAGATGATTGTCTGTCGGCCCTGCGACTGCGAGATTGGCTTGAAGATCGGCGCCAAGAACTGGGATCACAGTGCGGTCGTGAATTGCCACGCCCGACGCCCAAGTCCGGCGAGCCTGCGGAGAAACTGAGTGCCCGCCTCCAAGAGGTACGCGCGATCACGATTCGCCTCGTCTCCCTGCTCCCAAAAGATGAGACCCAGTGGACCGAGGAACACAGGGCGATTCGGCTCCTTGCCCAGATGTTGGAATGGCATCGCCGGGAGGAAAAGTCCGCTTGGTGGGAGTACTTCCGGCTTTGCGATCTATCCGACGATGAACTCGAAGAGGACAAAAGTGCGTTGGGCGGACTCGAATTCGTTGCCGAGGTTGCTCGCATCAAGCGGTCGATAATCTATCGCTACAGCTTTCCGCCTCAAGATCACGCGATCGACCGGGCGCTGGAAGTCCGTGATCCGAGAACGGGGAAGAATGCCGGGGAATTGGTCGCCTTCGATGAACGCAATCGGACGATTGATCTCAAGCGCGGGGCCTCCTCTTCCGTTCCACATCCGACTGCCCTCATCCCTTATGACATCGTGGATTCTGCGGTGTTGAGCCACAGCATCCTCCGCATCGCGTCTTACGTAGCTGATCACGGCCTCACAGGATCAGGGCAATTCCGGTCGGCACGGGAACTCCTCCTTCGTGAACGGCCCAGTGTGAGGTTAGACGGGGTGGAAACGTTGATCGGAGACGATCAGCAATTAACTCAGGACGCAAAGCGTCTCGTGCGATCACTTGCCCATGAAGCCTCAGTGCTTCCGATCCAAGGGCCGCCGGGCTCGGGCAAAACATTTACCGGGGCTCGCATGATCGTGGAACTTGTGAGGCAGGGGCGGCGAGTGGGAATAACCGCTGTCAGCCACAAAGTCATTGGCAATTTGCTCGATGAAGTATGCCGCACGGCCAAAACGAACGGCATACCGCTCAGAGCCGTGCAGAAAGCGAGCGAGGGAAGCCACTGTGAGCACGGAGCGGTGATAGCAGAGGACAACGAAGGTGTTCGCAATGCCCTGAGCACTCATTCCGCACAGGTCGGCGCAGGTTCGGCGTGGATGTGGGCACGCGAGGATATGGCGGACTCCGTGGATGTGCTCTTCGTGGACGAGGCAGGTCAAATGTCTCTGGCGAACGTGCTGGCATTGTCCCCAGCCGCAACCAGTATCGTCCTACTGGGTGACCCGCAGCAACTCGACCAGCCCCAAAGGGGACTGCATCCGCCGGGTGCGGAAGTTTCGGCTCTTGGTCACCTGTTGAATGGTCGCGCCACGATAGCCGCCGACCGAGGGGTCTTCCTGACCGAAACGCGCCGCCTCCACCCAGATGTGTGCGCGTTCACCTCGGAACTTTTCTACGAAGGACGGCTTACGTCACGTCCCGAAAACGCGAAACAGCGCCTCAACGCCGCCGAACCTCTGGGCGGCACAGGCCTGCGCTTTGCCCCGGTTGAGCATACGGGAAACCAGAACGAGTCGCCGGAAGAGGTCGAGCGAGTCGTTGCTTTCGTGAACGGGCTCTTGCAATCGGGCGCGAGTTGGACGAACAAGGCGGGCGAAACCCATCCCCTGAGAGTTGAGGACATCCTGATTGTGGCTCCCTATAACGCGCAGGTCTCGGCGCTGGCAGAAAGGCTTCCCACAGCGTCGAGGGTGGGAACCGTGGACAAGTTCCAAGGACAGGAAGCACCTATCGTCTTTTACTCGATGGCAACCTCGACGCCGGAGGATGCTCCAAGGGGTATGGAATTCCTCTACAGCCTGAACCGCCTGAACGTTGCGGTCTCTCGCGCTCAGTGCGTAGCTGTGATTGTCGCCAGCCCCGCTTTGTTCCAAGTTCAATGCCGGACACCGCGCCAAATCGAGCTAGCCAATGCATTTTGCCGCTATCTGGAAATGGCTATCGATCCGAGCAAATTTGATCGTAGACTCTCACCCAGTCGTTCCTTATAGCAATCTTGTGCGTGTTCCAGAGTGATCTCGCCGGAGCACCCGAAGATTAGTTACACAGTTGGGAAGACGATAATTATCGATCCGCTTCCAAGCCCAGCCGACTCCCAAAGGTCCCCAAGGTCGAATCAAGGCTGGACGCCTGCATAAAGGGGAATCGCGCCGCGCGCGGCGTTCTTGTAAACCACGCCAGCCTTCATTACAAACACAACGCGCCGAACGGCGGTGATGTCTTGCAACGGGTCTCCATCGAGTGCAATGATATCGGCTTGAAAGCCGGGGGCGATCGAGCCAATCTGATCGCCCAAGCCTAGCGCTGCAGCGCCCAGCGAGTTGGCAGAGACCATCGCTGCCATCGGGTCCACACCGCAGTCACGCACGCGATCGATGAACTCCTCGGCATTGCGCCCGTGAGCGCCGGCCACGGCGTCCGTGCCAAAAACGACTTTCAGTTCGGGAGTTTTGGCTGCGTGTTCCACGATCTCGTGGTCCATCGGCAGGATCTTCTCCATGGCAGCAAATCCCTCGGTCGTGTAGCCTTGTGTGCCGAGATACCTTTCCCTATTTTGCAGGTAGTTCTCAATGACCAGCCCGCATTGCGGGTCGAAATAGGTACCCTTCTCGGCCATCAATTTCAAGTCGTCGTCTGTGGCCAGCGTACCGTGCTCAACTTCGGTGCAGCCCGCGAGAGTCGCGGCGCGCACCGCTTCTTTGTAGGCGTGCACGAGCGAGCGCAGTCCCTGCTTCTTTGCTTCGTCACAAGCCGCGTTCAATTGCTCCTGCGAAAGAGTCATTCCTCCGCCCTGGCGAATGGATTTCGACGCGAAGATTTTGATCAGGTCCGCGCCGGCTTGCTTTTGCTTCCTCACGTAAGCGCGGATTTCATCGGGCGTGCCGGTCGACTCGCCTCGCCCTTCGAGCGGCTCGTTGGCCGTCAGGATACGCGGGCCGGGGAGTATTCCTTTCGCGATAGCATCGCGCAGCGGAATATCGTTTTGCGCGCCCACGCTTTGCACCGTCGTGAAGCCTGCCATCAGCGTCACCCACGCATTCGACGCCGCTTGATAGGCATTCTCTTGGGTTGTGCCTTCCGCGCCTAGGTTTGTCCCGTCCTTGCCGAAGATCCATGTAATGTGCACGTGCGCGTCAATCCAGCCGGGCAACACCGTCAGGCCGCGCAGGTCATAGTCCACCGGCCCCTCGATCTGAGGATCCATCGCAACAATCCTTGAGCCCTTGATCACGATGCGAACGTCATGGAGTATGTGACTCTTGCCATCGATCACCACGCTCGCGGCAATTACGGTCGGATGCGGTGAGGCAAGCGTCTGTGCAGGAATTCGAGGCGCCAGGAGGCAGACGCCAAATATGCTGAGGATGCATGAAATGGCCTTTGTCGGTCGCATGACCGCTCCTTCTTCGGCTCGATCTGAAATACGAACCAAATTCTGTAGCTCTTGAACCAGAATTCCGATTCGGACCTCCGGATTGTGCATTGTAGGCGTCTCGTTCACAGCCTGTACAGAAAACGGGTGGACGGTCGGCTTCGCCAGCATCCTTCAGGGCGTGGCCGTGAAGTAGCTCCCGGGTCGCGGGTAAGCAGATCGATTGTCGGTTGGCGCGAACCGCCCAAAGCGCTCATCCAGGCGGCCATGGAGCGAGAGAGCTTCTAGAAAGTTGGCAGACCCCAAACGGGAAAAACTTATTATAAATCAGTGCTTGTGGGGTTGTCCCCCATAAGCGCTTAAGGGAAGAAGTTACGCGGACACACCTCATGTTCGTCGTTGCTGTGGTCGGGATGATGACTCCGGGTTATTCCCCCGACGACGTAAACATTCTGCGTAACTCATTCGGATCATTGCAGGCCGAAACGGCCGATTTTGAAGGCATGGTATTGTTGGCAGCTATTCGAAGGAGGAAACGTTCACGTGAGGCGAGTCGGGAAATGGTTTTTCACCGCATTAGGTTCGTTGGCCGTCTTGTTGGCTATCGGCATTACGTCGACCATCGGGTGGAGTCCGTTTCTCGGCCCGAAGGCGCGTGCTCTCACGAACCGCACATTCGAGCGTACGCAGCAACGCCTCGAGCGAGGCCGCTACATCGTGACGGGGTTGAGCGGGTGCGTCTATTGCCACAGCCCGCATGACTGGACCGCCCCGGGCACACCCATCATGGCTGGCAAAGAAGCTTCCGGAGAGGTTCTGCCCTACGCCGGTCTGCCCGGGCGCATCGTGGCGCCGAACCTTACCCCCGATCAGGAAACCGGAGCGGGCAGTTGGACTGATGATCAACTGGCCCGCGCTATACGCGAAGGTGTCGGCCACAATGGCCTCGCCCTTTTTCCCATTATGCCCTACCAACACTACCGCAATATGCCGGATGAGGACCTGGCGTCCGTTGTGGTCTACCTGCGGTCCCTGCCTGCTGTCCACAACCAGCTTCCGGCCACCGAAATCATTTTCCCCGTAAAGTACCTGATCCGCAGCGCTCCCGAGCCGATTGCCGCGCCGGTCGCCGACGTTGCCTCCCTCGACCAGCTCAAATACGGAACCTATCTTGTCGACCAGGCCGGTTGTATCGACTGCCATACAGCTCAAGTGCGGGGACAAAACGTCTCCGGTATGGACTTCGCCGGAGGCTTTCCCTTCACAGGCCCCTGGGGCACGGTCGCGAGTGCGAATATCACGCCCGATCCATCTGGAATCTCGTATTACGACGAGGCTCTTTTCTTGAACGTGATGCGCACCGGACTGGTCAGAGGCCGCAAGCTAAGCCCGATCATGCCCGTGATGGTTTACAAGAATCTAACCGATGACGACCTCAAGGCGATCTTTGCCTTCCTTCGGACAACAAAACCTGTGAAGCATCGCGTAGACAACTCAGAGGCACCTAGCGAATGCAAGCTCTGCAAACAGAAACACGGCAGCGGCAGCGAAAACTAGTATTGCGACCGCGAGCGCCAGAAAACCTGGACTGGGTCCATGAACACTAAAACCTGTTCCTTAAGTTAGCGCTAATGGGATTGTCCCCCCATCGAGGTTTTGAGTCTTTGCTACACTGTTCGCCTCATGCTCCTGACGCGCAGACAAATCCATGAAGTGCTGGTCATCGGTTCCGGCGCTAGTGGCGGATGGGTCGCCAAAGAGCTGACCGAGCGCGGAGTCACCGTGGTTATGCTCGAAGCTGGCCCGCCGCGTGTACCTACACGCGATTTCACCGAACACATCTGGCCCTACCAGCTGAAGTTCCGCGGCTTTGGCAACCAGCAGCGCCTGCTTGAGACGCAGCCGGTGCAACGCCTGTGCTACGCCTGCGACGAATACAGCCATCAGTTCTTCGTCAACGATCTGGAGCACCCCTACACCTTTCCCGCGGACAAACCCTTCCTTTGGATTCGCGGCCGTCAGGTTGGAGGAAAGACGTTCTGCTGGGCGCGCGAAAGCTATCGCTACAGCGACAATGAATTCAAGGCTGCCACTCGCGACGGCTACGGCGAAGATTGGCCCATCAGCTACAAGGAACTTGAGCCCTACTACGACATGGTCGAAAGCTATATCGGTGTCAGTGGATCGCGCGAGGGCCTGCCGCAATTGCCCGACGGACAATTTCTGCCGCCCATGAATCTTTCCTGCGGCGCGCAGCAAGCCAAAGACGTGATCGAGCGTAAGTTTGGCTGGCGCGTCATGGCCGACCGCGTCGCCAACCTGACGGTTCCGCATCGCGGCCGCCCCGCCTGTCACTATTGCGACCAATGCCAGCGCGGCTGTTTCACCGCTTCGTATTTCAACAGCCCGTCGGTCACTCTGCCGGCCGCGGCCCGCACCGGAAAATTCACCCTGGTGAGCGACGCCATTGTCAGCGACCTTCTGATCGACCACAGCGGCCGCGCCAAGGGCGTCCACTACATCGACCGGGTCACGCGCGAGCATCGCGAGGTCTATGCCCAGGTTGTCGTCGTTGCCGCCGGAGCGCTGGAATCGACCCGCATCCTGTTGAACTCACAATCTCCCGCCCATGCTCAGGGAGTCGGCAACTCGAACGGCGTGCTCGGGCATTACCTGATGGACCACTTCACGGTCGAAGATGCCGGCGGCCTGATGCCGGGCCTGCATTCCTCCACCCGCGAAGCGGTCGGCCGCCCCTGCGGGTTCCTCATCCCCAAGTATGTCAACATCGTCGGCAGCGCGGCAAAAGATCGCCACTCCGACTTCCTGCGTGGCTACCGTTTCGATGGCGATGGCAGCCAGGAGCTTTACGGCCACGCCTTTCTCCTGCCGGAACTGGGCGACGCATGGCGCAAGCGCGTGCGCGAGGAGATCCCCTACTACTTCGGCATTGAAGCGCAGGGCGAGTGCCTGCCCCGCGCCGACAACTTCGTCCGGCTGGATTCCGCCCGAAAAGATGCCTGGGGCATCCCCGTGCTGCACATCAACGCGAGCTACGGAGAGAACGAGAAGGCCATGGCCGCATCCATGCGCCAAAACATCGGCGCGATTCTCGACGCGATGAAGCTCACCGACCGAACCCCGCCCAAGGCCGTCAGCGTCTTCGGCAAGAACATCCACGAATGCGGAACCGCCCGCATGGGCTCTGATCCGAAGAAAAGCGTGGTCGACGCCAACTGTAAAGTGCACGAGGCTCCCAATATTTTCGTGACCGACGGCGCCGTCTTCACGACCCAGGGATGCTACGAGCCCACGCTGACGATCATGGCCATTTCGGCTCGCGCCGGCGAGCACATCGCGCGAGCGTTTCGCCGAGGCGAGCTATGAGCGAAGAACAACAGCCGACCCGAAAGGCATCGTTACAAGCCGCCGACCTTTCCCGCCGCCAGTGGCTGCTGCGGCTGGGCGAAATGGTCGTTCTCGCCGGCGTGAGCGGACTCGTTCCAGAATCCGCGATGGCTCTGCTGGCAGCAGGACAAGACGCATCACGGGCCGCTGCCGCTCTGCCCCCCGGCCTCTACGACGCTTCGCCCGAACATCTGGTTCACGCGCTCAGCACCGGCGGCAAGAAGTGGCTTCCGCCACCCGGCAGTGAGACTGATTACGTCCAGCCCAACTCGCTCCCGTTTCAGCCCCAGTTCTTCTCGGTCGAGGAGTTCCGCGTCGTCACACGATTCGTCGAGATCCTGCTGGGCGACGCGGACGCCACGGCCTTGTCACAAGCTACGCAGTGGTTCGACCTGTGGCTGCATTCTGCCGCGGGAGTTCGCGCCGCTGCGCAGCACCTCGACCCGCTGCATCGCTTGCTCGCCGTGGCTGTCAACGGAGAAGAATCGGTGCGCGCTCTCGAAACCGCCGATCCCCAGTCTGTAGCCCGTGCCGGACTCGCGGCGCTGCACGCGCTCTCGCTCCAGGCCCACGGTCAGGAATTCCCGCAACTCACTGCTTCGCAACAAATCGATCTGCTGACTTCCGCCGGCACCGCCCAGCCCGGCAACCCGCTGCGAAAGTTCCTCGAGATCACCCGCGCCCAAACCGTTCGCGGCTACTACACCTCGGCTGCGGGTCTGGAGGAACTCGACTACAAAGGCAACGCCTACTACGGCGACAGCCCGGGCTGCGAAGCGAAATCCTGAGCGCCCGTCCACGGATGCGAAGTCCGATCACGGGCAAGCCGGAAGTTATCGGTTTCGTCCGCGGGATAAACGCCATTGTGACCGGTAACCGATCCGCTCCCGGGCGGTCGGATCCGGAGGTCGGTCAATTGAAAACATGCTCGCAAAAACGAGAACCTCGAGCATCTTGATTGATAAGTGCTTGGTAGGAGTGCTTGGTCGCCACTAACGCGGCACGGCTCCGCACGGATAGGAACTAAGAGAATTGTTATTTTGGCTATTTTCCGAAAAGCACAGCCAGCAGTCGCACCAGCTTGGCCTTCTCCAGTGTTTCGCTTGCGTTGTCGGGAGTGTCCTCGGTGAGTTGCGCGAGTTCGTGTGCCAAGACGCGCTCGGCTGAGCGCTGAGGAAGGTATATCGCGTTCCCTGAAGGCGTGAGCTTCCAATTCTTTTTATCTTCCCGGCGGAGAGCCCATCGTTGCTGTTCCGACCGCTTGTGAATCTCCGCGTCGCCTGCAGTGAGAGAAAACAGCTCATCGAGCTGAATTTCAATCCAGCCCTGGTTTCCTGTGATATGCACCTTCTTCACTTCGAAATGGTCGAAGACGACGAGAGATTCAGCCGACCTGAACAGGTCACGCCCACGAAGCTGCTCCTCCGAAGCATTGCATGCTTCGAAGAATGCTGAGCTCACCTGATCGGAATTGGGCCGAACGGAAGTTAGAATCACAATGGGAAATGCCTTCGCGTCGACGGGCATATTTTTCGCAAGTTTTGCAGAGGCTGCGGCCTCACTGGATGGCCTCCCCGCTATCCCAGACACCCGGCCTTCGGGAGTCGACTCGTACCGTTCCGCGTCGTTCAAAACCATGGGCTGCCAGCTCGCAGTCCGGATCGAGCTGTTGAGAACGCCACTCGGCGTTGGCTTGAGGTAGCGAAAGAAACGGGGCTGTCCCCGCTGTCTCCAATATGGCGAATCGTATGAATCGACACTAGGACCTGAATGCAACACACTAAAAAAGGAATGCTGGGCGGGATTCACCACGATTCCGGCATGTCCGCGCCAAACAGCCAAGTCACCCGGTTGCGGAGTTGCGACTCGCCGAAACTCGCTGGTCCCCTCATAAAGGTCCGTAGAGCTCGCGTACTCATAGTGGAAGCCCGCGCGCTCATAGAGTCCCTGGACAAAATGGGAGCAATCGGGAGAGAAATCCGAATGACGATGGCGCGAATCCAGCGCGGAGCCCAAAATCGCCAAACCCTCATTCGGAGTTAAGAGCCGGGGCACAGTCGGCGGCTCCTTAAGATCAGGAGTTTTGTGGGCGACTCGATCAGCCCCGCTAGTGCTTATCCGCTTCTCTTTCTCTTGCTCTCGCTCCTGTGCCAACCCGGGGCAAACCGCAGCCAGGTAGAGCAGGAGCATAAACGGAGTGCCTTTGGCGTGGAGGCGCATAGTCCATCTTCATGACGAACCCTCAAAAGGCACAGGTCACAGAGGTGCCCCCGGGTCCGGAAAAGTGTCCTGAGCTCAGATGCACCTTAGGGTCCAAGATGTTTCCAACTTTTTGTCTGTCGGCGGGTTGAGGTGTGTTTGAGGGCAGAGGCTTCCGTATCCCGGTTCGTGCTCCGTCATGGAGTTGCGGCTGTACCGAAACCCCGATTCCACGGGCCTCAGCCCGCCCTGAAAACACTCAGCTTAGGACCGCGCAAATGGTGAACTCAGGCTGTGCCGTAATTAATTAAAATGGACAAATCGCGATGGCGAAGATGACAACTATTACTGAGAATTCGAACCGCATCCGAGCCGGAATCGTCGAACTGCCGAAGACTGCCCGGCGCTGCTACTGCTCGGAATGTCAAATTCGATCATGACCGCCGTGTACTGGGAGATCGGTCGGCGAGTCGTTGAGACGGAACAGGCTCCTGGTTCATCTGATGCCTCCCTTTGCCGGTCGACGGTCAGGGCGGGCTTCCGCGCCGCATCTTGAAAATTGACCGGGTACGAACAAGGCACTCGACTTCTGCCCCAGGAGGTAAGCTCGCAACGCTTTCCCCTCCGTCTCATCCAATCCAGCATGGGCAAAGGATTAGCGGTCTCGGTTCTCGACCTTGTGGGCATGCGAGCGGGGGAGTCCGCCGGCAGCGCTATCGCCCGGTCAGTAGATTTGGCGCAACAGGTGGAGCAGTGGGGATACAAGCGCTACTGGTTGGCGGAACATCACTCCATTTCTGGATTAGCCTGCTCCGCAACGCCGGTGCTGATCGGACATGTGGCGGCGGCCACGAAGACAATTCGTGTGGGCAGCGGTGGAGTGATGCTGCCGAACCATGCGCCTCTCGTGGTGGCGGAACAGTTTGGGACCCTTGAAGCTCTGTATCCGGGACGCATCGATTTGGGACTGGGGCGCGCTCCGGGCGGCGACTTTCAAACCATGCGGGCGCTGCGGAGGGATTCTCGGCAAACTGGGGAAGATTTCCCTGCGCTGTTGGAGGAACTCCGCGCATACTTGGGGCCCGAGAAGCCGTTGCAAGCGGTCAAAGCAATTCCCGGACAGGGGAGCAACGTACCGATTACATTGTTAGGATCGAGCGGCTTCAGCGCGCAACTAGCCGGCATGATGGGATTGCCCTTTGCCTTCGCAGCGCACTTTGCTCCCGAGCACTTGTACGCCGCGGCGGAGCTGTACCGCGAGCAATTTCAGCCAAGCGAAGTGCTGGGGAAGCCCTATTTGATGGTGGCCCTGCAGGTGATCGCGGCAGCGACGGATGCGGCAGCCCGGCGGTTGTTCACGACGCCGCAACAGCGGTTTTTGCGGCTGATACGCAACCAACCGGTGGAGTTGTTGCCCGCGGTGGATTCCATGGACGGACTGTGGCAGGAAGGGGAGCGGGCAGCGGTCGAGAGCAGACTGCGTGCAGCGATTGTGGGCTCCAATGCAACAGTAAAGGCGGGACTGGAGAAGTTGGTGGGTGAAACGGGCGCCGACGAGGTGATCGTTGTGACCGATACCTATGAACATGAGGACAGGGTGCAGTCGTATCGGCGAGTGGCGGCCATTGCCGCGACGATCGCGGCGAAGAACAGCGTGGCTGTAGGAACCTGAGGAATGGTCGAGCCGGTCGGACTGTTCACCAGCTGGAATGAATTGAATGGCCTGTCTCCCTCGAACTACCTAATATGGGCGCTCGTCGAACAGGCTTGGAGCGACAGACCAGGAGACCGGCGGTGTCGATCGTTGGTTCTCGGGAGAGTGATGGTTGGGAAATGAAGGGATTACGAACGAGCAAGGGCTACACGCAGATGATCTCGCCGTCCATCTCGACATGAACGGAGGACACCTGTCGGACATTGAACGTGGCAAGCGCGAGGCGGGAAGTCTAGCTGGAGCTATTCCGTTAGCCGCAATAGTCCGCATACTCGAAAAGCGTCGCGTACAGTGAGACCGAGGCATCACGCGACTCCGCTCTCAGAGGCAATTGGCGATAGCACTCAAAATCCCCCGGAGACGCTAACAATAAACATCTCGGGAGAAGAGCGCGGGGTCCGCTGGTGGGCGCTTTGGTCTCTGCGCAAAACCCGCGTTTTCAAGGCGACGAATTCAGATAGTAGTGAGCGGCTTCCCGTTGCTTGTTGATCAGCGCGGAACCGACGCCTAGGAGCGCGTAGGCTTTGGGCCAGGGCGCAGATTGGCCCTCAGCGAGAGAGATAGCCTCGGCTTCGTGGCCCCCGCGAATGAGCATTTCCGTTAGATTCCAGAGTGGCCAAACCTTTGACGAGTCGTTCATCTTGGCGATCATGTCTTCCGCCTCGCCAAAATCGCCGAGTTCTCCACGTGTGACCGCAATCATCTCGAAGACGTAGGGTTTCGTCTCTGCGCCTGCATTCATCGCCGCTTCGTAGGCAAGCTCCACCGCAAGCGGCGCACCCGGCTCATGCTTCCCGGCTTCCTGCGAAGCCAGCTCGACTAGGCCTTCGGCGCGCTCCGCCGGTTCGGGAATTAAGTCCAAGGTGGCGAGCGCCTGCGTATGGTTCCCCAGCGCGGAAAATCGAGCGGCCACGGTGCGGAGCGAAATGTTGCTCCAAGGCTCATAAGAGAGGGCAGTTGCATCCTCGAGTGCGCCCGACAGATCGCCCGCTTGGGCGCGCTCGAAGCCGACCTGCTCCACGATGGCGTCGCGATGGTTGCCTGGGGGTAGTTGCTGGGCGGTCGCCGTCGCCGCGTCGAGTTCCCCGATGCCAACTTGTGCCTCGCCCAAGTAAAGAAGTAAATCCTGCTTGGCTTGCTCCGTGCTGGTTGCGGCTAATAGATCGTAAATGAGGTCGACAACCGCGGTGGCAGCGGGCCGATTGCCTTCGTGGGCTAACTGAGACGCGATGTTTGCGTAGAGGCCCGCGGGCATGCTCTCGGCAAACCAGGGCTCGACGGGGTGATCTTTTTCCCACTCAACGGCGGCTAGAGCCTCATCGATGGTTTCCTGCGCGCCCGCCCGATCTCCGGCTTTAAATTGTTCTGCCTGAATCCGGAGCAAGGTGCCGACCAGATAATTCGTCTGCCCAAAATAGGGCTTCGCCTGTTGGATGAGCCGCGCCAGTTCGAGAGCGTGCTCGAAGTCGTGATGTTCGGCGAGCCATCCC
>Ga0210406_10003769_pt1 | contig 16463 bp, 15 predicted proteins | sample IncBWC30MmetaG_FD_155454 | JGI IMG/M metagenome (GOLD analysis project Ga0210406, IMG submission 155454) | Forest soil microbial communities from Barre Woods Harvard Forest LTER site, Petersham, Massachusetts, United States - Inc-BW-C-30-M | ecosystem: Environmental > Terrestrial > Soil >... | reverse complement strand
ACACGCGAAGAGTGAATATTCGGCTGGTCGCGGCGACCAATCGCGATCTCGAACAGATGATTGCAGCCCGCGAATTCCGAAGTGATTTGTACTACCGCCTGCATGTATTTCCGATCCGGATACCGCCACTGCGGGAACGTAAGGAAGACATTCCACAACTGGTGAGTTATTTTGTGCAGAAGTTTGCCAAGCAAATGCAGAAGAAGATTGAAGCTATTTCTCCGGCCGTCATGAAGGGGCTCATAGCGTGGGAATGGCCCGGCAATATCCGTGAGCTAGAGAACTTTATCGAGCGGGCGGTCATTGTGACGCGCGGCAGGTCGCTGGACGCGCCCCTCGGAGAACTCCGGAAAACAAATACGGTGGCGTTCCCGCATGCCGAGCAGCATAACGTCGAGCAAGTGGTTGAAGAAAGAACAGATTCGCAAAGCCACCAACCCAGCGTTGCTGACGGATACGAAAGAAGGCAACGCGATGAGATCATACGGGCGCTCACTGCATGCAGGGGACGCGTCGGTGGTCCCGATGGTGCTGCCGCAAGCCTGGGAATGAACCGCACGACTTTCCTTTCTCGAATGAAGAAATTCGGCATCTATGCCAAGCGGTATGCTTGATTTCCAGCCCGCCTGGTAGCTTCGACATTTTCGACGGTTTCAACTTCTTCGACCTCAATATCTCGAGTTCTGGCATTACTCTCCTGATAATTCAGCGACTTACGGCTCCACAGGTTTGGTGCGCGCCTTGCCTTATCGCGAGTGGGAGAAGCAATGCTGAAGATCTCGCTCATTGATAACGCCAGGCAGCGTCGGGTGATCGTGGAAGGAAAGCTCATCGCGCCCTGGACAGCCGAGCTAAAGAATGCGTGTCTAGAGGCAAGAGCAGACCTTCGTGGTCGCGAACTCGTCATCGAGATGAAACATATCACGACCATCAGTCAGGAGGGCGAGAACGTAATCCTTGAGTTGATAAACGGTGGAAGTCGATTCCGCTGCCACGGCGTGTTTACGAAGCATGTAGTGAAAGAACTAACTCGCCGAGCAAGGAGGGATCTGGAGATACGGGCAGAGTGATTGAACCGGTTTCAATTTCAGGTTTGGGAAGAGGAGCAAATCGATCACCCGTCGCGAAAACTTTCGCGGGATTGAGGAAAACAGCATGCAAAATACAAATGCAGAAGTCGGGACTAACGAACGCGATGAAATTCCAAGTGAAAAGAGAGCAGCTCAACAGTTGGAAACAGATCTCGACTTGGCTGACTACCATCGTGCTTAACTGCGCTCGATTACAACGACGTCGGCGCGCAAAACACGTCCAAGTTTCTCTCGACGAATCCACCGGGGGACCGGAACCAGTTTCAGTTTCGGAACGGCTAGCGGATCACCGGCCTAATCCCGAAGATGAATGCACAGAATCTGAGCTGAGTGCTCGCTTGACTCATTTGCATAGTTACCTTTCTCCCACTCTGCGTAAAACATTTCAGCTGCGCGACGTTGATGGTTTATCGATCCGCGAAACTGCACGGATGTTGGGAATACCAACCGGCACGGTGAAGGCCCAGTCAGCACGCGCTCGCAAAAGACTCAAAGAATCGATGTGGCGTACCCTCATCCCGCGGTCTCGCAGGCTGCCAAATCGATTGTTGCGTTTCGCAAACTCGGCGTTCATGCCGGCGTTCTCGGGTAACTCATATGGTCCGTGAACTCTTGGTGGACACCAGGCTTGATCGCGCAGGTGTCTTGGTCGAAGACGCTCACGAGACCATCAGATGACTCATGCCGCTCAATTCGTAATGACGCACGGCGCCGTACTTCTTTTCACTTGGATTCTGCTCCAGCAAGGCGGTGTGCCGATTCCGAGTGCACCGCTGCTGATTGCGGTCGGATCACTTGCAAGCAACGGGAGCTTGCGCCTGGTACCTTCTCTGGTGGCAGCCTTCACCGCTTGCCTCCTGGCGGATGGATTCTGGTACCGCGTAGGACGGCGGGCCTGGTCAAAGAGTCACCGATTTTGCCGTACCAACAGGAACTGGAAAGACCGCGTGTTGAGTCTCATTTGGCGCCATTCGGGTGCGACCATGTTATTCGCCAAGTTCATTGTCGGCTCGAATGTGGTTTCGCTACTGGCTGGTCAAGCAGGCTTATCTGCTGCACGATTTCTCATTTATGGCATAGGTTCTCTGACATGGTCGGGTAGTTACATTGCCCTTGGATACCTCCTGCATGGTCAACTGCACTGGACGCTGGCGCAGACTATACGTCCTCTCTTGGTCGTTCGCGCCGCAATCTTTCTAGCAAGATTGTGGCGCCGCAGACCGCTGCCACACGCTGCGATGCTGGCACTGGTCTGTGCGTTCCTAAACCTCCAATCATAGGTTCCGCAATCCGATCGCCGTCTGGCACAAACGCGCACCCTCAAGTTCGCCTCTGCGTTGCAGTTCGCGTTGAATCTGCTCCAATTCACCTACTTCGGACAAAGTTAATGGCTGTCCTCCGGTGAGGATAACGAACACGATATCCAAAAGTGTGTCGGTCGGTAGGTCTGTTAATTCGGCTCTGAACAGGAATCTGTAACGCACCCACATTAAATGCGACATGAAGAACTGTCGCATCTAGCGAAGCAATATGCTTGACCTGCAGTCCGCCTCCCTATCCCAGTCCTTCGCCGTAGCTCGACAGCTTCGACCGTTTCAACTTCTTCAACTTCACCATTTCAAGTTCTGGCAACGTCGTCTCCTGAAAAGCCAGCGACTTGCGGAGCCACGGGTTTGGCCCGGGTCTTGCTCTTAATCCAAGCGAGGGCCGGAGGCGATGTTGAATATCTCGGTGCCCATATCGATTAGGTGAAGCACCATGCTCGATCAACGTATGCGATTGCAGAAATTCGAGCTCCCAGAAAAGTACAATAAGAGCTTCGCACAGCAACACGAGAGACGAAGCTGAAGGAGGCGCAAGTGCGAGTAGGACGAAACGGTAAGTTCTTTTCCTCGACGCTGGTAATAGCACTGCTGTTGGTAATAGCGGGAAGGTTAACCGCGCAAGATGTGAGCTACAACTTCATGCCGAGAACAGATTTTGCGAAATATCGTACGTATAAATGGGTGAACATCGGTGGTGCTCATCCCGACCAGATTATGGACGCGGAAATCAAGCAGTCTGTGGACGCACAACTGGCGTCGAGAGGGTTGACCAAAACTGATAGCGACAAAGCGGATCTCTGTATCGCTTACCAGACTGCCGTCAATCAAGAAATGCAATGGGACGCCTGGGGCTCACGATCCTTCTGCATGGGCATGGGATCGTGGACTAGTTCGACGATCAGTGTCGGCACTCTAGTTCTTGACATTTATGACCCGGGAACTAAGCAGCTCGTCTGGACTGGACGCGCGACCAAGACAATTGACCCCGGCTCAAACCACGAAAAGAACATGAAAAACCTGGACAAGGCCATTGCGAAATTGCTGAAGAACTATCCCCCCAAACAGAAAGCATGACCGTCTGGGCAAAACGAGGAAGGAAAAACGATAACCCAACCGGAATTTGCAGGTCAATCGCAGGAGTTTCCGGCAGATATAGGAGTCACGGCAACGGGTTATGGCAACGCGATCTGCCCGCCCGCGGATGTTCGAGGGCGCGCAAAGTTTTGGAGGGAAACAATGAGTACCGCTTGGCGGCAATACGATTGCAAGTTCAGACGGCGCCAGCAAGGTTTGAAAGAAATCCAGGGATATGAGGGGGTTCTGATCTTCTCCTGGCTTGGCGCTCTGCTCCTTTGGGGGTTTTTGTGGTGGGCTGCCTTCAGACTACTTTGCTCTATGGTCCAACTTGTTCGGTACGCTTCGGGGTTACTGCCGTGATTAGAGAAGCTTCCTATTCCGACAATCTCAGGATCGCACTGGCCTACGCGAACAACCGACCAGAAAGGGCCTCTCGTTGGCCGGAACGATGGATGATTCACCGGCCGGACGGAAGCTTTGCCCTATATCACGTCAACTGGGGAGTACGGTCAACTGCCCACTTTCACCCCGCACTCACCAGAATCCAAGAGCCGACCGGTCCGCAGGCGGTCACTGCTCTAACCTCCCCACAACCCGCGAAGAGAGAAAACAGGTTTCTGGAGTGGTTGCACCAATGAACGCCCCACTATTTCGAGACGAAGAAATGAAGGAACGGGACCACATTCAAGTTCCAGAAGAACAAGCGAATCGATACGCGAGTTGGGAAGACTTTCACACGATGTTTAGTGAACATCTGAATGAGCTCTATCAGCTCTGGTCTCTACTCACGCGCGATCCCGCAAAGGCCGAGCGATGCCTTGTAGGTGGTATTGAAGATTGTGTCACGGGAAACCGCGTCTTTCGTGAATGGGCGTGTTCTTGGGCGAAGCGCACCATCGCCCAGAATACAATTCGTGAATCAAAACCGCGACCCATCCATTCCAATTCACCTCTGTCTGAAACCTTCTTACCCGACATTGGCCGACTCTCGAACGCTCCAGGCGGACATTTCGCAATCGAAGCTGTGTTGGGCCTTGAAGATTTCGAACGATTTGTGTTCGTCCTGTCCGTCTTGGAGCACTCCTCGGAACAGGACTGTGGCCTTCCCCTCGGGTGCTCAGCTAGAGAAGTTCGAGAGGCTCGTGGCCGCGCTCTTGAGGAACTGATGGACTCAAGCCAGCGGGATCGTTTGCAGAACCAACCTTTCATGCAATAGAACAAATGAAAATGACTCATTCCGCGTTTTCAGTTCCGACCAGATCGCATTTGCACCCCGCAGTTGGCCATCGCGGCAATCCGCTGCTTCGGCATGCCAGGTCTGCTTGCAGACCAAGAAACAAACAGCAGCGGGTGGCGGAGTTCCGATGTGGCTGATCGGAGTGTCTTATGCTGGCAGATTACGATCCCGATCGGAATATCGACGACCTAACTGATACCGAGATCTATGCTGCGATTCGCTATCTTGAGCTGGGCGTAACAAACGCCGACCATCTGGATGCGGACGATCAGGGTAACGATAACGGTGTCGTGATCTGCGTCTGTTTATATGTTGCACTGTTAATTTGCTTAGCGCTCTTGTGGTTCTACTGGAGATGATGTATTTCTGGTAAGGCCTAAAAATAAAATTGATTGAGTTTTGGCAGCCCGCAAGCATTTCGGCACTGGCGGGCCGTCTTTGGCTCGCTTACTGGGCATTGGCATAGGACGGAATCGCGAGCTGCCTTCAGACTTCATCGTGTGCTTAAACTCAAGGTCCGTCGCTCTCAACACTTTCAACAGATTCGTCCCCCCGCCCGCCCCTGATCTTGGACAAACTCTCTAGAACTCAACGACTTAAGTCAGGGTGACATTTGGCATGAGTCTTGCCTTTCTCCAGGAGTAATGACGGAGAAAGTTCAAACCGAGATTGCAGCGATGGCTCACACTCAATCTCTCTCGCGTCTGCCGCGGAATGCTCATTCTGGTCCCTTCATCGGGTTGCGACAGTCGCTGCCAGGTAAAGTCGCGGTCATCTCTCCATTCGCGGAGCAACTCATGCGCTTAATTTCGAAGTTTCGAAGCGCGGAGCGAACTGAGGCTGTCATCGAGATGGCGTTGCACGAAGCCCTTGCGAATGCTGTGATCCATGGCAACGGTGAGAACTCTTGCAAGCGCATTTACGTCGAGTGCCGTTGCGAAAGGGACGGAGAACTCCCATTCACCGTTCGGGATGAAGGAAGAGGGTTCGACAACAGAGCAGTGCTGGATCCCACGTTTCTAGAAAACCTGCTGTTCACGCGTGGTCGTCGGATCTACCTCATAAAGACTTTAATGGACGAAGTCTCTTTCGAAGAAGGTGGCGCGGTTGTCATGATGCGAAAGAAATCTAACGCAAATCCAGCCGAACAGAGGAAACAATAATGATGCGGCCATTTTCAAAGTTCGTACTGACAATACTTCGAGCCGGAGCCCTCGCATCCCTGATTCTTTTGCTCTCGGGCCTCGGCTGGGCGCAAGAAGTGGTGACCGCGAGAGCCACCATTCCATTCAACTTTCGGGCACAAGACCGCGAGTTTCAAGCTGGGGACTATGTCTTCGACAATGAGGTTCCAGGTTCAGCTGCGATCCACCGCGAAGGAACAAACTCAGGTGTTGGGGTCTCAATCATTCTCTATGCCGTCCCGCGAGATAAAGAAACTCCCAGAGTGATCTTCGTACGTCGAGACGGAACGTATTTTCTGTTTGAACTCTGGAGTGTCCAGGGCCGGTACGTGGTTACCGCCGCCTTCGAACATCGCGGCGAAGCCAGCGAACAACAACGGCAAGTGCCATTGACGATCGTGGAGTCACACGACGAATGAGTGTTCAGAACGGGCGATCAGCGGCATCCCGGGAGGCACGAGGCAGGAGTAGCAACCAAAGATGCCGAGAAACTTGACCGCCCAGTCATAAAGGGAAAAATCATAGGTGAGCGCAACGAATACGCGAGGGTCGCGCGGAATCGGCTCGACTGAATCCCGGAAAGGTCTGAGACCATCTCACAGGTGTCGAGTATGGAAAAGTCAAGTAGTGAAAGAGTGCTGGTAGTCGAGTCGGATGGTGCATTGAGAAGTAGCATAGCCGGTGCGTTGAGCGATGCCGGATACGAGGTTGCTACCGATTACCGCGAAGGAATGAAGTTTGTCCTTAAGTTCGGTCCCGATGCAGTCGTATTAGGCGCCAATCCGCCCCAATTGGATTGTTGCGGTCTTCTATCCGAAATCAAAGGATCCGAACGCACTCAGAATATCCGTGTGATGATGCTTTCTCCCGGAGGATCAGCCGAGCGGACTCGCGGGCTTGATCTCGGCGCCGATGATGTCCTGTCACTGCCCTTGGATGCTCATGAATTGTTGTCACGGGTGCGTTGGCAACTGCGGAACAGACACGCCATTGAGGAATTTCGGAAGCAGGCCCACACGGTCGAAGAGAACCGAAATGCCGCCCAGCAGGTGGTCGCCGCGGTCAGCGAGGAACAGCGGACACTTCGAGTTGGCCGGTTAATCGCCCTTGCCATAGTGGGGGTGGCGGCTGTGGTTTTTCTGATCTTTTATCACCGCACTCAGCAACAGAACACCCGCGTTTATGCGGCGATCACTCGATTACAGACCGGGGCGCTAACGGAACAAGAGCTGATGGACCGCTCGCGTCGCGTCCTCGAACACGTGCAAAATGATCCATCGCCACCCCGTGATTCGAAGGAGCTTCAACTTCAGAAGCAGAGCCAGAACCTGAGATCACAGATTGCAAGCAGCGGCACCCAGAACATCTCTGCCTTGCAAAGTCAGTTAAGCGTGGTGGAAGAGCGCTTGCAGCGGCTGGAGGCTGGAGGCAAGATCGCGCAGACGATCATCCAAACTTACGAGTCCAGCGTGTGCCTCATTCATGTGGTAGTTGGCTTCCGCGAGCGCTCTACTGGATTGAAACTACGCTACGAGGGCGTGACAAGCACAGGTGAACCGGCGACAGACAAGCATAGCAATCCGCTCGTGGGCTCTACCGGCAGCGGTCCGGAGGTACACCTCGATGTTCTCGGTACCGGCTTTCTGGTTTCGGACAAGGGGCAGATCCTGACCAATCATCACGTGGCTGAACCTTGGTGGGACAACGATGATTTAAAGGAGATGACGGACCAAGGGGTTGACCCAGTTGTCATCGAAATGACGGCATATTTCCCCGGCATCAGCCACGGGATCTCCATGACTACAGAAACAATTTCGCCGGATGCGGATGTTGCGCTCCTGAAGGGCAACGTTTCAGGACCGAAAATCAAAGAGGTCGTTTTTGCCGAAAGTGATCGCTCGGCTGTCAGCGGTGGGCCGGTCGTGCTCCTGGGATATCCCACGGGGGTTGATGCAATTCTTGCTCGCAGCGGCGAAGAAACAATCCGGTCCATTGCGACTGCAACCAAAGGCGAGCCGAAAGCGGTGGTGGAAGAACTTGCCCGGCGGCACTTGATACGCCCGGTTGTCACGCAAGGTCACATCGGCGACGTCCTGCCCGACAAAATCATTTACGATGCTCAAACGTCCATCGGCGGCTCGGGTGGTCCTCTTTTCAACAGCGAGGGCAAGGTCATCGGAATTAACTTCGCCATGGTGCGCGATTTCGGAGGAGCAAATTTCGCCATCCCAATAGCCTACGGGAAGTCTCTCCTGAAGCCGGGGAGCCGATAGTCTTCGCCGGCGACGATTGGCAACACTCGGAAGGTACGAGGTTGCAAGGCAGGGCGATTGACTTGGAGTTCGTGGATATTCCATCGCCGGAGCAACAGAAGAATCCCATTCGATTCACCTTCCTGTGGCTCGAGGAGAATTGTTGGGAAGGCAAGGACTATACAGTGGAAGTTCTAGAACAGGACACGGCAGATCGCAGCCGAGCGAATTCCTTGCGCAAAAGAAAAGCACGGCGTAAGCATGTAACCACCGTCGGACGAGTTCGGTTGCCATTGAGGCGAAATTGGTCTTTCCCTTTGGAACGCGGCTTTCTAAAGGAAAGCGGAGATGAAATGGGCATCGCCCCACGAGTACGCCGAACAGTCATTTGAGCCAGAATCGGAAGTCACTACCTGCGTTTTGTCGCTCGCACGTCGCGACGTCCATGAAAACGCGCGTCGGACCATTGTGCTTGCAGCGGATGTTGCAACTGGGCGCTTACCTTCTCTCGGGGATCGCGTGAATAGTTCAGCAAAACAATATCTCGAGATCGCGCACGAATTGTCACATGATTCAACTCAGCTTCCGATCGGGAGGAGTGAACCTTTCCACCATCAAAAGTTCTTTACTTCGAACTGAAATACTCACACTGTAGGTAGCCGTTTTCTGCCCAATCATCTCGAAGTCCCGCTGACAGGACCACATACCTGAACTACCTGAACTATTCCCCGGCAGGCATCTGAACCATGCAGATCATCGCAGTCGACGTATCCTTCTGCCTCGGGGATCTGCTGCCAGGCATGTTTGGTAAGCGGATCAAAGCCGATGCGTCGCCCACGGGGGTCTGTCAACATGACACCCACCTAGGGTGTACCGTTATTGTCCCTGCGAAAAACGATATCGAGCTGGTCCATCGAAAGAGAGTCCATGTCATCCTTGGGGTCAACTTCTTCAAGCACTGTGCGGATACCGGCATCTCTGTCCTTTATGGAATCCACGAGACTACGGTCGCATAGGGCGGGCCTCGGAATGATGACCACAAACAAATGTGAGCACCTTCACAATTCTGCAAATCAACACACTCGCTCTCCTGCTTACCCTGTGATGCAACGGGGTTCGACGGGCCTGCATTGCGTGTGGTGTAACTCTTCCAACTCGAACAATTCTTCGATTGACTGCGCCAGAATCGAGAGGCTGCAGGACACACATTTCGATTCCAAGAAGAATATTTCGTTCTGCACCACCGGATTCGGGAGGAAATCGGAGTCTTCAAATTCCAGACTGCAATCCTTTGACAAACCGCTTAACAATGAAGCGAAGGCGCGGTGGCTTTGTGTCCGCTATTTGCTTCGCCGCGCTGGAACTGACGCAACTGGATTGCCGAATCACGGTGAGCAAACTTCGTTCCTCTGCCCGCGTTTCTGCAGCGACTAGGGCATAGCCCGCTAGCTTCTGTGCGAATCCCGATGTCGAGCATCGGCTTTCTCGACACTTTCGACCCCTTCGACCCCTTCGACAGCTCCCGTGCTGCACTGCCTGAAAACTTCCTTCAATTGGCGTTACTTGGCTTCAGGTCGGTTTTGGCATGCGATTTGCGTTTGCGAAAGAGTGCAATCGCGTGACTGACGCGCCTGAATCGACAAGACGACTCTTGGGCCACATTTCCCCCCAACCGAGCAGCGTCCCGAATCAGGCGCGCCAGTGACGCGATTGAAGCGGAAGTTAAGGAACCACGATTGAGGGGAAAAAATGATGAAGCAAATATCTACAGCTTTAGTGAGTGCTGTGCTCCTGCTGAATGCACTTGGCTGCAGCAGCGGTAAGGTGCGGGCTGCGGCCCCGCCTCCACCACCGGTGGTCGAAGTTGCACCGGTCATTCAAAAAGACGTGCCGGTTCAGGGCGAATGGGTAGGAACTCTTGAAGGGTACGTCAACGCGCAGATTCAGCCTCACGTGAGCGGTTATCTGATTCGCCAGGATTATCACGAAGGAGCATTCGTCAGAAATGGCCAGCTCCTCTTTGAGATCGATCCACGTCCATTTCAAGCCGTGCTTGATCAAGCCAAAGGACAGCTGGCGCAGGCTGAGGCGCAGATGGCCAACGCCGAACTGAACGTGAAGCGTGATATTCCCGAAGCGGAAGCTCACGCTATTCCCCAGAGTCAGTTGGATACGGACACGCAGTCGCTCCGTGGGGTGGAGGCAGCAGTTGAGGCCGCCCAGGCGGCCGTCGAACAGGCCGAGCTCAATTTGGGCTACACCAGAGTCGTGTCGTTAATCGACGGAATCGCCGGCATCAACACGGTGCAGGTGGGCAACCTGGTGGGACCGTCTACCGTCCTCACCGCGGTTTCGCAGGTAAGTCCGATCAAAGTTTATTTCCCCATCAGCGAACAGGAATACCTGCGCATGGCGGACGGCGGCGGTCCGGGGAGCGTGGACTTTCTAACGCACGCCTCACGAATCCCGTTGCAGTTAACCCTGGCCGACGGGAGTGCCTACCCGCATCCGGGCAGAATAGTCTTCGCGGATCGCCAAGTAAACACGCAGACCGGAACCATCCAGATCGTGGGCGAGTTCCCCAACTCCAAGAACCTGTTGCGACCGGGGCAATATGCACGCATTCAGACGCCCACCGGAAACATCACGGGAGCGCTTCTGGTGCCGCAGGCGGCAGTTAATCAGCTGCAGGGAACCTATCAGGTAACGGTCATCGGCACCGATAATCGGGCGCAGCTCCGCACGGTAGAGGTCGGGCCGAGAGTGGGCACCCTCTGGGTGATCACGACGGGCCTGAATCCGGGAGAACGCGTCGTGGCGGTTGGTGCGGAGAAGGCAAAAGAAGGTGAACTGGTGAATCCCACGCCGTACAAAGAAACGGAGGAACGCTAATCATGGCGAACTTTTTCATTCGACGGCCCATCGTCGCGATCGTGATTGCCATCCTCACGGTCATAGTCGGCGTGATCACAATCGTGGCCTTGCCAGTAGCTCAGTTTCCAAATATCGCCCCTCCTGAGATCAGGCTGCAAGCCAACTATCCAGGTGCAGACGCACAGACTCTCGAGCAAGCAGTGGCTACACCCATCGAGCAGCAAGTCAGTGGCGTCGACAACATGACCTATATGTACTCGCTGAACGCCACGGCGAACCAGCAAACCCAGTTGCTCGTCGATTTCGATCTCAAGACCGATCCAAATATGGACCTGATCCTCACGCAGTCACGCCAGCAGTTGGCAGACGGTCAGTTGCCGCCCGAGGTGAACAATTACGGGATCACCCTCAAGAAATCGACCACCGCTCCTCTAATGTTGATCACTCTGTACTCGCCCCATGGCAGTCGCGATTCGAACTATCTGGCGAATTACGCCTATATCAATCTCAACGATCCAATCGCACGTTCGTACGGTGTTGGCCAGACCCAAGTCTTCGGCTCAGGCCAGTACGCCATGCGGCTGTGGGTGAAGCCTGATCAGATGGCGAAGCTAGGCATCACGGTCACCGATATCGCCAATGCTCTGAGAGCTCAGAACACCGTCAATCCGGCGGGCCAGGTCGGGGGCGAGCCAGCTCAGAGCAATCAGCAGTTCACGTATGCCGTGCTGGCTCAAGGTCGTCTGACTTCGCCAGAACAGTTCGGCGATATTGTCGTGCGCGAAGCGGCAAACGGTGGGACCGTTCGCGTTAGAGATGTCGCTCGGGTCGAACTAGGAACGCAGGACTACAGCCTCATGTGTCGACTCAATGGCAAGCCCAGCGCTGCCGTTGCCGTCTACCAGTTGCCTGGAAGCAACGCTGTTCAAACCGTTGAGGGCGTCCGCAAGCTCCTCGCGCAAATGAAGCAGCGTTTCCCGCAGGACATGGATTACACCGTTTCGCTCGACCAGACGCTCCCGGTCACCGAAGGCATGAAAGAGATCCTCGAGACCCTCGTGATTGCGATTGTGCTGGTCATCTTTGTGGTTTACCTCTTCCTGCAAGATTGGCGGGCCACGCTGATTCCCATGCTAGCCGTGCCTGTCTCCTTGGTGGGAACGTTCGTTGTCTTCCCATTGTTCGGTTTCTCGATCAATACGCTTTCGATGTTCGGTTTGGTGCTCGCAATTGGACTGGTGGTCGATGACGCCATCGTGGTCGTTGAAGGCGTGCAGCACCACATCGAGGAAGGGCTCAGCCCAAAGGATGCCTCCATCAAGGCGATGCAAGAACTTTCCGGCCCGGTGGTGGGTATTGCCCTAGTTTTGGCCTCGGTGTTTGTGCCGACTGCTTTCATTCCTGGCATCACTGGCAGGCTGTATCAGCAGTTTGCCATAACGATCGCTATCTCGGTAATGCTCTCCGCGTTTAACGCTCTTACCTTGAGCCCCGCACTTTCCTCGCTTCTCCTGAAACCCAAGAAGCAGACTCGCGGACCGTTGGGAAAATTTTTTGGCTGGTTCAACGCATACTTTGAGCGCTCCACCGACAGCTTTGTCCGGTTGTCCGGTGACCTGATTCGCAAGGCCGGCGTGGTGATGGTGCTGCTCGTAGTTGCAGGCGTTGCAGCTTGGTTCTTCAGCAAACATCTTCCCACGAGCTTCCTGCCCGATGAAGACCAAGGCTATCTCTATATCAACATGCAGCTTCCTAAAGCCGCGTCCATGGAGCGCACAAGCGCGGCGGCAAAACAGGTAGAGGACGTCCTCGCCAAAACGCCGGGAGTTCAGTACACCACCAGCGTCGTTGGTTTCAGTCTGCTCAGCTACGTTCGAACTTCGTACAACGCATTCTTCTGGGTGTCTCTGAATCCCTGGGATGAACGCAAAAGTCGGAGCGAACAATATCAAGCCATTAAGGCACGTTTGAACCAGGAACTCAAGCAGCTGCCGGAAGGGACGGTCTTCAGTTTCTCGCCACCCGCCATCCCCGGCGTCGGCACGGCTGGTGGTGTGACGTTTGTCCTGGAGGACCGGGCCGGCAAAGATGTCAAGTTTCTGGCGGATAACCTGAACAAGTTTATGGCGGCCGCCCGCAAGCGCCCTGAGCTTGCCATGGTCAGCACCACCTTTATCCCCAGTGTGCCGGAACAGTTCATCGATGTGGATAAGGACAAGGTCTTGAAGCAAGGCGTGAATCTGACGGATGTCTACAACACCATTCAAGCCTACATGGGCGGCTTATTTGTCAACTACTACAACGACTTCGGCCGTACCTGGCAGGTGTATGTCGAAGCCGAAGCGTCTTACCGTGCGACGACCAACGATCTTGGCCAATTCTACGTCCGCAACGAACAAGGGCAGACGGTGCCGCTTACTGCGCTGGCAAAATTCGAAAACCGTTCCGGTCCCGAGTTCACCATGCGCTACAACGAGTATCGGTCCGCGCAGATCAACGCTAGCGCCGCGCCGGGGTATAGCTCCGATCAGGCGTCGGCGGCCCTGGAAGATGTCTTCAAGCAAACCATGCCTCGCGAAATGGGCTTTGACTACATGGGCATGTCTTACCAGGAGCAAAAGGCGCGAGAAGGAGTGCCGCCGTCAGTCATCTTCGGATTTTCGCTGCTGTTCGTTTTCCTGATTCTGGCGGCTCTCTATGAAAGCTGGACAGTGCCTTTCAGCGTGTTGCTCAGCACGCCAGTCGCAGTATTCGGCGCTCTGGCTGCGCTCTGGCTGCGTCGCGTCGTCGTCGGCCTTTACCTTCCTCAGTACATGGTTCAAATCGAGAACGATGTCTACGCCCAGATTGGCCTGGTAATGCTCATCGGACTGGCCGCGAAAAACTCGATTCTAATCGTGGCCTTTGCCAAGGAGGACTACGAACGCGGTATGTCCATCGTCGATGCGGCGCTTTCCGCGGCGAGGCTTCGCTTCCGGCCTCTCATGATGACCGCGCTCGCCTTTATTCTCGGCTGCGTGCCGCTCTGGACAGCTTCAGGAGCAGGCTCTGTAGCACGCCAAATCATGGGGACGGCGGTAATTGGAGGAATGGTTGCCGAGACCTTTATCGGCAGATTCTTTGTTCCGGCGATTTTCTATGTAGTTGAGAAATTGTCAGGCGCCGAGCGACGAAGAGCATTGCCACTCACGCCTGCCGAGGCGCCCAGTCAGGGGGACTAAATTATGACGAAAACTGCACTCTCAGGAATTCTGGCCGTGCTGGTTCTGGAGGCCGGCTGCATGATGGGGCCGAAATACAAGCGGCCGACTGTGGACGTACCGCAGGAATATCGCGCACCCGCGCCGCAACAGACCGCTCAAGCCTCGTCGCTAGGCAATGAAGGATGGTGGCAGGTCTACCAGGATCCAGTTCTGGCACAACTGATCCACACTGCCATTGCGGACAACTACGACGTGCGCATCGCAGCCGCTCGCGTACTCGAAGCTCAGGCGCAAGTCGGGATCACCCGCTCCAACCAGCTTCCCTCCGCTAACGTCGGGGCTGATATTTTCAGCCAGCAAAACGCTAAGGTGACCAAGGTATTTCCCGCATATCAGGTCAATGGCGGCGAACTGAACCTGTCGGTGATCTGGAATCTGGACTTCTGGGGGAAATACCGCCGACAAACCGAGGCGGCTCGTGCCCAGTTACTGGCAACCGAGTGGGGACAGCGAGCGGTAATGTCTTCGCTGGTCGCTGATGTAGCGACGGCTTATTTCCAACTTCGCGCACTCGACAGCGAACTCGAAATCTCGAAGCACACCCTGGCCTCGCGGCAGCAATCCCTTAAGTTGACTCAAGTGCTTGAGAGCCATGGCTCAGGCTCCGGGCTCGACGTAAGTCAAGCAGAGCAACTCGTCTACACCGCCTCCGAGACGATTCCGGATCTCGAGCGGCAAATCCAGCAGCAGGAGAACGTGCTCAGCCTCCTGCTCGGCGAAAATCCCCAATCCATTCCCCGCGGACGTGCGCTGACCGAACAGCCCGTCCCCCTGAACGTTCCGGCCGGCCTTCCATCGGAATTACTGGAGCGCCGGCCGGACGTCCGTCAAGCAGAGCAGATCATGGTCGCAGCCAACGCGCAAATCGGCGTCGCCAAGGCCTCATTCTTCCCCAGCCTGTCGCTTACCGGACTGGGGGGGCTCGAGAGCAACGCCTTGCACCACTTCATCAGCCAGCCCTCGGAGACCTGGTCGGGCGCTTTCAGCGTGAGTCAGCCTGTCTTCCAGGGCGGGGCGCTCCGCTCTCAACTCAGACTCGCCCGTGCCAGCTGGCAAGAATCCGTCCTCTCTTACCAGCAAACAGTTCAGAACGCCCTTCAACAGGCTTCCAATTCACTCGTCGCTTCTCAAAAAGACCGTGAGTTCCGCGAGCAACAGGAATTACTCACGCGGGCAGCGCAGCGGACCGACCAACTGTCCGAAGTGCTTTACAACAACGGCGGCGCGAGTTACCTCCAGGTGCTGACCAGTGAAACGAATTACTTCTCAGCGGAACTCAACCTGGTCGAAGCCCAGCTCAATGAGCGTTTGGCTCTGGTGCAGCTTTACCAGGCCCTCGGCGGTGGCTGGAAGCAATAGCGAACGGTGAAAGACACTGGCGAAATATGGCCTGAGCAGGCAGGTACTTAGGTATGGAAGGGCTTTTTGGGTCTAGTGAGATTAGGAATCCGGATATGAGTGGAAGAATTGTGATCGTCGGCGGAGGATTTGCTGGCGTCCACGCAGCGATGCATTTCGACAAGGCGCTCGCGCACCGATCGGACATAGAGGTGGTGCTGATCAGCCGCGAGAATTTCATTCTATTTACGCCAATGCTGCACGAGGTAGCGGCTGGGGATCTTTACCCGGGTGACATTATTACTCCACTCAGGCGCATTCTTCACCGCGTAAACGTGGTCGAAGGTGAGGTGCAATCAATCGATCTGAGCGCTCGCAGGGTTTCGTGCGTGGCCGGCGTTCGCAGCGTCCGCCGTGAGTTCGAGTTCGACCATTTGCTCGTCGCGCTTGGTTCCGAAACGAACTTCTTCAATCTGACGAGCGTGCGCGACTGGGCGTTAACGATAAAGAACCTGAGCGACGCGGCACTGCTCCGGAACCGTATCGTCGCACTTCTCGAGGAGGCGGCGCTTGAATCTGATGAATCAACTCGGCGCCAGCTACTTACGTTCGTCATCGCTGGCGGCGGCTTTGCCGGCGTGGAAACGACCGGAGCCGTGAACGACTTTGTGCTTGACACCGTGAAACTTTATCCCACGTTATCTCGCGCAGAGATTCGGGTGGTTGTCGTTCATCCAGAGGGCTTTCTGCTACCTGAGTTGGGCGAGGAACTGGGGCGGTACGCAGAGCGGAAACTCCGCGAGCGCAAAGTCGAGGTCATCA
>Ga0210406_10003768_pt1 | contig 16464 bp, 19 predicted proteins | sample IncBWC30MmetaG_FD_155454 | JGI IMG/M metagenome (GOLD analysis project Ga0210406, IMG submission 155454) | Forest soil microbial communities from Barre Woods Harvard Forest LTER site, Petersham, Massachusetts, United States - Inc-BW-C-30-M | ecosystem: Environmental > Terrestrial > Soil >... | reverse complement strand
CCTCGCCCCACACCCCACTCCCCGTTTACAATCTTTCCAACGACAAAACTGTCCCCAGTTTCTTTGTCTCACGCGAAGGGTGCGCTCCACGGGACGTTCACCAATTTCCATCCGCCGAAAAATTCGGGAACGTTCCGTCTGTCCCGGTTTCTCCCCATCTTTACCAGCGGCGGCATAAGTCTATTACTCGGTAGCTTCTCGCACGATCCGCGCAGCGGCTTGGCTGGCGTCCTCGTGCGCATGAACTTTATTGAAATGTTTCTCGTAGGCCGATTCCATCTGGATAATCCGGTCCTCTCCGGTATTTCCTGCGTATGAGTCAATGCAAAATGTCTCGGAGCAGGCAGGGCACTTCATGGTGAATGGCTTCTGGGAGATCATCTTTGCGTTTGGCGGCGTCATGCCCCAAGTTCCCACAGGCCGAAAACCGATTGCCAGCCCTGTGGATTTCAAACTGCACCACTACCAAGGTCATCGCCTCGTTGACTTGCGCGTTATTAGGGCCTACCATTTTGTGCCTGCACGGGGGCGTGCCGATCCCATTCCGGGCCGTGGACTATCAGACAAGGACCCGCAGTTAGTATGGCAGTAGTATCTCCTATCCTCGGACGGACGCTCGGGCACTACCGAGTTGTTGAACATGTGGGCGCAGGGGGCATGGGCGTGGTTTACAGAGCTCATGACGAGCGATTGGATAGAGACGTCGCTCTCAAGGTGCTTCCACCAGGAACCCTGGCCGACGATGCGGCTCGCAAGCGTTTCCGGAAGGAAGCCCTCACACTCTCGCGCTTAAGCCACACCAACGTTGCCCACATCTACGATTTTGACACTGAGGATGGCATTGATTTCCTGGTCATGGAATTCGTCCTCGGCGTCACCCTCGAACAAAAGCTGAAAGAGGGTCGGTTCCCCGAACAGGAAATTGTCCGCCTTGGCGGACAGATCGCAAGAACCTTGGAAGAAGTCTCGGAATTTGGGATTGTCCATCGTGATCTCAAACCCGCGAACATCATTCTCAGTCCCAAGGGTGACTCAAAACTCCTCGATTTTGGATTGGCAAAGCTCCTGTGCATCAGAGAGACCGAGATTACACAGACCTTGGGCAGTACTAAGGAGCTCGCAGGAACCTTGCGGTACATGACACCCGAGCAATTGAAGGGACAAGCCTCTGATTTCCGCAGCGATATCTACTCGCTAGGAGTTGTCCTTTACGAGGTGGCTACCGGAAAGCAGGCCTTCGATAGTGTCATTGCAGCAGTCCTGATCGACGATATTGTGCGCAGATCGCCGATTCCACCGCGTCAGCTGAACCCCGACATTTCTCCCGGGTTGGAGGGCATTATCTTGCGATGCATGGCAAAGGATCCAGCCCATCGTTATCAAAGTGCGTCGGAGCTCTCCGCTGCCCTGAAGCCTCTGGAATCTGGTTCTCGCATTGTTGCCCCCAACCGAAAGGCTCAAGTAGTGCGCCTACTCAGAGTGGTGGCTTTGATGCTGCTCCTAGGAATAGGCATTTTCCTGGCTTGGACAAGACGTACTGGCCCACCCCCGCCCACCGGCGGGGCTGCGCGCGTAAACGAGTTGGCAATCCTGCCTTTGGGGGCACCGAATACCGATGGCGGGATCGTGGCGTTTGGTAACGGCCTCATCCACACACTGACAGCGCGTCTGGCGCAGCTGACGGGAACTCATTCCTTCCAAGTGGTCCCGGCAAGTGAAATGCGAGCCAAAGGTGTTTCCACTCTCCAAGAAGCAAACCAGGAGTTCGGAGCTAACCTGGGATTGGAGCTCAACATCGAGCGCTCTGGAGAAATGCTTCGCGTCAACTATGCACTGATCGACGCCAAATTACACCGCCAACTTCAGGGTGACACGATCACCGCGGCGATGTCCGACCCTTTTGCAATTGAGGACAGAGTGGCAGACAGTGTTGTTAAGGCGCTGCGGATCGAATTGCAGCCAGAGGAGCAAAAGGCACAAGCAGAGCACGGAACCAATCACCCCGTTGCCTACGACTACTATCTGCAGGGACGAGGGTATCTGGAAGATTACACCAAACTGGAAAATGTTGAGAACGCGATCGTCGAGTTCAATCACGCACTCCAATACGATCCGAACTATTCGCTGGCATTTTCTGGCCTCGGAGAGGCTTACTGGCAACAATACGAACACACGAAGCAGGTCGATTGGGTAAAGCAGGCCAAGTCCGCGTGCGACCGGGCCGTACGGCTCCGCCCCAATCAGAGCGCCGGACACTTATGCCTAGGGTTGGTGAATGCGGGTACAGGTGAATATCAAAAGTCGGTCAAACAATACGAGATTGCTGCCCAACTTGACCCCACGAATGACAGCGCGTATAGCGGCTTGGCCGGCGCGTACGAACAACTCGGCGAGCCCAAGAACGCCGACGAGACCTACCGTAAGGCAATCAGTCTCCGTCCGAGTTATTGGGCCGGCTACAATCGGCTTGGCGCGCTCTTCCTTAGGACCGGGCGCTATGCCGAAGCCTCAGACATGTTTTCTCAGGTGATCGCCCTGGCCCCTGACAGCTTCGTCGGCTACAGCAACCTAGGCATAACCCACTTGCTCCGCGGCGACTATGCCGACGCCATTCCCGCGCTTCAGCACTCGCTTGAAATTCGCCCTACTGCAGAAGCTAGTTCGAATCTCGGCACAGCTTATTTTCAACTCCGGCGATATTCGGACGCGGCTCGTACCTACGAAAAGGCAGTCACTCTGGACAGTCACAATTACGAGGTCTGGGGAAATCTGGCGGATGCTTATTATTGGGCGCCCGGAGAACGTACCAAAGCCAAGGCTGAGTATCAGACGGCGTTAGATCTGGCGCTCAAGTCGGTTGCGGTAAACCCACAGGATCCCAGCTTATTAGGATTTATTGCGGATTACTATGCCATGTTAGGCAAGCGCGAACCAGCCCTGACTTACATCAAGAATGCGCTTCGTATCGCTCCGAAGAGTGCTGAACTCCTTTCCACCGCGGCCCTGGTGTTTAATCAGTGCGGGGAAACTGACGAAGCTTTAAGTTCCATGGAGAAGGCTGTGGCGGCGGGCTATTCCAAAACTTCATTGCGCGATACCCCGAATTTTGATAACCTTCGCGGCCAGCCCAGGTTGCGGCGATTACTGAACCTCGACTGATCTTCCGGGAGGAGCGATGAGCAATCAAGGGTGGAGGCTTGTCAGCGGATTCGTGGTGCTTGCAATCGCCGGCTTCGGTATTTATGGCTGGAACCTACGCAAAACAAAGTTCAGTTTCGACTGTTCTAGTTTACCGAACCCCGTCGTGATTAACTTCTCGACTAACCCCTTTCCGGCTGCTACTACAGCCACGCTGGTATGTACGACAAAAGCTCTCCAGTGGAAAAGCGACAGCGGCATAGACTTCACTATTCAGTTTGACAATAAGGACTGCTTTGACGAGCAGTCCTACAAGTCTACTAACGGCGAAACAGCTGCGATTGCCGGAATACGAAATCCGGCAGCTGGCGTTTTCTATTCCGGGATCGGCGCGTGCAAATACTCAATTTGGGTGGGAACGGTCAAGCACGATCCACATGTCATCATCATGAAATAAGGTACCTTAGGATCATCAGTCGCATGAGACGCGCAAATTAAAAAATCAGCTTCTCGCCGGGAATCAACCCGACCAAGGTAAGACAATCCTGCCCCACAAGAGGCCCCGGGACGGAAAACTCGGGGAAACTCGGAGACAGACGGGACGTTTCCCGACGAAGTAACCACAATATCCATCGCCGCGAACACATCACCGGAATCGTTTTCTCACATTCCTACGGCGTCCGTACCCGCTTCGCCACCTCCGGCCCCACCCGCCGAAAATGATCAATGTTCCATGTGAAGATGGTGTCGGCCTTGGCTTTCAATGCGCAGTGCGCCAGCAACGCATCGTAGATTGCTCCGCCCACGATCCCCGATTCCGCCGAGCCCACGACTGCTCTCCAGTATTCTTCGCCATCGAGCGAGATAAAGGCCAGCCGCTCTTCGATGCTTTCGAGAAACAGCATGGCCTCCGATGCGCTTGCTCGATGCTTGCCGGGAAGACGGGTGAGCGTGGCATATACCTCGGCTAGGCTGTGCGCGGCGCAACTCGCGTGTCTCTTCTCAGCTCGCGAAAACAGCGCCAGACTGGCTTCGTGGTGAGGATGTTCGTCCATAAAGACCGGAACCAAAACCGAAGTGTCCAGGAAGTACTTCATTTCCGTTTCCCGAGAAAGCTCTGCTCCCGTTCGCGGCGTATCTGATCGATGGTTTTCTCGACCGCTTCCACACTGAGCGGGCCACCCCCGTGCATCACCCAAACCCCCTGCTTCTTGTAAATGCGGCCATTCCCCCGCACTGGACGCAGGATAATGCGTTCCTCCGAACTTTCTACCTCCAGAGAATCGCCGGGGCTCAGTTGCAACTCCTCTCGCACCGCTTTGGGCAGCACGACCCGTCCAGCCTTATCCATGGTCAAAGTGGTAATCATAATGGCATTATACCATACCAAATGGCATAAACGAAAACCTTGGACACGGAACCTGGGGACAAGGGGGAGACCCGGGGACAGGAACATCTGAGAAAATTGGATTCTTCCAACTTCTGGGATTTTTTAGCCGATCGACGAAGTATACCCGGACGCCAAAGATCGTTTCTAGGGGCGCGCAAAGTTTCTCCGGGTACGAATCCGTCTCCTCCCGAAAGTCAATTTTTTCACATGTTCCTGTCCCCCGAGTTCTTTTGATTGTCATCCCGAGCAAGCGTTCTTTGCGCAGCCTATTGCCACCCACCGGATACGCATCAGCACTTAGGACGGGAACCTGGGGACAGACAAGAAACCTGGGACAAGACGGAGGTTCACCAGTTTTTCCTTCGGCCACGATTCACGCCCCGCACGGGCGCCTCGAACTTTTCGATCCCACGCTTCCGAACCGTCACTCTCCGATTTTAAGATTTCCTCCCCACCATCTACAATCGGCAATCGGATGGAAACAACCCGCATCGCCGAGCTCCTGCAACCATTCCTCGGCTCACCAGACGAGGGGCAGCTAACCGCGAACGGCCTGTCGAATATATCGACATATATCGATCTATTACTCCGCTGGAACGCCCGCGTCAACCTGACCGCGATCCGCCAGCCAGAGGAAATTGTAACCCGCCACTTCGGCGAGTCCCTCTTCGCCGCCCGCCATCTATTTCCCTCGGCGACTCCCGAGCAAAGCTCCGTTCCAATTCGCCTGATCGATATAGGCTCAGGTGCCGGCTTCCCCGGCATGCCCATAAAAATATGGGCGCCCCACCTCGACCTGACTCTGATCGAGTCCAATCAAAAAAAAGCAACCTTCCTGCGCGAAGTCGCCCGAACTTTAACATTGATGAACGTCAATGTATTCCCCGGACGCGCCCGGGACTTCCAGGACCCTCCCGCCCAACTAGTAACCCTCCGCGCAGTAGAGCGCTTCGAAAGCGCCCTCCCCACCGCCGCCGACCTGGTCGCACCCCACGGTCGCCTGGCCCTCCTCATAACCAAACCGCAACTAGCCCGCGCCCACGACGTCACCCCGACATTCACCTGGCATGCCCCGCTCCAGATTCCTCTGTCCTCAAGCCGCATTCTCGCCGTGGGAGTCCGCGAACGATAAGAAATCAAGAGGGAGTGTTTGCGGCTCTTCTTGTTAATGTTCCACGTGGAACATCACGCCAAATCATTCGGCAGTGTTCCACGTGGAACATTCTGTGGAAAGGTTGGTCTGTGGCCTCTCTAACTGGGTTGCGCTGTATCGAGATGTGTTCGCCGGCTTCGCTGCACTGAAATCTGTCATTGCAAATGGGGAACGATTCGGCCTATTCTGCAAGCGTCTCTCCGATTCTCTAAAAACTAAATGGGACGCGTCATAGCGGTTGCCAACCAGAAGGGCGGCGTTGGTAAGACTACGACCGCCATCAATGTGGCCTCGTCCATTGCTGCGGCGAAGTTGGATACGCTGCTGGTCGATTGCGACCCGCAATCGAACGCTACGAGTGGACTTGGCCTGGTCAAAAATCCTGATCGTATCAGCACCTATCATTTACTTATGGGCGAGGCCAGCGCGCATGAGGCGGTGCAGAAGACTGAGCTTGATCAGCTGTGGATCATTCCGGCGCACAAGAACATGATTGGCGCGAACCTTGAGTTGGTTGAGGGAGAGCGCCGTGAGTTTCGCTTGCGCGATGCGCTTGCGCCTCTGCGAGATCGCTTCCGCTACATCGTGCTCGACTGCCCTCCCGCGCTTGATTTGCTTACGTTGAATGCGCTGGTGGCTGCGGACTCGATACTGATTCCCATGCAGGCTGAGTACTTCGCTCTCGAGGGCGTGTCTGAATTGCTGGATACGATTGAACGCATTCGGGCGGCGTTGAATCCTGAGCTTACGATTGAGGGCGTGGTGCTTACCATGTTCGACGATCGCACCAACCTGGCTCAGCAAGTGACTGCGGAATTGAATCGATACTTCGGGGACAAGCTTTGCAAGGCCACGATCCCTCGCAACGTGCGCCTGGCGGAGGCTCCGAGCCATGGAAAGCCGGCGCTGCTCTACGATCCGCGATCACGCGGGGCGGAGAGTTACATACAGCTGGCCCAGGAGATTATCGCTCACAGCATGCCTCGGCAGGAGATGCCTGCGCCGGCTGAGCTCCCGGTTGCGGGTGAGGAGAAGCAGGTGGTGAATGCTCCGCGGTGGAAGCGGTGGATCAAGGAACGAAATAAATTGACGACCATCAATATATTAGATCGATGACCGTCGATGTATATCGCTGTTAAGGACGGCGGGCTGTTAGGTCACGGGTGAGAATGCCTTGCGGCGGTGACGAGGTGCCTGGCGGTGTAGGGGTCCTTCGACTTCGTAGGATCGTTCTTTGAACGATCCTACTGCGTTCAGGATGACATTGAGGAGTGGACTGACTTGGAGGGTTGATGACTAGTTCAGTGGCAGCGAATACGGACAAGGTGGTTGAGAAGCGGCGGGCTTTGGGGCGGGGGTTGGATTCGTTGCTGCCGGGGCCGCGGGTGGTGGAGTCCGCAAGCGGGGGTGGGCCACCCTTATCGCATTCTGCGGTTGTGCCGGAGATTCAGGCGCAGGCGGCGCGAGGCGATTCCGTAGTGGAGATTCCGCTTGAGCTGATCGATGAGAATCCTTATCAGACGCGGTATTTCAGCAAGGAGGAGCAGGAGTCGGACGACTTCGTCGCGACCACGCTGCACGAATTGGCGGACTCGATTCGGGCGAATGGGGTGATCCAGCCGGTCTCGGTTCGCGCCGGCGTGCATGGGCGCTATGTTTTGATTCTGGGGGAGCGACGGTGCCGGGCTTCGAAGATTGCCGGGCGGACGACGATTCCGGCGATTGTGCGCAAGGTCTCCGACCAGCAGGCGGCGGAGATGACGGTGGTCGAGAACCTGCAGCGGCAGGATCTGAATTGCATGGAGCAGGCGATTGCGTTCTCGAAGTTGAGCCAGGATTTTAAGCTGACGCAGGAGCAGATTGGACAGCGCGTGGGAGTTTCGCGGGAGTCAGTGTCGAACTACATGCGGCTGCTGCGGCTGCCGGCGTCGGTGACGCAATATCTGCAGGAGGGGCGGCTGGGATTCAGCGAGGCGCGAGTGCTGCTGACCTTGCTTGATCCGAAGGTGATTCCGAAGATCGCGGAAGAGGCGGTGCGGAGGCATTTGTCGGTCCAGCAACTGGAAGACCTGGTATTCAACACCAATGTGCCTCTGCAAAAAGAAAAGCAGCCGGGAACGGCGCGCTGGGTGGATCCGAATGTGCGGCATGTGCAGGGGGAGCTTGAACGGACGCTGGGGGTGCGAGTGCGGATTCGCGATCGCAAGGGTAAAGGGAAAATCGAAATTCAGTACGCTACGCTGGAGGATTTTGATCGCGTAGTCGGGATGTTAAAGGGGAAGGGCTAATCGTTGGTCGTTCGGAGGCGTTAACAGGCTATCTTTTGGATTTGCTTGGTCGCTCTGCTTCGTCTTGGTCGAGACCGGCTGCCAAGTACTGCACGCACAGTTCTTGCAAATCGATTTCTCGTTCTGCCGCTTTCACCTTCAGTCGCTTTCTGAGCTCCTTCGGAAACCTCTGAAGGCTGAGCACGCATTGAGAATCGTCGGGCACAGTTATTAAACCTCGTCTTGCTTCGAGTTGCGGGACGCGCACTATATACATAGTGCGTGCTACGTACATTATATTAATTATTTACATATCTAACAATATGTTGATAATTTATATAATGTTACTACCAAAAGCTATTGACAATATGAATACGAGATGTACTATGTGCAATAGGTAAATATTGTATGCGTTCGGCATTACACACATGATGTTGGATAGGGATTGGGTTTCGACGCGAAAAGAAGTGTGATCAATGTACTGGAAATTCTGACGATGCCGATATAAGATTCGGCGTCCGTTTTTCGAGCCATCCCCGGCTCGGCTGTGAAAGGCGACTCTATGGCGACTGCTACAATACCACGAAACGACCTCTACCTCTCTGTTCTTGCTGGCAGGGCGGTCACGGCTCTTGCCGATTTGTCAGGCGATCCCTCTGCCTGGAGCCAGCGGATCGAGAGTGGCCTGCGAGATGGGATTTTCTGCTGCCAAGCCGTGCGTGCGCGGGCAGGGAGAAACATTGGCGGGAGTTCCTCAGAGGGACGGAGTGCACTGAATCGGTCTGTCGGAAACACATCCGATCCGGACTCGGTGCGGACGGACGTGTGCACTGAGTCGGAGAGGATAGAACGTTTCCTCTTGCAACTTGCTTCGAGGAAGCACCGACCCGAGATGCCCGAACTTGTCGGCGCGATAAAGTTCCTTAGGAAGACGTCCACTGATCGCTAGGCATCGTCTTGAATGTCAGGCAAGCCCGTAGTCCGGCGGGTCCACTCGGAGCTGGAGCGCCGAAGGTTTTTGTACGTTTTAGGTGAGGCGCTCGAAAGGGTTCACCGACTCCGGCAGGTCCTTAAGCGCCAGCAAGTTTTCGTTCGGGCCGAGCACGCGCAGGTGCAGCCTACGAATGGCCTTGATACTCTCATTGGCTACTTGGATAACCACCGCCAAAACTTGCTGGACAACTCCCATCTTATCGCTTCGCTAATCCGGAACAGGCCTCTGAGCGACGGGGAAAGGGAAGCCGTTGAAGGCGCCGTCGATTTGCTGATAGTGGGCCTCCTCCAGGTGCATGAGTTACTGTTGCTCCTTCCCCGCGAGGCTGCGAAACCACAGGCGTCCTTTCTATTGCGGGACTGTTCTGGTAAGGACCTGAAACTTTCTATCGTTCTGACCAACTTGCTCAGCGCTTACGAATATCGCTTCGAGGACGTCTTGGAGAAGGTCAACATAGAACAGGCGGAGCGGGGATCGCTGACCCAGGGAGGAAGTGTCTTGTGTCAGGCGTTCGCGGACAAGGACAATCCACTAGCTTGGGCTGTGTTGGCGCATGAGTATGGGCACGCGTTGAATGATGCAGGTACGATTTCCGAGAAGATCGTTTTCGGCGAGGGCCCGGAGAAGGAATCTAAGGCGAAAGACTTAAAATTGGGTAATTATCCCCGCACGGTAGGTATGGTTACGGATTCGTAAATTCGCAACGCCGTCACATCCAAGGACACTATCTTGTGTTACCTTTATCACCCTATGTCGCTAGGAATAGCCTTGAAGGGTCCGGAAGGCATCGTACTGGCCGCTGACAGTCGTGTGACGTTGTTTAGCCAAACTCAAATACCGAACGCTCCGCAGCAGTATCTTATTCCCGCGTCCTTCGACAACGCGACCAAACTACTTCGCGTGGAGCATCACAATTACGTCGCGGCGGTGACGTATGGGCAGGGTGCTCTCGGTCAGCAACAGCCGCGAACAGCGCATAGCTTCCTTCCTGAATTTGATCAGGAGTTGGGACCGAAGCGAGTCAAGGTCCAAGAGTTCGCCAAAAAACTGGGCGAGTTTTTCTTGCGCCAATGGCAAGCTGCAAACATGCCAGCGCAGGTTGATCCTAGTCAAGAAATGGTGTTTCTTGTAGGTGGATACAGCGAGAAGGAACCGTATGGCGAGCTTTATGAAATACATATTCCTACAACTCCAGTACCAACATTAAGAGTTCCAGTTAGTGACTTCGGAATGGTTTGGGGAGGTCAGAGAAATATCACTGATCGTATCGTCCAAGGTTACGATAGCGCGCTGCTAGGCATGATTTATGATGCGCTCAACATCCCACAAGCGCAACGAAATCCGGCAGCTCTCGAAGTAGCGCTCAAAACCCAATTGCAACTAAAGATGCCGATACAATTTCTTCCACTCCAGGATTGTGTTGACTACGTGATTTTCCTTATCCGGTCCACGATTCTTCTACAAAAGTGGATTATTGACATACGGGGTGTCGGGGGTGCCGTTGACGTTGTTACGATTACTAGAGAAGGTGTCACTCCCATCCAGTTAAAACAAATCATCGGAGAACAGGTAAAATAGGGGAGACCATTATGATTGAACAAAATACATCGAATAGCTTCACTACGAAGGACTGGATCAATTCAACGAAGAATACGCCGATATTTGCTTACAACCCGGCAGAGGTGGAAAACACTGTCAACCCTGCGACAGGGACCTTTACACAGTCAGATTTTGAATCGGCGCTGCGGAAGGCTTCACGACGGGTCGATTCTTCTGAATTTGATACAAAAACGAAGTGAACATTGGCTTCGTATCAAACCGCCTGTTGTAACGGAAGCTGTACTCATTTAAGTAAGTTTGTAGGTAGGCACTGCCTACCGAGTGGTAGACGCCGCTGATCCCGCGCTTCACGAGACTCCAAAATCCCTCGATGGTATTCGTGTGCACATCGCCCATGACGTAGACTCGTTCGCTGTGATTGATGCGGCGATGAGTGTAGCCACGTTCCTTGATACGCGTGATTCCGTGGTACGCCGTCATCTCATCTGTGAAGATCGTGCTCTTGGGCATGATGTATTCGCGAATCTTGGGCAGCAAGCTAGATCCCTTGGCATTCGGAATTGTTCTCGCGATTACGCGGCCCTTGCGCTCAACCATGCCGATCACGGGAACTTTTAGTTCTTCGCCCTTGTCGCCGCGCAATTGACGACCGCCACCATGCTTACGATAGCCGCCGTAGTACATCTCGTCGGTTTCTACGCCTTTGCCCTTACCGCCGATTGGCTCATCATCCTGAAGCATAGAGCGAATCTGTTTGAACATTCTCCACGCGGTTTTGTAAGTAACGCCCGTCTCACGCTGAATCTGTTTGGCCGAAATTCCGCAGCGAGTCTGGGCCATGAGGTAGATCGCATAAAACCACGTTGTCATAGGAGTGGACGATTTGTGGAAGATCGTGCCAGCGGTAGGGTGAACATGGTGGCCGCAATGGTCGCAAGAATAAGACGGGCGACTCTTGACCCGATGGTGCTTTGTGATCGATTTGCACTTTTCACAATAGATGCCGTCCGGGTAGAGATAATTACGCAACCACTCAAGGCAGGTCGCATCATCCGGGTACTGGCGTTGGAAATCTTTCAGCGTGTACGGCGTCATTGGAGACTTGCGATTGTTATGGCCCATGGCGATTACCTACTCTCAGGTAAAAGCTTACTACTCTGCATACCTACTGTCAAGGGATAATTACCTAAAATTGGACTGGCCCAATGACGTCGTCGCGGAGACTGTTGCAGACTTCGTGGCCGCTCATATGTTAGGACCTGCATCACTGATACCGATTCTTTTTGTCGAAATGATGCAGCCGAAACTGAGGAAGGTGAAAAGGATATCCGCCGGCCATCCACCCACACCCCTGAGGGTACAGCTAGTGCTCGGGTATCTGAAGAGCCTCGGCGTCAGTGCCGGCGGTTTTGAGCCGGTGTTTGAAGCATACAAACTTGACTACTCTCGGAAGCTGCAGGACATGGACGAAAAAGATCGAGGGGTTAGGGAGGAGATGGGACACGAGGCCGAGAAACTTCTTTCTCCGTTGGCAGACCAGATCGCTTCAGAAGTGAGCCTTCTGGGCTTGAAGCGTTTTGAGGAAAGTAATGCGGCGAATGCCCGGACGCTATGGAAGACACTTGCCTTGAGGTTACCCATTTCGAGTCGTCGAGGTCAGCCCAACCGGAAGATTCTTTCGGGGCTGAGTTCCCTGAGGCGACGAGTCAGCCTAGAGGACCAAGAGCAGTTGATCCCGTGGCAGAAGCGTGTGTATAGGGTTTTGGCGAAGTTGGATGAGCAGCCTGTCCCGAGTTCGGAGATTCTCACTGCCGGCTGGCTGTACAAACTGTCAAGCTTTGAAAACGAATTGATGAGAGCTTTCCCGCAGAAGGACGACCAGCAGACGGATCTCGATCATTACGGCGACTATGTAGAAAAAATGGACAGATTGCTTTCGAAGTCGTTGGAAGGGGCGGAGGTTCTTGTCGAAGTTCGGAAGCGACTTGCCACGCGTGAGGGTTATGCTGCTTTCTGATATAGACATTGCGAAGCGACTGGTACACCATAACCGAAGCAAAAGGCTCGTGGTGACTCCGATTATCAGCGCGGAGTATCAATTTGGCCCTTCCTCATTGGACGTACGTCTGAGCACGGACTTTCAGCGGCTGGAGAACATGAACCGCTCGCACATCCCGGTTGGCAAGCAACTCGCGGAGGACGAGAAAGCTTAGACGAAGACGGTAGTTCTAGCGGCGAACGAGTCCTTCTACCTTCATCCAGGGGAGTTTGTCCTAGCCTCGACGCTTGAGTGGTTTAAGCTCCCGGACGATCTTGCGGGCCGCATCGAGGGAAGAAGTTCCTGGGGGCGGCGAGGGCTCCTCGTACACGCTACCGCTGGGTTTGTGGATCCGGGATTTGCGGGCGTTCTCACTTTTGAACTCAGCAATACGGGTCGGCTTCCAATTGAGCTTAAACCAGGCCTTCGAATTGGGCAGGTTTGCTTCTTCCGAATGTCTACGCGATGTCTCATTCCCTATTACGCCAAGCCGGGCGCGAAGTACTTTGAAGCGACGACTCTTGAGGCTAGTAAAGCTGACTTTGATCCCGAGTCCGGCGCAGCGTATTCAGACCAAAACGTCAATAGTACACTAAAACTACCTTGACACTGTTTATATTTAGTGTATATTTAACGCATAAATGCAACAGCGAGGTGAACTTATGCCGAAGTTGACAGTTGAGTTTAGCGACAAGATGAACGAAATCTTAAACGATCTGGCTAACGAGAAGGAGACCACGAAGGTCGACGTTCTGCGGAGAGCAGTCGCGTTATACAAGTATCTCGATTCGGAGCAGAAAGACGAAAGCAAGAAGGTCTCAATCACACAGGACGGGAAGGCGGTAAAGGACATCGTTTTGCCTTAGTTCGAGTGGGAGGCGCTCATGGCGGGCGAGGAGAATGTTAGGAAGATCTCGGCCAGCGATATTCTGAAGGAGGTTCCTCCGCTAGGGGGCTTCGCGGAGGAACCGACCCCGCTCCAGAAGGTTGGCTATAAGCTCGCCCGCTTTGTTTTCCTCTATATTGTCGTTGCTTCCATTGTAATTTTTGTGGTTTCCTTCCGGTGTATGCAGCTTCCGGCTTTCCCCGCGCCGCCGACGAGCTCTGCCGACGCCGATCACTACAAAGAGCTTGTGGATACGTACAAGATATCCGCAGACGTATATCAAGAGCTGGCAAAGGCGCAAGTTGAGCGGGCGACGCACCTGTTCCAACTAGTGGTGGCTTCTACGATTCTTCCGGCGTTCACTGCCATCCTTGGGTACATCTTCGGGTCGAAGAAATCTGGTGAGTGACGGTCTCGGTGTAGCGCGCGGTTTGTACGGTGAAGCAACTCGAAGAACTGGTGTTCAACACCCAATGTGCCGCCCGCAAGAGGAGAAGCAGCACGAATCTAGGTAGTAACCTGTGGAGCGGTGAACCCCTAATAACGCCTGAGGTGGTTTTCGCGGGTTGTGCCACTGCCGCGCTGAAGGTAAAAGTGGGAAGCTTTTCACCACATCTCTGGAAAAAGCTCCGCAGTCGGTAGGCGCGCTGATATATATATATCAGGGCGGCTCGATCGCCGCCCCGTTGTGTTCTGCCGACTCCCCCGCGCGGATCAGATTTGGCCCATGCCGCCGTCGACGTTGATTTCGACACCGGTAATGTAGGAGGCGTCTTGCGAGGCCAGGAACGCTACGGTGGCTGCTACTTCCCCGGGTTGTCCAAAGCGCTTCATCGGGACTTTGGCGAAGATTTCCCTGGCGAACTACCCGCAGGAAAGACCCCAGAGACCGCAGTTCTGCGAGGTTCACGGCGTAATTTCGAAGGCGGTGCCGGCGTTGTGTTTGCCGAAGGCTTGGGTGGTGCCGAACAGATTGCCCTTGCTGTCGATAATCACACCCAAAGGATACTCGCCGTCTGGGGCGGTGAACTTGTGCAGGACAGTGTATTTCCATTTGCCATTTTTTTGCGGCGACAGCCTGAAGACTACCCCGCAGTCGTATCCCGCGCATGCGGGTAAGCCTCCGTTGGCGGCGCCGTAGAGATTGCCCGCCTTATCGAATACCATCGCGCCGTATGGCTCGCAGCCGTCGTCGCAGTTAGGAAATTCATACAGCGCCGTCTCTTTCCAGTGGCCGTTGGTGAAGGCGAACTTGAAAATCGTGCCATTACCGTAGCCACCGTCGCGGTGGCCGTAGCGGCCGCCGAGCCCCGTGCTGCCGTAGAAATTGCCCGCCTTGTCCACCACCAATCCCGCGAAGGGGCCTTGGCCATCGGTCGAGGAGGAGGCGAAGCGGTGCAAAACTTGATAGGTCCAGGTGCCGCCTTCGTTGGGCGTCATCTCAAAAATCACCCCGCAGCCTTCGCCGGTGTAGCAGGGCGATTGTGCGTTGCCGCCGTCGGTCGTGGTGCCAAACAGGTTGCCCTTCCCGTCCCAGATGGGCGGGGCGGGCGGGGCGACGCCGTCGGGGCAGCCATACTGGCCGCAAAAGTTGTAGAGCGGCGTGTAACCCCAGCCGTTGGAGCCGGGGGACAGCTCGGCGAGTGCGCCTCCCCTGTTCTCGCCGACGCCCATTTCCCCGTATAAATTGCCGAGGCCGTCCATGAGCAGGCCCGGTCCGGAGCTTACCGTGAACAGAACGCTATAGGCCCAGCCGCTCGTGCCGGGACTCAGCTCGAACACACCGCCAATGTAGTTGGTGCCGAGGGGCATGGTTCCGTACAGGTTTCCGGAGCCGTCAAAGATGAGGCTGCCCCACGGATTCGCTCCACCGCTACCTGCGGAGAAGGCGTGCAGGATGCTTTTGTTCCACGTCCCATTGGCTTGTGGCGTCAACTTGTACACCATGCCGTAGCCGTACATGCCGGGACCACCGGCCGTACCACCGTAAAGGTTACCTTGGTCGTCCAGAAGGGGCGCGCCGCCAGGGGTATCGCCGTCGCCGGGTGCACCGAAATTGTGCACTACCCTGAACTTGCTGGCGGCTTCCGAGTGCGGGGCGGCTATCACGGCCATGAGGAAGGCGAGAACGAATGTGACCGGGCCAAAGATAAATCGATTCCCTAGCATGACCATATTGTTTCTCCGCTCACGGCGTAATTTCATACACCACGCCATAGCCGCCGGGACCGCCTTCGCTGGTTGTGCCGTACAAATTGCCCTTATCGTCCAAAATCACGCCCGCTTCCGGATCATATCCGTCCTTGCCGGTGAAGCGATGCAGGACCTGGTACTTCCACTTCCCATTCGATCCCGGCGTCATTTTGAACACCACTCCACACAGACAATTTGGGTCGCCCCCCGCGGTCGTGGTGCCGTAAAGATTTCCGGCTGTGTCGAACGCCAGCCGGCCGCGCGGAGAGCCGCCGTCCCGGTCGGCGTTATTGAAATCGTAGAGGATGGTCTCTTTCCATCGGCCATCGGCTTGTCGGGAAAGCTCGAACACAGTGCCATTGAGGTCGCCCCCTCCTTGTTGGGTCATGCCGAAGATGTTGCCGGAGGAATCCGGGGTCAGACCAGCGGATGGCGGGTAGCCGTCGCCGCTGTACGCCGGAAAGCTGTGCAGAACGTGTTCCTCCCACACTCCGGCCTTGTATTCCAACTGGAAGGCAACTCCGGCCTTGTCGGCGCCACCCTCAGTTGTCACACCATACAGGTTGCCGGCCTTGTCCCATGCCAAGGGGAATTGTGGTAGGTTCCCGCCCACACAGACGCCGTTGAGGGGATGGAGGCAGAAGTCGAAGAGGTCCTTCTCGGTCCAGCCGTTCGTGCCGGGCGAAAGCTCGCTGACCGCGCCGTTGTAGTTCTGCCCAAGACTCAGGCACGTGCTGTACAAATCCCCCTCCGCATCTAGAAGCAAGCCGCATTCGCCAGCGGGGTCATTCGGAGCCTTCGCCTTCCTGCTACCCCCACTGTAGATCACCTTGAAGCTCCAGCCA
>Ga0210406_10003767_pt1 | contig 16464 bp, 11 predicted proteins | sample IncBWC30MmetaG_FD_155454 | JGI IMG/M metagenome (GOLD analysis project Ga0210406, IMG submission 155454) | Forest soil microbial communities from Barre Woods Harvard Forest LTER site, Petersham, Massachusetts, United States - Inc-BW-C-30-M | ecosystem: Environmental > Terrestrial > Soil >... | reverse complement strand
CCCGTCAAGTTTCCGCCCGGCCGATTTAGGCTTGCTACAAGGCCGAGTTTGACTGGGTCAGCGGCTATCTCGAACACGATCGGAATTGTCCCAGTCGCCGCCTTCGCCGCCACTGCCGAAGGACTGCCGCCCGCCAAAATCACGGTCACCTGACGGCGAACCAATTCGGCCGCGAGCACCGGCAGTTGATCGTCATGGTCCCCCGCAAAGCGATATTCGATCGCCACGTTCTGGCCCTCGATGTACCCTTCCTCTTTCAGTCCCTGGGCGAAAGCAGGCAGGCGGGCCGCGTATACCTGAGGCGATGTGCTGCTGAGGAAGCCGATCACCGGTACAGCGCGCTGCTGCGCGCCCGCGGCGAGCGGCCACGGCGCGACGGTGCTCCCGAGAAGCGTGATGAACTCGCGTCGCTTCATGGTCGCCCCCCTTTAAGCAGGCGACCACACCCTACCACGTCTCCAGAATTGAGTGATGTGTTTTGCTTCACAGCAAAATTAGCAAGTCGGACCGCTTCGGGGCAGGTCCGCTTGTCCCTCCAACAGCGGACATGCGGCGACTGCATCGGCTTGTCCGTTTCGTGCCATGACTGGGCATTGCGATTATTCGATCACCTCGTCGGCGCGGGCGAGCAGCGGCTCCGCTATCGTAAGTCCAATTTCTTTCGCAGCTTTGACGTTCACGACAAGCTCAAACTTAGTTGGCTGATAGAAAGGAATATCGGCGGGGTCTGCGCCTTTGAGAATTTGATCAGTTTTAATCTTTTATCCACAGCATTAAATTCGCGATTGGGTCAACCTCACTGCTCTGACATCGGCACTACTGCGTCGATTGTCTGCTTCCTCACTCTGCACATGCAGAACCGGAACCGGGTTGCCTAAGCGATTGTAACGGCCCTACGGGCCGTAAGTCTTCACCATCAATCAAATCAGGGAGGAATGGGAGATGGTGTATGGAGTGATTGCGTTAGATATTGCGTTGGTTACGGCGTTGATATTTGCAGCTGCCAAGATCGGTTCAAGTGTTCATGTAACCCAGAGGGGGGCTAGTAGCGTAAGCATTGCGTTTGGTGGGGTAGTGGTGGCAAGGGCACTCTCATTGATCCGGGAGTGCCTTTCACTTTGGGGCTCTGGTCATTGAAGAACGAAACAACTCGGTACCCTCCAATATGAAGATGCAATTTTTGCGGGGCGTCCCATATGCTGGCCTCTAGCCTTTGATGGTTTGCGATCCCATCGATTGCCGAAGTACACACAGGATTGCCAATTTCGATATTGAGGCGGTAGGAACGCCACATCGATCAACGCGATGAACTCCCGCTCGCCTCATGCCAACCCCCGCAGGATCAGACCGTCACAGTGTAGCGGGAGACCAAATGTTCGGTAGAGTTCGGAGGCGGTCTGGTGAAAATAAACATCTCGAAGAACCCCGCCTTGCTTGAACTAGATAACGGCAAACCAAATGGGTACGATTAACGAAGATGTGTAACCTCTACAGCATCACCACAAACCAAGCCGCGATCATCAACCTGTTTCGCGTGATCAACCGCTATGTCGGCAATCTCGCGCCGATGCCGGGCGTCTTCCCCGACTACTTGGCTCCCGTGATCCGCAACACCGACAACGGCACGGGGATGGTGACGATGCGCTGGGGCATGCCACCACCGCCTCGCACGGGTGGTCCTCCTGTCACGAACATCCGCAACACGTCATCACCGCACTGGCGCATGTGGCTCAAGCCGGAGAACCGCTGCTTGGTCCCTGCGAACAGCCTTGCCGAATACGCGCCGGAGCCGAACCCGGAGACCAAGAAGAAAGACGTGGTCTGGTTCGCGCTCAATGAGGACCGGCCCCTGTTCGCGTTCGCCGGCATCTGGACCACGTTCAACGGTGATCGAGGCACCAAATCGAAGCCGATCCCCGGACCGCATCAGGTCTATGGCTTCCTGACGACGGAAGCGAACGCCGTTGTGAAACCGATCCACCCCAAGGCGATGCCGGTGATCCTGACCACGGATGAGGAGCGCGATGTCTGGATGCGCGCGCCGTGGGATGAAGCGAAGGCGTTGCAGCGACCGTTGCTGGATGATGCGCTCAAGATCGTTATGCGCGGCGCGGATAAGGAGGACAAGATCGCGGCGTGAAAACAAGGCGCGATCCCTTGGATGGGGCTGATGTCCGGTCTGGGGCTGAAAACAGACCAACAGGACACTTAGGCCGATGTCGCCTTTTGACCCAACAGACTACGATACCCGGCTAAGCGGCCCGCCGCCCGCAGACTGCGCCGTGGCGTTGCAGCGGATTGATGGCCTTGGCGCCTATAGCGCGACAGCGTCCGACTCAGGCAGTATGACACGGTTAAACGCCATCATTTGGAGGGGCAAATGGATAGCAAACTATATCTTACAATCGTGGCAGTTCTCGGGGTGCTCTATGGGATCATGTTCGTGCTATTCCCGTCGGACGCGGTCGCTTTTTATGGCGTGACCGGCCAGCCCAACGCAGCGTACGCCACTCAATTCTTCGGATCGGCGCTCCTCGCCTTGGCCGTGATCGTTTGGTACGCACGTAATTTCAAAGACTGGGATGCGGTCCGCAGCGTCTTGATCGGTGGACTTGTCCTCTTCGTTCTCGATCTCCTGCTGGGTCTTTGGGGCATAAAGCAGGGTCTGGTGAACGCGATGGGTTGGTCAACAGTTGTTGTTAACGTTCTCCTGATCGCCGGTGCTCTTTATTGCCTAAGAGGTAAGGCCCTGCAGGCTGCGTAATCATGATGAGGCTTGCGCCGCATCGCTCTGTTACGGTGACGTGGCCGGTCGATGCGGTGCTGCGGAGTAAATTAGCCTCGCAGGAAGCTGCGCACGTTGGGTGTTGATGTTCCGTAATAGGAACCATCACCCACGTCGGGGATGTCGCCAGATGTGGAGCCGGAACGAAAGCCCCCGCCACGACTTTAGTGTGAGAGACCGCCGCTCGCCGTTACCAACGACGGCGCATGTCGCGGATAGCCAAAGGTCTTCTCGGACCCGCTGTTCAAAAAAACAGCGTTTGCGAAGATAGCCAATGGCGGCGGTCTCGGCTTCCAAGGGAACGTGGCCCAGCACGGTCGTGGATAGGGATTGGAGACCTTAAGTTTGGACCCACTCACACGGGAGGTCCTCCTATGCACAATCGCATTGATATTGACCACCGTCACAGTCTGGCCATTTCACAAGAGATTGGGGAACGGCTGCAAGCGTCGCTACGGGTAGAGTCTGAGTTACCACCAAGCATCAGAAACCGGATCGAACGGCTCCACGAGTTAGAGGGCCAATCACCGTCCATCATTCCGACGATGGAACACGATGCCGGAAACAATGACCAGCGGCCCGTAGGAACGCGTCCTAGTTGGTGGCGACGAAAATACGGTGAACACTCGGGATCGTACGCTGCCCGGAGAAGTGAAAGAAAGCGCGGGCTATGACGGTTCTAGGGGAACAATACAGGCCGCCCAGGGTAGACTCTCCAACTCCCGGAACTGCCGCATAACTAATCCGGGGAGAAAATCTCAAGGAGTTTGACGGCCCCCGACGCACCCCTTGTAATGCGATAGGTAGGCTTGAGTGCTAAGTTGATTTCTTAGGCGGCGGGGGCGGTCCCGGGCGAGCAGTGCTCACAGTCCGGCTCGAGGCTGTGCGATGCCCAAGATCCTGCTGGTCGAAGACAACGAGATGAACCGCGACATGCTCTCGCGGCGTCTTGTGCGCGGCGGCTACGAGGTCACCGTTGCCGAGGACGGCGCGCGCGGTGTCGCAATGGCGACGAGCGACAGGCCCGATCTCATTTTGATGGACATGAGCCTGCCGGTAATCGACGGCTGGGAGGCGACGCGTCGGATCAAGGCCATGCCTGAGCTACGCAAGATCCCCATCATCGCGCTCACGGCACACGCCATGGCGACGGACCGGGAAAAGGCTCTCGAGGCCGGCTGCGACGACTACGATACAAAACCGATCGAGCTGCAGAGGCTGCTGGGCAAGATCGAGACGCTACTCGCGGCTGCAGGACAGTAGACGACCTACAAGTTCCGAACAGATGACGAGAGGAAGCAACCCATGAAAACGGCTCAGTACAAATGGTCCCAACGTGACGGGTGGCGGCCGAATTTGCCGACCAACGAAGTCGGACGACAAAGTGTTGTATTCGTTTTCGGCGCGAGATCGCTGATGCAGACGGGTGCTCCCGTGGGCGAGCTGCGCGACCACTTCAAAGGAGCCGCCATGCTCGGTTGCTCGACGTCCGGCGAGATTCTCGGCGACAATGTCGTCGACGACACGGTGACCGCCACCGTTGCCAACTTCGAACACACGCGGCTCCGCTCCGCCTCCGCTGTCATTGGCCAGGCGAAGGCGAGCTATGATGTCGGCAAGCAGCTCGCGCAGCTGTTGAACGACAGCTCGTTGCGCCACGTGTTCGTGCTTTCGGACGGCTTGCACGTCAATGGCTCCGACTTGGCGCGCGGTCTCGCTGACGGCGTCCCGAAAGGCGTGTCGATCACCGGCGGCCTTTCCGGAGACGGAACCAATTTCGCCGAGACTTTGGTCATTGGCGACGATGCCGAGGGCTCACAGCGCGTAGCGGCGGTCGGCCTGTACGGCGACGGCTTGCGCATTGGTTACGGATCGATGGGCGGCTGGGAGCCGTTCGGGCCGCTGCGCACCATCACACGGGCCGAAGGCAATGTCCTCTATGAGTTGGATGGGCGATCGGCGCTCGACCTCTATAAATCGTACTTGGGTTCGCACGCCGACCAGTTGCCAAGCTCTGCCTTGCTGTTCCCAATCCTGGTTACCGAGGCAAAGGGTGGCCAGGGGGTCGTCCGGACCGTCCTGTCTGTGAACGAGCAGGACAAGTCAATGACGTTCGCGGGCGACATCCCACAGGGCGGAACGGCGCAGTTGATGAAGACCAATGTTGACGATCTGGTCGACGGCGCGACGGCCGCCGCGAAGGCCAGCCTTAGCGGCTTGGGCGAGGAGCGACCAGATCTCGCAATTCTGGTGAGCTGTGTCGGCCGTAAGCTCGTGATGAAGCAGCGCACCGAAGAAGAAATCGAAGCAATCCGGGATGTCTTCGGAACAGACACGAAGATTTCCGGGTTCTACTCCTACGGCGAGCTTTGCCCGTTCGTGCACGGTGGCGAGTGTCGCCTGCACAATCAAACCATGACGATAACAACTTTCGCCGAGCACTGACCGTCATAGGGCACAGATGCACAGGCTGCTACGACGCCAGCTCAGAAAGCACCTCGGTGTTGAGGACCAAGTGCCGGCTGCGCTGCAGCCGTTCGTAGCAGCCGTCGATGCCGCATACGCCGATTTCGATAGCGATCGAGCGATGCTGGAGCGATCGCTGGAGCTAAGCGTGGAGGAGCTGTTGGAGGCGCGCGACAGGGCCACGCAGGCCCAGACTCGGCTGACCGACGCGATCGAGAGCATCTCGGAGGGGTTCTCGCTCTACGATGCCAATGACAAGCTGATGATATACAACCAGCGGTACCGGGACATGCATGGCAGCGGCAGCATTAATGTGGTGAACCAGGGCGTATCGTTCGAAACGATCCTCCGCAGTGCGGCCGCGAGCGGCGAGATCCGCGATGCGGAGGGGCGCATCGAGGCTTGGGTCGCGGAACGTCTTGCCCGGCATCGCGATCCCAAGGGCACGCATGTGCAACACCGCTCCGATGGGCGCTGGATCCAGATCGACGAGCGCAAGACCGACGACGGCGGAAGGGTCGCGACCTACGCCGACATCACCGACGTGAAGCAGGCCGAGCAGGCGATCCAGGAGAGCGAGCAGCGCCTGCGCGTCATCGCCGAGGCCGCGCCGATGGCGGTGCTGATTGTCACCTTCGATGACGGGATCATCCGGTATGCCAATCAGCGCTTCAGAGAAATGTTCGAGGTCAAAGGTTCGTCCGCCCTGGGCCTGCAGGCGAAAACTCTCTACGCAGACCCTCAACATCGCGAGCGCATCATCGGCGCCCTCACCGAGCGCGGCCATGTGGAGGGCATGGAGATGCTGTTCAAGCGGGCTGGAGGCGAGGAGTTCTGGGCGCTCATGTCCTCGCAGCGCGTCCAGTTCGAAGGGCGCCCGGCGATGATCACGGGCCTCGCCGACATCAGCGATCGCAAGCGCATGGAAGGCGAACTACACAAGGCGATCTGGGTGAGCGAGCAGGCGACCCGCGCGAAGTCGGACTTCCTCGCCAGCATGAGCCATGAGCTGCGCACGCCCTTGAACGCGATCATCGGTTACAGCGAGATCTTGTTCGAGGACGCCCAGAGTGCCGAGCGCGAATCGGAGATGGCGGATCTGCGCAAGATCCAGGATGCCGGCAAGCATCTGCTCGGCCTGATCGACAACATCCTCGATCTTTCCAAGATCGAGGCCGGCAAGATGACGCTCTATCTTGAGACCTTCGAGCTGCGGCCCATGATCGATAGCGTCGCGGCGACCGTCACCCCGCTGGCCAAGAAGGCTAGCAACGCTCTCGTGGTGAACTGTGCCGACGAAGTCGGCTCGATCCACAGCGATCTGACCAAGGTGCGGCAGATCCTGTTCAACCTTCTCAGTAATGCCTGCAAGTTCACACGGAACGGGACGATCACGCTGACCGCGCGCCGTGATACGAACGAGGCCGTCGACTGGATCGAGTTCCAGGTGCGCGATACCGGCATCGGCATGACGCCAGATCAGCAGGCCAAGGTGTTCGAGGCCTTCACTCAGGCCGATGCCTCGACGACCCGCACCTACGGCGGTACCGGGCTGGGCCTCGCCATCACCAAGAGCTTCTCCCGGCTGATGGGCGGCGATGTGGCACTGACCAGCGAAGCCGGCAAGGGGACGATCTTTACCATTCGTCTGCCGGCGGTGACACGCGCTGCATCGGACACTGCGGTCTCGGGGACAGAGCGTTCCGAGGCTCCGCAGGTCACGGAGCCCGAGCATGCGCCGATTGTTCTCGTGGTCGACGATGATCCCGACGCGCGAGAGCTGCTGCGCCGACACCTGCAGCGCGGCGGTTACGCCGTTCGCGTGGCTGCCAATGGCGAGGAGGCGATGCAGCTCGCCCGCACGCTGCAGCCTGATGTCGTCACGCTCGACGTTATGATGCCGCGGATGGACGGCTGGGCCGTGCTCAGCGCCATGAAGGAAGATGCGGAACTCGCCGAAATTCCCGTGATCATGGCCACGATCGTCGACAACCAGAGCATTGGCTTCTCGCTCGGCGCCGCCGATTACCTGATCAAGCCGATCGATCGCGACAGACTGGTCCGTGCGGTGGAAAAGTGCTGCCCAAGCGGCGCGCCGCGGCACGTGCTGATAGTCGAGGATGACGCTCCGACCAGTGAGCTGATGAGGCGCGCCTTGCGGCAGATCGATTGCACGGTCACGCAAGCAGAGAATGGTCGGATTGGTCTCGAGCGTTTGAACGAGGCTTTACCCGACGCAATTCTGCTCGATCTGATGATGCCCGAGATGGACGGGTTCGAGTTCATCGCGCGTGTGCGCGCCGAATCCCGCTGGCAGCGCATCCCGGTCATCGTCGTCACCGCAAAGACACTGACCGCTGAGGATCTCGCGCGCCTCAACGGCCAAGTACAGCATTTAGTGCAGAAGGGCGAGCACAGCGGTAAGACCGTGCTGGCGGCGCTCGACGAGCTGGTACCCCGGCACGCCCGGCGCGCGAGTCCGGATCGGCCATGAGCATCATTGACACCAACAGCGCGCGCGCCTGGCGCATTCAGCTTGCGCACCTTCGCCAGGAACTTCTGTCCCCGGTCAACGCCTTGCTCGGCTATGCAGAGATCCTGCACGAGGAGGTGTCCCGGAACGGGCGCCCGGACATCGTCCCCGATATGAACCGTATCCTTGGCGCTGCCCGGGATCTCGCCGGCAAGGTCGACCGTCTGGTGGACGGCGACCACGCCAAGAGCACACCCGGTTCAGCGTCCGCCACGCAAGAGCAGGAGCTGCGTCACGAGCTGCGCACGCCCCTCAACGCGATCAAGGGCTATGGCGAGATGCTGCGCGAGGATGTAGCAAATTTCTCAAGCGATTCACTGCGTGCAGATCTCGACCACCTGCTGGTGGCGGCCACCGACCTGCTGCTGCGTCTCGATCGCATCGTGCGATTCTCGGTCGAAGTCGAGGAGACGAGCTTGACCTCCGATCAGACCGGCGCTGCGATTGTTAGCGACTTGATGCGCAGCCTCGGGCCAGTCCGGTGTGAGCCGACTGCTGTCACCGAAACCGGCTCTATTCTCGTCGTGGATGATATCGAGGCCAACCGCGATCTCCTGTCGCGCCGACTGACCCGCGACGGCCATCGCGTCGCTTCGGTGGCCGGCGGTCAGCAGGCGCTTCAGGCGCTCTCCGACGATGAGTTCGACCTCGTCCTGCTCGATTTGATGATGCCCGACATCAACGGGTTTGACGTGCTTATGCGCATGAAGGCCGACGAGCGGCTGCGTCGCATTCCGGTTATCATGATCACAGCCTTGACGGAAACCGAGAGCGCCATCCGCTGCATCGAGGCCGGGGCCGAGGATTATCTGCCGAAGCCGTTCGATCCGATCCTGCTGCGCGCGCGGATCAATGCTTGCTTGCACAAGAAACACTGGCACGACCGCGAGCAGAAGTATCTTCGCCGCATTGAGGACGAGACCGCCAAGTTCGAGCGCCTGCTGTTGACCATCCTGCCAGGACAGGTGATTGGCCGCCTGAACCAAGGCGAAGCCATGATCGCCGACCGCTTCGAGGGCGCGAGCGTTCTATTCGCCGATCTGGTGGACTTCACCCAGCAATCGGCTCGGGTCACACCTGCGGCGATGGTCGATTATTTGAACCGGCTGTTTTCGGAGTTCGATGAGCTTGCCCGCGACCTCGGTGTTGAGAAGATCAAGACCATCGGCGATGCCTACATGGCCGTCGTCGGCCTGCCCAATCCGAACCCGGATCCGTTCGCAGCGATCGCGAAAATGGCGCTTGGCATGATCGATCGGTTAGGCCGGGTCAACGGCCATTTCGGCTGGCCCTTGCAAATCCGGATCGGCATACACTCCGGTGCCGTGGTTGCCGGCATCATCGGCACACACCGCTTCATCTACGATGTATGGGGCGATACTGTAAATGTCGCTAGTCGGCTCGAGGCCTATTCTCTGCCCAATCGAATCCATGTGTCTCAGGACACCGCCCGCCACCTCGTCGGTCCCTTCGCGCTGGAGCCACGTGGAAGCATTGACGTGAAGGGCAAAGGCAAACTGGAGACGTTTTTCTTGAGCCGGATCTAGGCGCGCGCATCAGCAGCCATCACCCAGGCGGCCCCGCATTGCACGGGTCATCCGCCGCGGCTTCGAGATCAAGCGAGCCCGCGGCAAGCGCCGGCGGCATAGGGCGCGTTCGGCCACCGACTGCGCGCAGTCTCTGGCGGCGCGAATTAACTATTCTCTGCTCGTCACCCGGCGATGGAGCGGGTGATGGAGCGCGCACGTGACGATGATCGCGTGCGCCACTGGCAAAGGGCCATTAGCCTACCCACTTTTTCCATCTGAAGATGCGGATGCCGCGCCGTGTCAAACCACCCACGTTGCGATGTCGTGCTTTTGAACGACAATGAAACTCCGATGATCGCGCTTTGCTTCGAATTACCGCGGCCCGACCGGTTCCGTTGATTAGGGCAGACCGAAAGCAGTCGGTGTCCACGTGCGGTTCGTTCCCGCTTCGTCGGTCTCACGCCATACCCTGCCGAGAGAGCCGAAATCGTCCAGCACGAGATAGACGTCTCGCTCAAGCCCGTTGGGCGCGATTGATGGAGAGGTACGCACGACGAACTCCTCAAACCGAAATGGCATCCACCGCTTATTAGTCCGACGGGTCGGCAAGAAGTTCGCTCCAGGGGAACGCGCGTGTCCTAAGAACGTTAATTTGGATCGCGAGCAGGCTTCCCCGTCAGCAAAGCCAGAGCGGGTTGGTCCCACTTATGGCGGGTCGAAATGGGCCGGTCTGCTCGCGTAAGTGCGCACTAGAAACGGCGCTGGTGACAGCGCCGTTTTTAATTGGGCGCCCCTCAGCATCCACCGTCTAGACCTAGGAGCTTGTATTTTGTTCATCGTTTTTTCTACTCGCATAATCGGGAGTTGGGACATGCCGGACATCGATTTCATTCGTGCTGACGATCCCCAGTCGGACGCCGACCAGCTAGAGGCGGCGGCAGACGCAGCTATAGCGGCGTGCGGCGGTGATGCGCGAGAGGCGGTGAAGGCGCTGATCGTCGCCAACCATTTTCTTGAGAACGAACTGGAGAAACTTCGGGCCTCAGTCTCGCCGGGCTATGCGCGAGGCAAATTGCTGCCGCGTGATCGCAAGGATTGGTACGACTAGGGCTTAGAGGCCGTTTCGAAATCGGCTGTCAGGCGTGCAGCTCATCGAGCAGCGCCTTGGCCTCCTTCAAGTCAAGCGTATTGAAGCCTTCGGTGAACCAGCCGTAGATTGGTCCGAGAAGATCGTGGGCCTCGTCCCGCTTGCCCTGATCGCGCCATAGCCGCGCCATGCTCGTCGCCGCCCGCAGTTCCCAGGACTTTGCCTGCTGCGCGCGCGCAATCGCGAGCGCGCGTCGGAAATATGCAGTCGCCTTGGCCGAATCCGGTTCGTTCGACTTAAGAGCGACTTCGCCCGCGACGCGAATGACCTCGGCCTCGTACCATCTCTCCTTGCTCGCTTCGATGACTGTGACCGCCTCACCGAGGTAGCGCCAAGCCTCATCAAACTGACCGAGTTCCGCTAGGGCTGCGGCCAACCAGCATAACTGTGTCGGTGTGAACAGAGTCGCACCGGTTCGTCGCCAAGCAGTAATTCCGGAACTGAGCTTCTGAGCTGCTTCCGCGGCTCTGCCGCTCTGGTGAAGAAACAAACCTTGCGCACACATTCCGGCAGCCTTCCAATAGAGTGCGCCTTTTTCGTCCGCCAAAGCGACAAGCTCTTCGGCCTGCGCGTTTAGTGCCGCGTAATTTCCGGAGTAGTATTGGGTAGGACTGGTCCAGGCCAGCGCGAACATCAAGGTGGCCGCATGACCGATTTCTCTCGCATCGCTTAGCGCGCGCTCGATGTCGACAAGCGCCGCGTCGGGATAACCAAGCGCCCATTGAGCGGACGACCGATACCAAAACGCTCCTACTCGAGTGTCTTGGCCAAATCGCGTCGTCAGCGCGCGATGATCAACTGGGTCGTAGAGCACGATCGCCTGATCGAGATGTGCGCGGCCTTGCACTAGCTGGCCAGTGCACAGCAAGGATGTGCCCATAAGGCGATGCCCTATCGTCCGTGGGACAATCATTGCTCGCTTTTCCGCGGACGCCAAGAACTGCGCCGCCAGTTCGCAAATAACCTCGCCCTTGAAGTTCGTTTGGTTGGCGACCCAAAACCCATACAGGACGGAGAACATCAGCAGCGGGTCTTCTGGAGGCTCTCCGAGCGCTTCAGCTGCTTCGATTAGCGCGCGCGCCCTTTCTTCAGCCGCGATCGTTTCGGGTGCAGCGTATCCCTTCGTATGCATTAGCGCATTCATGAGCGCTGCTTGCAGCTTCATCTCTTCGCGACGCGCGGCCGGCGTGGAGGGCAAAATCTCAAACTGGCCGAGCGCGCGGGTGAGCTGCTCGACTGCCTCAATTAGTGCCGAGCGGTCTAGCGATCGCTGTCCCGCCTTGCCCCACCATTCCGCGGCGGCTTCAGTCAAGCCGGCCTGCGTAAAATGATGCGCCAGCAACTCCGGCTCCGCAACGGCGGCATCTAGGTTGTCATGCAATGCCTCGGCGACGCGGCGGTGCAAAACCTGACGCCGGCTCTTGAGCAAATTCTCATAAGCCGCATCCTGGATCAGCGCGTGCTTGAAACGATAATCGGATTCAGGCGGCAAGCCATCGACCAGCAGGATGTCGGCTTCCGCGAGCCGTTGCAGCGCCATCTGCAAGGGCCGGTCCTCCATACCGGCCACCGCGCGCAGCAGGCCATAGGAGAAGCCCCGTCCGATCACCGATCCGACCTGCGCCACCTCGCGCGCCGGGCCGAGCCGGTCGAGTCGCGCCATCAGCGATTGTTGCAGCGTCGGCGGGATAGATTGGATGCCGCCTTGCCCACCGCGCTCCAACAACAGCCTCGTCACTTCCTCGACGAACAGCGGCACGCCGCCAGTACGCGCAGCTACGCCCTCCGCCACCTCGCGCGGCAGCGCGTGACGGGCTGAAAGCTCCGCCACCATCTCCCGCACCTGCAGGCGATCGAGTGGCGACAACGAGATCGTGCCGTGATGCGAGCGCATGCCCCAGGGTGGCCGGAACTCGGGCCGCGTCGTCGCCACGATGAACAAAGGCGCCAGCGCGCCACGCTCGGCCATGCCGCCCAGGACGTCGAGGGTCGTCGGATCGGCCCAATGCAGATCCTCGCACGCCAGCACCACCGACTGAACCCGCGCGCCCGCCATCACCCAGCCAGTCAGCGCCGCCAATTGCCGGCGCCTCAGCTCCTCGGGCGCCAAAGTCGACGCGCGTTCCTGCGGCAGCGGAATCTCCACGAGCGGTGCGAGCAAGGGGACGTTCTCCGCCGGATCGAGCTTGACCTGGGCCAGCGAACTCTCCAGATCGGCGAGGCGCTGTTCGGCGGATACGTCGGCGCCGCCGAAGCGCAATCGGCCCCATTCGGCGATCGGATGAAGCGGCGTGTTTTGCAAAAGCTGCGAGCAGCTCCATTCGACCCAGGTGTGCGGCGTGTCGCGCAGCTGGTTATGAAACTCCTCGATCAGGCGGGATTTACCTAGTCCCGGCTCGCCGACGATCAGCACCAGTTGTCCGTCGCCCTGCCGCGCCCGCTCCCAGCGCCGCATCAGCATAGCCGTTTCCTCGCCGCGGCCGACGAGCGGCGTGAGATTGCGCGCGCCCGAACGCCGTCCGCCGCCGCTCGCCCGAACTAATCGGAACAGTGTCACAGGCTCGGGCATGCCTTTCAGCGTGTGACTGCCGCGATCCTCGGCGACGAACAGGCCGGCGACTTGGCGCTGCACCCGCGCTGTGACCAGGACCGCGCCCGGCTCGGCGAGCGCCTGCACTCGCGCCGCGATGTTGGGGGCGTCACCGAAAATCTCGCCCGCAGCGTCCACAACCACCGGACCCGTTTCGAGGCCGATGCGGGCGGCGAGCGATGGCTTAACCGAACTAGAATTCTTGCGGTTCAACTCGGCAAGCGCGCGCTGGATCGCGAGCGCCGCCCGCACAGCGCGCTCAGAATCGTTCTCCTGCGCCACCGGATAGCCGAACAGCGACATCAGCCCGTCTCCGAGCTTCTTGGCGACATGGCCGCCCATTTCCGCCACCGCTGCCGAGGCCGCGTCAATATAACCACCGACCAAGTCGCGCCACTCCTCGGCATCAAGCTGCGCGGAAATGCCGGTCGAACCCACCAAATCGCAAAACATCACCGTGAGGTGCCGGCGCTCGCCGGCGGCTTCGACCGGTGCGGAGATCGGTGGCCGCGCCACAGTCGCCGGGATCGGCGCCGGCATGACGGACGGCGGCGGGGGGGCCGCCGCGGGTGCACTGCCCAAACCAGCGATTGCCTCCAGTAGCTTCTTGCGATGGCCCAAGGACACGACGCCGATGTCCTTGAGGTCGTCGTTGGTCAGCCGGCCTAGCAGCTCAATGTCGATGTCGTTGGCGTGGAACATCTCCGCATACTGGGCGAAGCCGATCCCGCGGAGCCAACCGTCGATGTCCAAGTTCAGTCCCCTGTGCTCTTGTCAGCGGCAGTTTTTAAAAAGGGTTGAGTCATGGCGGCCGCGGTGATTCCAAAGGGTTTCTTGGGCCAATTTCGACTTGGATTTTGCCATGTGACGCCAACTACTCGACGACAGCATAGCCGCATTGTCACTCGATACCAGACCGATCTGACCGACGCAGAGTGCTGCGTGATCGCGCCCCACTTGCCGAAGCCCTGCGCGACGGGGCGGCCGCGAGAGTGGCCGATGCGGGAGATCTTAAACGGCATCTTCTATGTCGTGCGGGCGGGCTGCCCGTGGCGCCTGCTGCCGAACGACTTGCCGCCATGGGGGACGATTTACCGTTGGTTCGCCGCCTGGCGCGACGACGGGCGGTTTGAACGGATAAACCACGCGCTCGTGATGGCAGATCGTGAACGGGTCGGGCGCGACTCCAGCCCCTCGGCCGCGATCATAGACAGCCAGAGTAAGACCACGGAGGCCGGCGGGCCGCGCGGTCGGATCGCTCGTGCTTCATGACTTTCGAAACCGACTCTTAGATTTTGGTTGTGACTGCGCCTCAGGCGACTTTCTTCTTGCCGTGCGCCTCGCAATCTATCTAAAGTTTTTCACTGTGTTTTCAAAGGGAGTGCGGACGTGGCGACTGGTACAGTGAAATGGTTTAACGCGACCAAGGGTTATGGCTTCATCCAGCCGGACGGTGGTGGAGGCAAGGACGTGTTTGTTCACATCTCGGCCGTTGAGAGGGCCGGGCTGAGTGACTTACGCGAGGGCACCAAGGTGACCTTCGACATCGTTTCGAACAGGGGCAAAGAGGCCGCAGAAAATCTACGGGTGAAGTAAGGTCTCGACCCGCAGGTCGAACGCAACATTTTCGAGTTTTTTGCGGACTGGCAAACTGACGCCGACGGGCATCGGTCTCAACAGGCTATGCCCGAGCGCTTCAAGACGGCTGCCTAGGTGAGTGAGATCTCCGTCGCATGAATCCTTTCTGGTTATACAGGCGGTAAGATCATTTGCTCACGCGCTTGCGCCGACCTCGAAAGGGCGCGGCTGCTCCATCGGTACGCGCTGGACCGTGCCAGTGCCGATGCCCAGCGTCTTGCCGATCTTCAGAAGCCCTGGCCTCGGCCCGCCCCTTTGAGCCAAATCAACGCTAAACCTGCCTTCATGCCCGACCTTCCGGCCATCGAATCCGCCAAGGAGGGGCACCATGCAATTTCTGCTCAGGGAAATTCGGCACAATCCGTTGCTCTGGTTGCTCGTCGCCGTGCCGATCGTGCTGGTGGTTGAAAAGGCGGCGCCGGAGGCGCATACGGTTCTATTCGTGCTAGCGGTCCTTGCCATCGTGCCGCTGGCGGCACTTCTCAGCCATGCGACTGAGGCCGTCGCTGCCAAGACGGGCGATGCGGTCGGCGGCCTGCTGAATGCGACGCTCGGCAACCTCACCGAGCTGATCATCGCCGTGACCGCACTTCATGCGGGCCAGTATCAGCTGGTGAAGGCGTCGATCGCGGGCGCAATCGTTACCAACTCGCTGTTCATGCTGGGCGCCTCCTTCTTGCTCGGCGGCCTGCGCTATCATGTCCAGGAATATAACCGCGCTGGCGGCCGGCTCTACTCGGCGCTGCTCCTGATGGCGACCGTAGCGCTCCTCGCACCTTCCGCGGTTGCCGACCTTGATCTGGCCCATGGCGAGGTGCTCACGCAAAAACTCAGCACCGGTCTCGCCGTGCTGCTCATCATCGCCTATGGCCTCGGCCTCGTGTTCTCGCTCCACACCCACCAGGAATTTTTTGCGAGCGAGGAACATGGCGAGGCGGAGGCGCATTGGCCGATCGGCCTTGCGGTTGGTACGCTTCTCGTCATCACTGTGCTGGTCGCGCTTGTGAGCGAGATTTTTGTGGAATCCGTGCAGAAGGCGGCGGAAACATTCGGGATGAGCCCGGCGTTCGTCGGCTTCATCATCGTCTCGATCGTCGGTGCCGCGGCCGAGATGGCCGTGGCCTTCTCCGCCGCGCGCAAAAACCGCCTCGACATGAGTGTTTCGATCGCACTCGGCAGCGCCTCGCAGATCGCACTGTTCGTCGCGCCGGTGCTGGTGCTGCTTAGCTATGCCGTGGGACCGACGCCGATGAACCTGAAGTTCTGGCCGGGTGCGGTGACCATGGTGATGATCTCGGCCGTCATGGCTACCTTCATCACCAACAGCGGGCGCTCGGCATGGTTCATCGGCGTCCTGCTCGTCTTCGTCTACGCTATCTTCGCCATGACGCTCTACGTCGTCCCGCCGGCAGCGCAAGGACCGGGATGAGTCCCGTTTACCTGCTCTGGCATTTGACTAGGGCGTAAATCGGGACGCTCGGATTCGGCGCGTCCGACGTACGCTTGTCCCCAAATAGCGGCACAAAATCGCACATGCCCGTAGGTCCGCTAATGGGTCATTATCGACCGAGCCAGCCGGTCCGACTTGGCCATCTGAAGCCCACTTTGACCTGAAAACGACCTTATTGTCGCGCGCACGCGAAATGGCGCGATGGGCCATAAGCAGCCTCATGCACCAAACAAACAGCGCGCAAATTTTGCCTTCACGGCCTACACTGCAAGGAGATGCATTGCATCACAGCACGGTCTACGCTAGTGGATCGCGTCTGACATTTG
>Ga0210406_10003766_pt1 | contig 16468 bp, 17 predicted proteins | sample IncBWC30MmetaG_FD_155454 | JGI IMG/M metagenome (GOLD analysis project Ga0210406, IMG submission 155454) | Forest soil microbial communities from Barre Woods Harvard Forest LTER site, Petersham, Massachusetts, United States - Inc-BW-C-30-M | ecosystem: Environmental > Terrestrial > Soil >... | reverse complement strand
GACCTCTTGACAGAAACGAGCTTTGAGATCGAACAAAGAAACCGATGAAGGAGAAAAAGATGCCTTGTGCCGGCAAGACCTCTTGACATACCCCATACAAGGCTTGCTTTGAAGCCGGCGGCTGTATCGCTGACGCCTTTGGGCGCGTTGCACTAGGCCCGCCCGTGGGCCAGGACTTCGTTCTCCATTTGAGAAGTGAGCTTCAGAGCTCACCTGCACATGCTGGGCGCCGTGCGGCTTTGCGCCGGCCAACAAGGATCATGATGCCCGCGCCCTGCAAGCCTACTGCGGTAGTCGCAACATCCAACACACGGTTCGCTATACCGAGTTGTCGCCGGATCGGTTCAAGGAATTCTGGCGATGACCACCTATGTTTGTCGCTAGATGAGTCCGCTGCTCAAGCCGCGTTGTATTTCCATGGATCGGTGGAAAACCAGCTAGCTTTTGACTCAGGGTACTCCGCAGCCTCATGGTCACTACAGCCGCACAGGCACATAAGCTCAGGCATCCGACCAACAGAAGAAACCTCATGGCTTTCCTCCCGACTTTGGCGTTTCAAGCTTGACGCATGGGTGCGGCAGATCAAGTCGGAGTCAGGAGCTATGCACAATGTCCCCAACCTCGGGCGTTGGCACCAGCCCTATGCAGCGCGTGGTGAGTTAGAGCCGCGCTGGTTAGTTAGGTTAGGTGGACGGAAGCCGAGCCCCTTCATCCCGGCATGGGCCGGGCTGGCTTGGTGTGTGACGTGGAGACCTCTGGAACGGTCAATACAAGATTCAGATCACCGCTGATAACCGCTAGCGACACGATGATCACCAACGTGTCGATCGAGGGCCACGAGTGCTTAGCTTGTCCATGGCTAGTTCCTCCGCGAGGAACTATGCGACGATGGAACTAAGCGCTTTGTCTGACCATAGTTGGCGTTTGGTGCGTTCTTCGCCGAGCCGCTGGGTGGATAGCGCTGCCGGGCCTAAACGATCTGTGTCGCTGAGCCGCATTAGAAAAATACCCGCCAATTTGCATGGCGGGTGTTTCAAGGTAAGTGCATCATAAGCAAGGGCAGACTAACCAAAGCCTCGGCGTTCGTATGTGACCAAGAAGCGACACCTGTCTTGAATTGGCGGTACTATCCACTCCTTTTCGAAGCGAGGCGTCATCCGCAGCAGGCTAGCTAATCTTGGAACGTTGGGCGCCGTCAGGAGTCAATCCAGGCTTCACCGGTGATCCCCTAGAGTTCTCCCCGGGCTCGCTGGGGGATCCTCCCACGGGGGGCCGCGCCGCGGCGGTCGGTGTGTCAGGTGTCGGCCGTCGCGGTCGGCAATGATGTGTGAATAGCGCCGACCCGGCGAATCTGCTCAACCGTTGTGTGCTGATTCCTGGTCCTGTCGCGGGATTGGCACGACATCGCCACAGAATGCTCGCGGCCGTTTGTGAAAATTCGAGCGTCGTTAGGTAGACGCAACATCCAAACGACTGTGAATTTGCCCCGCCGTTTTTCCTCTCGGCGGGGCCTTTTGGTTTTCAGTGACCTGACCCGAACTATGAAGCGTCAAACCGCGATAGCAAAGAAGCGAATGCGCGGTCGCGATCATCGCGTCGGAGTGAAAGAGCTTCTAGCCAACGCAGTTTGATCTTCTGAGCCATCATCAATTGGCGGCAAAGCCGAGCATGTATTTCGGTGTCACGCCGAGGAAATGGCAGAGCGCAACTAGCTCATCTGGATAGAGCGGCCCAATCCCTAGCTCCCATCCCTCGATCCGGTCCTCGGTGAACCCCGTTGAGTGCGACAGTTCGATACGATCCATCTCGGCCTCGTCCATTGCGCGCGTCAGGCGCGATCCGATCTCGTGCCGCAGTTCCGCTTCGCTCTTCTTCATTGAGTTAAGACTCCTGGTCTGCTCAAATTCGCGTCGCCAGAATAGGCCAGCGGTTCATTTTCACCGTGATGTAGATCACGGTCCTGCATTGACGCATGTGATCTGCATCACGAACCTGCATTGACCTGCATTGACCTGCATTGACCTGCATTGACCTGCGTGCCTGCGTTTAGGAGCGGCTTTGGAGATTGGAAAATCACAGAAGGTCAAAGACGAACGATGGACTCCTTGGAGGAATACCAAGAGGTTATCGCGCGGCGATCACAGGCTGGTTTGTGGTGATTGAATAAAGATTGCACATCTGGGAAAGCCCAACGGGTAAGAGTAGTCATACGCCTAATGTTCTTTTTCTGTTCGCTGAACCCGACGATAGTCGGGAGAAGCGCATGGGATGTGTTGGAATGATGCTTAGACGAGCGTCTTGAACGGAATGATCGGTGTATTGCGTATGAGGAGTTCTTTAGTCCATGGCCCCCCGTGCGAATTGGAAAGGTTTCTTGCGTCTCTCGTCACCCGCTCAGTGGCGCTTTATCCGGCCACCGCGGACGCGGACAAAATCAGCTTCAACCAGATCAACAAGAACACTGGCAACCGCGTCGGCCCGCGGCTAGCGACGCCGGTCGGCTTCAGGTCGACCAGCACCGATGTCGTGTCGCTGAGTTCGCCGCAGGCTCATCTCCTGGCCGTCCCGCGATCGCCGTCGGATGGATGATCGCGTCTGTCGATCCGCGGAGCGCGACAGTCGATCAGCGTCGACGGCGGGAATCGCCGCCGAGCCCGCAAAAAACCGAGGCGTGATCGCGGACGAGCAGTGTTAGCCGGCTCTGTAGTGAGTTTTCAGCCCCAGATTAAGGCGATCGTTGATTTTGCGGCATTTTCGTTGAAGATCGATGGAGTTCGCTGCGCTCTGGTGAGATTGGGTCCGGTGCGAAATCGCTCCGGTCAGCCGGAGGAGCACATGCATGAGAACGATCGCGAGCGTTGAACTCGACGCCGGCAGCAAGACATTTGCGTCTGGCCTTCTGTCGGATTTGATAGCTGCGCTGCGTCGTAGCCGTAAAGGCGACCTCGTGGCCGTGATCAGCACTGATCCTGGCATCGGCTCCGAGCTCGAGGCATGGTGCCGCTTCACGCGCAACAGTTTAGTCGAAACAGCAATCGAAGAAGGCCACACCCGATGGGTGCTCCGGTACGGCGAGGCTCCTCAGAATGTCGGAGACGATCGGCCTGTCGGCTCTCGCCTATGGCTTTACACCAACTTCGACTGCAATCTGAGCTGCGACTATTGCTGCGTCCGTTCGTCACCCAAAACTCCGCGGCGGGCGCTTGGTGGTGAGCGGGTGCGACGGATCGCTGCGGAGGCGGCTGAGCTCGGCGTCAGGGAAATTTTTGTGACTGGTGGCGAGCCATTCATGCTACCGGATATCGGCGAGATTCTTGGGGCGTGCGCGGCGGCGGCGCCGACTACGATCCTCACCAACGGAATGCTCTTTGCGGGAAGCCGACTCGAAACGCTGCGCTCGTTGCCGCGCGAGCGCGTGACCTTCCAGATTAGCCTCGACAGTCCGACGCCGGAGCGCCACGACAGCCATCGTGGACAGGGAACATGGGCACGTGCCTGGAAAGGTATAGAGGTCGCTCGTGCCGAAGGATTCCGGGTTCGGTTGGCGGCGACGGTGTCAACCGACTTGGAGGCCGACGAGTTCCGCATCTTCCTAGACGCTCATCAGGTGAAAGAGGAGGACCGGGTCATCAGGCGAATTGCGCTGCGCGGCTCGGCCACGCAGGGCGTTGCTTTGGCGAGAGCAGACCTGGTGCCCGAGGTGACGATTACGGCGGAAGGCGTGTTTTGGCATCCGGTCGGAGCTGAGGACGACGATCTGCTGGTCAGCCGCGAGATCTTTCCGCTTGCCCGGTCCTTTGCGGAGGTGCGCCGCGCGTTCGATCGCGAGCATGAGCATCAGCGCCGGCTGGCGATGATCTTCAATTGTGCCTGATTGCGCTAGGGTATCACCCGGACCCAAAGGGCCGCGTTAGCGCAAAGAGCGAAGCGGCTTTCCGAAAAGGCATGCCATCGCGCTTCAGGGCCGCTTCAGAAAACCCTGTTGCGCCGACGCCTCCCGCAACTCGGCATACGCTTCGAGCTGCGGCGACATCCATTGGCGCAGCCCTTCCGCCTCGAGCACTGGACGATGCGTTGGGTTGTCGTAGCTCATGGCGAACAGCGCTTTTGCAAACTCCTGCTCCAACGACGGATCCAGATCCGACCGGGCAGTGAACATGCAGTGGTTGTAGGGCCGCGAGGTCCAAATTTCCGTGAGCGCACCTTCCGGCACCAGATGTTCGGCACGGACTGCGTTCCAGAATGGACTGCCGATGGCGCCGGCGTCGACGCGACCGTCGAGAACTGCCCGAACGACATCGGACTCGCTTGTACCGGTGTCACCGTGCTTGCCGAGATCGCTGTTGAAGCGAAGCGTTTGGTAGTCTTTCCCCTCGACCAGTCCCTCGCGCTGCAGAAAATAGACCGGGAGGATTGCCGCATGGCCGCTGTCGCGGCTGCCAAGGGCCAGGGTGCGGCCTTTGAGATCGGCAAGCTTGGCGACCGGCCCCCCGGTGACTGCGACGATCTTGGTCATCCATCCGATATCGGTATCGCGCATCGCGATCGGCCGGCAACGGTGGTCGCTCCAGGCATCGGCCTGGATATAGGCCAGGTTCGTGTTCCATCCAATATCGATCCGCGGCAGCCGTTCGCCGAGCGTAGCGAGGAGGGCGGCGACCTGCGCCTCGTAGCTTTGGAACAACACGACTTCGACGGGCAGACGTGCTTCCTCGTGAAAATAACGACGCATTCCCTCCCAGATACCGACTACCTTTGGATCGTATGCGACAGCACCTACCCAGATCGTCTCGCCCATGATTGCTTCCCGCGTGTCCAAACGTTAAATACGATCGATCGCGACCCGAGCACTTCTAAGCGGCGCAGCGCGCTTTTCCGCTCAGAACAGCGGCAGTCCCAAAATGGCCTTGCAGATGAATTCGCGTAAGACATCGCCCGTTGGCGCCATGATCGCCCCGGCATGAGCGTCGCGGAAAAATCGCTCGATGGCCATATGCTTGGAAAACGCCGCGCCACCGCACACCCGCATCGCCCGCAGAGGTGACGGCAATAGCAACGTCACCCGCGGCGGCCTTGCTCTCGAGCACGCGCAGCATCGTGGTGTCTCGAGGGCGCTCAAGGTGGTTGACCAGATCGCCGACGCGCGCTGCAAGCCCATCAGTATCGATCTGCATCGTCGCAAGCTGTGCGCGAAGTGTCGGCAGGCTTTCTCCGAGGGTCTGGCCCAAATGTTCGAAGCGAGCGCCATTGAGATGTGCTGCTGTCCCCGCCACCGCGGCCCGGCAAAGACCCAGTGCGACCGCCGATGTTCCGAGGTTAAACAATGGAAGCACGACCTCCAGCATCGTCTTGAAGCCGCCGCCGTCGTCGGTGAGCTGGAGACCGGGTTCGACTTCGCAGTCATCGAGCATCATGGGCGCGGAGGCGTTGGCGCGCATCCCTAGGCCATCGCACGGACCGGCGACCGACAGTCCGGGTGTGCCGCTGGCGACAAGGTAGGGGTCGAGTCCGTTGGACTCTTTCCTTCGGGAGCCAGGGCCGAGACGACATAGCTTTGCGCGTGACCGGCGCTCGTCACCCACGATTTCTTGGCTGAGAGGTGCACGTTGGTAGCGTTGCGCCTCGCTCGCGAGACAGGCGCCCAGAAGTGGCTGCGCGATCCGGCTTCGCTGAACGCGAGGGTCGCCAGATGTTTTCCGGCCGAAATGTCCCTCAGCGTCGGTGCGGTCGTCGCGCCCGGGCGGGCGGCCGCGATCGTCGCGGTGGCGCACATGTGCATCAAATAAACCATCGCGACGGTCCGCGGTCCCAGGGCCTGGCCGCCGACCTCGGTTGGCAGCATGATCCCCAGTAATGCCGCCGGTCCGAGCGCCGCGACGGCCTCGGACGAAAATCGCGCTTCCTTGTCGTTTTGCCTGGCCGCCGGCGCGAGAATACGATCGGCGATCTCTTTTGCATTCGAAACTGCGGTCTCACGATTCATGACGACCCCCGACTGTAGCGAATGTCAGATCCGCCACGTGAGGCGCTGCGGCGATCGGACCCAATGCTACGCGATCAGAACCATCGGATCAACACGACCAGTCTCGCGCATGGCAAGATCTCGCCGTCTCAGCGGCGAATCCGGGCCGCGGTTATTACGTCCTTCAAAGCCATCTTGTTACATCGCGTGACGTCGATTTTTCGTGACATTGAGACCATTGGGCCGCGACCTGTGGTGCCGCGGCAGCGGGCGACGCTTGCCCACCGGCGAGCAGAACGCTACCAATGACCGGCCACGGCGCAACGGGGTCTGTCTGGTGATGGCGGTCAATGACGGCGGGGTTCCGCCCATCCTCGCGCAAAAGCATTTTGCACAGCCGTCCGCATTCATGCCGGAAAATCTGCTGCGCGAAGCACGCAGGCAAAAACAAATTCCGGATTCCAGCATCCCGGAGATCTGTGTCCTCGACCCGGACGGTGACATCCTGCGCAGCCTGCTCGCCCGTAGCGAGGCCCGGCTCGAATCGGGATGGGCCTGCTACCACACGCAACTCTACTCATTCAGCCGCGACGGGATCAACTTCGGGATCGTGGGCTGCGCAGTCGGCGCCCCGTACGCGGTGTTGGTCGCCGAGGAAATGTTCGCATCTGGTTGCAAGCTGCTGATCAGTGTCACGTCGTCCGGACAGATCGTGCCGATACGCCAGCCGCCTTATTTCATCATCATCGAACGCGCGCTGCGCGACGAAGGCACCAGCTATCACTACATGGCGGCATCGGACTATTCGCATGCCGATGCCGGATTGATCGCGGCACTCGACGGCGCATTCGAGCAATTTCCCGTGCCGGTGCTTACTGGCGCCACCTGGACGACGGACGCGCCATTCCGTGAGACCCAGCCGGCGATCGACGCAATGGCCAAGAGGAATTTGATGGCGGTGGAAATGGAAGCCGCCGCGCTCTACGCGTTCGCGCAAGTCCGACAAAAGTCCGTCCTATGTTTTGCCCATGTGACAAATCAGTTGGGACGCGTCGACGGGGATTTCGAAAAGGGCGAGGCGGACGGTAGCCGTGACGGCCTGCAATTGATCGCGATCGCCGCCGATCGCCTTCGGTCTCGGTTGCTGCCGTGAGCGTCGCCGCGATCGGGATCATGTGCAAGGCGCCAGAACCCGGTCGCTCAAAGACGCGGCTTGCGACGGCCATCGGCGTCGTTGCCGCCTCGGAGCTGTCAGCCTGCTTTCTGCGCGACGTCGCCGCGGCAATCGAGGCGGTCCCGGAGGCGCTCGGCAGGCGCGGTTATGGCGTCTATGCGCCGGCGGGAGCCGAACACATCATGCGGCCGCTGTTCCCCGAGAGCTTCAAGCTCATGCTGCAGGCGGGCGTCGATCTTGGCGAAGCGTTGTTCGGTGCGACGCGCGATCTACTGGCGGCTGGACATGACTGTGTCCTGCTCATCAATGGCGACAGCCCAACCCTGCCACCGCGGTTGCTGGTTCAGGCCGTTGGAATCCTGCGCGAGCCCGGCGATCGCATGGTCCTTGGGCCAGCAAGCGATGGTGGCTACTATCTGATCGGCCTGAAGCACGCGCACCAACACGTGTTCACGGATATCGCATGGGGAACAGCGACCGTGGCGTGCAGCACATGCGATCGTGCTGACGACATTGGGCTCGCCACGACGCTGCTTCCGGAGTGGTACGATGTCGACGATATCGAAACGTTGCGCTGGCTGCAGGAGGAATTGGCAGGCCATTCGACTCGTTTTTGTGACGGCGGATTTGCTCCGGCGAGCCGAGCCTTTCTCAAGGCTGCGCCGCGGATAAATCAGTAAAGCCCATGACAGGGACTATTGCCCCTCAATTCGGTCGACTGGCGCGCCGCGCCAAAAACATGCGTCCGCTTCGTCGGTTGGCCGGCATAGGTGCTTTCCTGGTCGGCCTGACGACGGTGACTCCGTTTGCCTTCGAGGCTCTCGGCGACAATGCTTTCATCGCACTGACCATCGCGGCAGGTCTGCTGACGATCGCAGCGACGCACCTTGCCGAGCGCGCACCACCCGATCGCGCCCTATGGCTCATCTTTGGACTTGCGATCGTGCTGAGAGCCTATGTGCTGTTGTTCGATCCGCTTCTGTCCAGCGACATCTACCGCTATGTGTGGGACGGCAGAGTTCAAGCCGCCAGCATCAACCCCTACCGCTATGCTCCAGCCCATGAAGCGCTGGAGTTTCTGCGCGATGGAGTGATCTTTCCCCATATCAACCGCGCTGATTTTGCCGTCACGATCTATCCTCCAGTGGCGCAGTTTTTCTTTCTCGTCGTTACGCGGATCGGCGAAAGCGTGACCGTGATGCGCCTTGCCTTGCTAGGCTGCGAGTCCGTCACCGTAACGCTGATTATACTCCTGCTGCAACGCATGAATCGCCCGGTGACGCGCGTAGTCGCCTATCTCTGGCATCCGCTGCCCTTGTGGGAGATTGCCAATAGCGGCCACATTGACGCGCTGATGGTTGCGCTGATGCTACTGGGCCTGTGGATTGCGTTGAGCGGCCATGCTCTTCGCGGAGCGGTCGTGATCGCGTTTTCGATCTTGGTGAAACCCTATGTGGCGCCGGTGCTTGCCGGTATCTGGCGCCCGTGGGATCTTAAGATGCCGCTCGTTGTGATCGCCACGGTTGCGCTTTGTTATCTGCCCTATTTGTCGGTCGGCTGGGGCGTTCTTGGCTTCCTGACCAAGGGCTATCTGACGGAAGAGGGCATCACTGCAGGCAACGATCTCTGGCTGCTGTCTCTGTGGCGGCTTGTGTTTGGCGAGCATCAAGGTGATGTTGTCGCGTACGTGGCAATAGCCGCGCTGGTCTTGCTGTTCAAGGCGCTGTCCGTGGCCCGCAGCGCTGATCGCACCATCGCGTCAAGTCTTGCCGACATCAACATGCTGTTACTCCTTGCTCTGCTGTTTTTGTCGCCGAACTATCCCTGGTATTTTCTGGTCATCGCGCCATTTGCCGCCCTGACTGGCTCAGCGCCAACATGGGTCGTTTCGATCGGCGCGCTATTGCTGTCCGAACAACTCGACTGGGATTTTTACATCCCCAGAATGGTGACCAAATCGATTCTGTTCGGAGGTCTTGTGCTGGCTTGGGCCGTGGTGACCTGGAGGACTCGCATGCAGCAAACCGCCGACGCACAGGCATCACAATGAGTGTCTCCGGGGAAGCGCCAGGCACGCAACCGCCGTTCGATCCGCGCCGCTATCACGAGCAGGTCACGGGCGAACGCACCGACGTCGCCCAGCGTCCGCCAGCATGCGTTTATCTGGAAGTTACCAACCGCTGCAATCTCTCGTGCAGCACCTGTCCTCGCACCTTCGAGGAACTCGAGCCGCCGGCTGACATGAGCTGGGACCTGTTCGCGTCGATCGTCGACCAGGTTCCCGATCTGGCGCGGGCGGTTCTGCACGGCGTCGGCGAGCCGATGCTGGTCGCGAACCTGCCTCGGATGGTCAGATATCTGAAGGACCGCGGTGTTTACGTACTGTTCAACACCAATGGAACGGTTCTGAGTGAGCGCAACGGCCGTGCGCTGATCGATGCCCGGCTTGATGAACTGCGCGTCTCGCTGGACGCGTCAAACCGCGAAAGTTTCAAGGCGATCCGGGGCAGAGATTATTTCGGCCGCATTATCTGCAACGTGCGCGCGTTTCGCGAACTGCAGGAGCGAGAGGGACACTCAAGACCGCAGGTTTCCCTTTGGCTCACGGGCCTGAGAGAGACCGTCGCGGAGCTCCCGGCGTTTGTGAAAGTTGCGGCGGAGATCGGTGTCAAGGAGGTCTATCTGCAGCGGCTCGTATTTTTCGCTGAGAAGGCGATCGGCAAGGCAAGGCCGGATCAGGCCCTGTTCGAGCAGCTGACGCAGGAAGAAGGGGCCTATCTGAAACAGGCCGAAGATCTTGCGCGTTCGTTTGGTGTGACATTCAGCGCCTCTGGTGCTGCGACCGAGCCGGGGTTAAGTTTGAAGGGCTCCGGATATGGTTCGCCGTGGTCGCTGTGCCGACGGCCGTGGTCGCTGATGTATTTCACCGCCAATGGCCGCGCCTTGCCATGCTGTATCGCCCCGTTCTCGCAGCATGGCTATGAGAACTACACGCTAGGCCATGCAGGGCGACAGCCGCTTCGGGAGATCTGGAGCGGGCCCGCCTACCGGGATTTTCGCGCGGCGCTGCTTTCGGACACGCCGCCCAGAAGCTGCGCCAATTGCGGCCTGCGCTGGAGCCTGTGACCAAGCTCGCCCACCAGATCGGCGCCGAGCAATCTGCGTCGCGCGGCCCGCCCGTCGTCTCAGTGATCATTCCGTGCCTCGACGAGGAGACGGCGATTGCTCAGGTCGTGACCGCTGTGCTCGCTCAGAAAGTGAGCGAGGTCGTCATTGTGGACGGCGGCTCGCGGGACCGTACCGCCGAGCAGGCTAAGGCCGCCGGGGCTCGCGTGATCGTCGAACCGCGGCGCGGCTACGGCCGCGCCATACAGGCGGGCATCGCTGCCGTGCGCGATGACGCGGACATCCTGGTCTTCCTCGATGGCGACGGCAGCGATCCCGCGGAGTTCATTCCTGATCTGGTGTCGCCGATTGTCGCGGAACAGGCCGTCTTTGTTCTCGGCTCGCGCGTTCGCGGTTCGCGCGAGCCCGGAAGCCTTGCGCCCCAGCAGGTCGTCGCGGCCCATGTCGGCAGGCTGCTTCTGCGCCTCGTCTATGGTGCAAGCTTCACCGATCTGTCGCCATTTCGCGCAATCCGGCGGGATGAGCTAAGACGGCTTGGCATGAAAGAGGAGACATATGGCTGGAACGTGGAAATGCTGATGCGGGTCGCGGCTGCGCGCCTACCGGCACTGGAGATCGCGGTCGGGCAGCGGCGCCGGATCGGCGGGGTATCAAAGGTCTCCGGCAATCTCATTGCCGGCGTCTGTGCGGCTTGGTCGATGGCAGCGACGTTTCTTCGCCTCGCGTTTGAGCTGCGGCGCTAGAATTCCTCCACCATGAGCTCACCGCGTGCCGGCACGTTCCGGGCAAGCAACGATGTCCCGAGGAGATTTCCGAGCCGTTGCGTCCGGTGGCGAGAATACCGCCAAGTACCCGCCATCGCCGGCGAGCTGAGATGTGGCGATCTCGCGATAACCAACGGCGGTCAGTTCGCAACGCAGGAGTTTAATTGGCGTACCATGCTCCGACGTCGGACGCTCGAGGTCGACAATTCCGACCCGGGCGCCAGGTTTCAAGGCGGGCGAAAGATTGTAGAGGAAGGCATAGGGTTGGGCGACCTCGTGATACATGTGCACGAGGATCGCGGCATCCAGCGAGGACGCGGGCACGCGCGGGTCGTGTGGTTCGCCCAGCCCGAACTTGACGTTTGTCAGTTTCAAACGCTCCGTTCGCCGGGCGAGCTCGACGAGGTAATCCCGCGTAACATCCTGCGCGATCACCCAGCCTGTGGGCCCGACGAGGCGCGAGAGCCGGACCGTGTGGTAGCCACTGCCGGCGCCAATGTCGCCGACCGTCATGCCCGGCTTGAGCTCAAGCAGGCGAGCGATGTCACCGGCCTCGTTCAGCGAGTCGCGGTGCTCCTCCACGGAGCGGCGTGGGCTGACGATCTGCGCGACCGGGCGCAGAGGTGAGGGAAACTCTTTTGTCGAGACTCCCGGCGGAGCCAGATAGCCAATGTCCGCGGCGTAAGCGCACGTTGCGCCGAGCGTCAGAAGAAGCGTTGCCGCCCGGGCCAATGCCGTCATATGCTCGTTTCCTGCGCTAAGGATCGCGACTAGCCCGCCATGTTGAAGAACCAGCCAATGAGGCCTTTCCCCTCGCGCACGGCTGGGACGTTGCGGCGCAACCAGGCATCAAAACCCAGACTGCGGCCGGCGGCCTCGACCACAAATAGGAACATTAGCAAGGCCAGGAACATGTAGGTCCACGGCCACTCGGCCGAATTGTCATAGAGGCCGAGCCAGAGTTGCAGCGTATAGGCGACGGCCAGTACACCCACGAAGCGCACCGCCAGCCCAAGAATCATCGATCCAGCGAATACCAGCTCGGCAAGAAAGACGATCGGCCCAAAGATCGTCATGTGGCGTAGCACGACGTCCTTCAGGAAAGTACGGTGAAATTCGAACGCCGCGTTGGTCGATTCCTGCTCGGTCCAATATTGCAAGCCGTCGGACACCGGTAGCGGTAGTTTCCACAACATGCCCTGGAACCACATGCACCCGATTAGGACTCGGACCAGCCAGACTCCAAGATGCTGCCCTGTGCGTTGCTCGGAATCCTCCTGCCAATTCTTGAATGCAACCGCAATGCTGGCGAGCAGCAGTGCCCAGAACAGCGCCAGGATCAGATAGCGCCAGTTTCCCTGATGCATGTAATCACTCGTATTCGCGGTCAGGAAATGCCAGACATCGGTGAAGGGATTTGCGGGCATCGGCGTGTGCTCCAAGAATCGAACGATTACTCTACGCATCGGTTGATTGAATTGTTACTCCACGTCGGTTAACTGACGAGGCGGACCGCGAGCGGGCGATCGGGGGCGGTGCGCCTTCGCTTGATCGTCAGTGGTTCGAACGAACCCTTGCCGCCGCTATTGCGCGTTGATCCATGTGTCTGATCCCGTCACCTTGACCGACACATCCGAAATGGAAATCGAAAAGGGCTTTCCGTCCACCGTCCCGCGATGATCCGTTGAGATGAGGAGTGGTCCAGCCTTCTTGTAGTCGGCATACGCCGCAATCACGAGCTTAGGCGGGTTGTTAGCGCCGCGGTGGTAGACGATCTCCTTTATTCGCTGGTCGTCGCCGACATAGAGGTCCCAGGCGTCGCCGGGCTGGTAACCTCCTTCGGAAGGGTATTTTGCGACGACCCGGTCAGCGGTACCCTCAGCAAGGGGAAGTTTCTGCTTGCCCTCATCGGTCACAGTCGCACCGTCCCACACAATGTGGAACGGGAGGAGCAACCAATACTGATCGTTGGCGAACGCCGGATCGATGTCTTTCTTGATGGCATCGCTTTGGCTCTCGAGCTGCGAGCGCTGATAGCTGGCTTTGACCAGTTTGCCTTCCTTGTCTTTGCCCTCATAGGAGACGGCGTCGCTCTTGGGGCTCCATTCCCACGTGCGAGAAACCTTGCCGGCAGGGGATTCCACATTCCACGTGTAGCGGACGGCTTCGATTTGCCCGAACGAATCAAGGCCATAGGTCTTAGCAATCTGTTCGGCAATCGGCGGGCTCTGCTGCGCTTCGGAGATCGCAGGGAAGGTCAATAGCATGCCGAACGCCAGCAGGCGAAGCGCGTTGAGTCTCCCTTTGCTGCGCGCCTGGATACGAATACTGGTCATGTCGAGCTCCTCAGATTTGGGTGCATTCCATTGCGGGGTGAACGCCTAAGTTCCAAGTCATCTTCACTCAGGAGCCTGCTAGCTGCCCGTTATGTACCATTAGAGGCCGTTAGCTGTTGCAAGCTTGTTGGCTCCAATTTCTATGAGAAAGCCCATTGTGGCTTCAACGCAGGTTAAATGACTTACAAGATCATCCGCCTCTTAGTCAGCGGTCCTGCCGGAATTCTCCAGGCTTCCCGGACGGGGATCCGTCCCTCTGCCGCTCACGCGATCCCAACCATAAGTTTGGGCAAATCGAGCCCACTGCAAGGTCGGCTGGCGCTGCCCGTATCGGGGCCGGACGAACCCGAAGGCGCAGCCGGAACCTTGAGCTGACGCGTTCGCCGTAGCGATGCGGTCAAAGCCGAATGGACCGACGACGTAGGCTGTTGGCCCTCGGCCGAACCGCTCGACTTGACAGCATGCATTGTGGCCACTTCGCACGTCGGCTTGGGCCAAAGAGCTGAAATCCGATCTGGGGCTTGGCATGACACATTGGACCGAAAGTGCCGTCGTAATCTTGCTGTCAAGTTTTTCAGCGTCACGAGCGCGCAGGCGAACTGCGACGAACCTGCGCACACCGATTGCTATCTCGCCCTAAGTCAGTTCTATCGGGGCGAGAACGCAGTCCAGAGTGCCGGCAATCAGGCCTTGCGTAGCCACTTATCGAAGATGGCTTCGCACTTTTGTGTGGCCCACTTGACAGACTCTTCGGCGGTCATCGAGCCCGTCGCCGCTCTTGCCATCATGTCGCAGATGATGAAGTCGTTGTAGACCTCATCGGTGGCGGGCCAAGCCGGCCCCGGATAGCCGGTGACAGCGGACCATTCGTCGGAGGTCTGCAGAATTGCCAGCTTGTCGCGCGGGGTCGAGGTTGGATCGTCGGACAGATGCGGCATCGGCTTGGGTACGATATTGGCGAAGATTGGCATGTTGTAGCCTAAACTCGCCTTGAAGGCTTCGACCCAGTTGTCAGCGTAATATTTGAGGAACTCCAACGCCGCCTCTTGGTTCTTGGAGAATTTCCAGATTCCGTAGAACTCTGGTCCGGCGCCCATGAGCTGGCCCGCTGGGCCTTTGGGCGGCTTCATCACGAAAATGTCGTCGGCCACCTTCTTGTTGAGCTGCTGGGCTGTACGATAGGCCGAGATCGGATTTATGATCAGCGAGCTGACGCCTGAATCGATGTACTGGTTGTTCGACGCGTCGTTCCAGGACAGGACGTCCGACGTCATCGCCTCCTTGTAGAGGGCCGCGACAAACTTGACCGCTTCGACCGACTCCTTGCTGTTGAGCACTACACGCTTGCCGGTCTCGTCCTGAACGGCGCCGCCATAGCTCCACAGCACGCCTTGCCAGGTAATGTTCGGGTCGTTGCTGTGACCGAGCGAGATCCCGACCGGGTTGCCATTCTTTTTGAGCTTGGCGCCGCCGATCCGCACGTTGTCCCACGTGTCCGGCGTCACTCCGATCCCGTCCCACATGCTCTTTCGGTACATGACCGGGAAATTAACGTAGTAATCGGGAAAGGCAGACCAAGTCTTGTCACCCTGGTTATAGCCGATCTGCCTGCCGATAATGCTGATCTTGCCGTACTTCTTCTCAAGAGATTCGACAAGGCTCGTGACGTCGACAAGGAACTTACGGTAGAGATGCGCCCCGCCGGCGCCGGCCCACCCGAATAGATCGTGTCCCGTTCCGGCAGACGCCTCGGCGGCCGCGCGCGCAGCCACGTCCTGCACGGGAATGTGGTCGACCGTGACCGAAATGTTGTTCTTCTCCCCCCAGTCGTTTGCAAATTTGTCAAACCATTTGTCGAACGCCGGCACGAAGTGGCTCCACTGCACGATCGACAGTGATTTCGTTTCACCGAGTGCGTTAGACACAAAGGGTGCGGAAATGACCGGCACTGAGCCTGCGGCGAGAAGCGTAAGACCGGTCTGCTTCAAAAAGCGGCGTCGCGTGACACGCGTGTATCTGCTCGTGCTCATCTTCGATTCCTCCTCCGTTTGGTCTTTGGCCGGATGAGGCTAATCCAGATGAGAGACTTGCCTCATCCAAGGGATTTTCTTTGTTGGCTTACGATAACGCGCGTCTCTAGTCTACGCGGAGATCTTTCGAGCGAACCGGTCAGAAGCAATGACCAATTAAAGATCCCGTACCGCACACTCGGTTCGCAAATATTCTTCGGGCCAAAGTTTCGGCACCCGTCGCCTACCAGTCGCGCGTCGAGCGCAAGGCTTCTGGTGCAGAAATTTGATAACGCGACATCCGGATGGACGCGTGACTTGCGCCCGCAAATGTCCGGCTAGGGCAGCAAGGAGCGGTTCTATTCGCACGATCAGCTTCTCGCCCGTCCACATGTTGCAGTGCCGTGCGAGCTTGGTTGCTAGCGGCGTGTAGCGGAAGTCGAGGCGCAGCCGCCTATGGCCTCGTTTACTTCTCCTTTCGGTGGCAGAGCTGACGGAATTTGCTGACCGTGAGTATTACGGCTCTTGAGCCTGGCTGTGTAAAAACTCAAACGGCCAAGCCGCGACGAGAACGACATTCCTTAGTTCGCTCTCAGGCTTGATGGCGTCTGGGCAGACGTGCCCGACGAGGCCGTGGTGACGGGGCCGAATCGTGATGGCCGTACGCTGGTCTGGTATTACGACAGTTGGACCGGTCACAGCGGCATACCCGGCAAAGTAATCAAGTGCTTCATGCCGGGCACGTTGACCTGAGAAGGGGGCTTCAAGATAAGTTGCTCGCACGATTCGCGGGCGCGAGGACATATTTGCAATAGGCAATTCCGCCAATTGACCGAGAGCGCGACAAGCGCGGCGAGATGTGGGCCGTCCTCGGGATGAGGCGGGGTTACGCCGAACGCGGCTTCGAACGCCTGCAGGCGGGCGAGCACAATTCCGCCGATAGCGTGTCGCGAGATGTGATACCGTCGTCGCCGAACATGGCACGACGGCGGGGAGCATGGCATTGAAGCTTGGCATCTACCTTAACTCGCAGCACCCGGCAGGCGATGATCCTGCCCGTCGTTTCGCCGAAACGCTGGAGCAAGTGCGCCTTGTTC
>Ga0210406_10003765_pt1 | contig 16475 bp, 24 predicted proteins | sample IncBWC30MmetaG_FD_155454 | JGI IMG/M metagenome (GOLD analysis project Ga0210406, IMG submission 155454) | Forest soil microbial communities from Barre Woods Harvard Forest LTER site, Petersham, Massachusetts, United States - Inc-BW-C-30-M | ecosystem: Environmental > Terrestrial > Soil >... | reverse complement strand
CGGTTGCGATGATAGTATTTAATGTTAGTTTCATTCTTCTTAGTTCGTGACGCTGTTGGCTCCGGAGCTACGAACTCGGCGAATCCAGTTTTGATTGGTTCCATTTTGTTACTCCTCAGTAGTTTAGATACGTCATACCGCGTATTTATTACAGAGGGAGGCAAATATTTCTATTGCCTTCTGCATGTTGCCATGCAGAGCGGACTATATCTTCACCCATAAAGGGGCTGCGCGTGTAGTCTCTACGGACTCTCTGCTCTCGCAGGTTGCCTCGGTATTGTCCCAAAGGGAGTTCCACCGATATAGCGCAGTTAGGTGACATTAGTTTATCACCGACTTGAAAGCGAACTTCCAGCCGATCTTCCTGGACTGTTGCAAGGGATCAAGCTGCCCACCAGGAGCGACCACATAAACCCGGAGGTTCTGGAGGTCACTGATCTGGAAAGCAAACCGCGCCACACCAAACGAGGTGTAAACCTTACTGGACTGACCGGCAGTAGCCTGAGAGGTTGCAGCAAATGCCGGGGAGTTCGAGCGAATAACTCGGAACCCGCCAAGCATTCCCACTTCGCCACGCCAGATTTTCTCGGGCGCACGGAACTGGTTGCTGGCCTTGAAGTCCGGGTCTTTCAGGAGCCCGGCGTAGACCTGCGGAGGAGTAACGAAAACATACTCGCCACCTTCGAAAGGTCGTCCGCCTTGATCCTGTAGAGCGGCATCAAGTTCAACTAGGTCAGGATAACCTACCAGGTCCGCACCGAGCAAGCTGGTATCACCAGCCCGGTTGTTAGGATAGTAGGTGTTGGTGGCGGCATTCAGGACGTTAAAGATGAGCTGGTCATAGGTCTCTGCCGCTTGCAGGCCTAGGACGTAGATTGTCCGCTCGATAACATTGTGTCGAGCTGTGATCTCTGCGAGATCAGACAATCGCACGACCGAGCCATACTGCTCGACCGTGGCTTCAATTTGGTTAAGGGTAAGACCCACAGCATCCGGGGGGATGCCCTCAGTTAACTGCGTGGGAGTCGCGGCCACCGTTAGTTTTTCCTCGCGGACGAATCGAATCGTCTTGGAAGAGTTGGACGGCAAGGGGTGCTTGTCGCCGAACTGGTCTAAGATGGTGTTGAACTCAGCGACTTCAAGCAGACGCGCCGACATATATGTAATAAGTTCGGCGGCAGTTGAACCCGCGTTTCCCGCAGTCCCAAGAGTGACGGTAACAACGTCTGGGCCAAACCCGAAGAGAACGAACACGAGGTTCGTTAATAGTTTAAGAAAGTCCACTATAATTCTCCTTGAATTTGTGCCCGCTGTGGATTACAGACCGACATCTTCGAAACGCATTCCATTAAACTTGTTGTCCCCGTCTTGGATGAGTTGCTTACGCGCATCGTTCGCAACGGGTTTATTTCCGCGCCAGCTATTGTCTTGCCAGCCTTGTGTGCTGTGACTTGGCGGGGGCGGGGTTAGGGATGAGGGTTGAAGGGTAGGCTGTTGTCGCACAGTCGGGTTTACTTGGGTGGTGCTGGTCGTAGCTTGTGCCTGTTGGACTTGACCGGTTTGATTCATGCCTTGATAGATGAGGTACATGGACTTGTAGACCTCGGGGAGGCGCTGAGCCGCCACGGGATCATTCTCACCTATTTGGACCATCTCCTTGTACAAGGGGAAGCTATCAAGGACCTTTTTGTAACCGGGGCCGTCGATGAACTTTCCGAAGTCTGGCGTTTCAGCAGTGGCTTGACGAATAGCTCGGAAGCGATTCGTTTCAGCTAAGGTGGCTCGCCAGGGATCAAGCTGGGCCTGGATTGCTTCTTGAGTATGAGAGGACATTAGTCTTTCGTATTCTACTCGATCGCGCCGTTGTGCGGCATCTGCGACCTTGTCGAAGAATTCCGGATTCCCGTAATACTTATAGGGAGAATTGGTCTTTGCAGGATCAGTTTGTGGCTGGACAGCTTGCGCTGTCTTCTGCAATGAATTTGGATCAACTCCGTTGTCAGTCAAAAACTTACGATAATCTGCGATCAGTTTATCCTTGTGGGCTGTACCTTCGATCGCATCCTCAACAGTTTTATAAACCGTGTCTCCTGCTTTAAGGAAGACTTGGTCTGCTTGTGGCTGCTGTTGGGGATTTGTTCCAGGCTGCGTCGCTTGTGGCGACAACGCGGTTTGAGATTCAGGATTCGGGAACAACGAATCCCAATCTTGATCAGCGCCGGGCGCAGCAGATAGGTCAATATGACCGCTGTTGTAACCGGATGATACGCTTGTTGGTTGCTGAGGCATTGCTTCTCCTTGTGGGAATATCACCCTTGTGAGGTGTCGTCTTGGCCAACGAGTGTTATGGCCTTGGCAACCTGTTTAAAAGCTGCCAACTCGTCAACCGATGCAGGGCGCGTTGTGGGCTGTTCCTGCGTTAAAATCTTGATGTCCCGCTCTATTTCTCCAGACCAAAAAAGACCGGCTTGACAGTAGCGAAGAGTTTGTTCGTCAAGTTTAAATCCCTCATTTAGTGTAGTCTGCATAGCGGCTTTCTTAAATCGAAAGCGTTGCATGAGATATTGAAAATATGGATTAACTGCGAGAGCTTTGAGTCCGTTACGAAGATCATCATTTGGCTCTGGAAGTTTAGCTGATTTATCTATCTCAACAATGTGGTAATGATGTTCAGTTTCCCTCTTGAATAGTGACATCTTTCCTCTTTCTAACCCCGTTGATAGCGAGGAGGTATATTGGAAATGCCCAGTAGCCAACCTCTCTGAGCCAATCGCCTAGATTAAGAAGCATATCCCCGATGCTTAGCGTCTTGCCCTCAAAATCAAAGATATCTGCGAGGGCATTAAGACGAGTCTCGGAAGTCATGACGCAATGTTCATCGTCCATCATTCCATCGTCATTGACCTGGTAGTGATAGCCATTATCCAACACCGGGAACTTGTCGTGGTTAGCTATCTTAACAGCTTGGTTGGAAGCGGTTCCGAGTCCCATTATAAGATACGGGACAAGTATAATCCAAAGCTGGGTTGCCTTGATAAAATTCCACATCTAATCCCTTGGGGCCTGCTTACCACGTGTCTCTAGGATCACTTGTTCGGAAGCGCCCCGATGCTCCTGTTCTTTAAAAGATCCTCTGCCCAAAGGCAACATGATTCCCAGTCTCCGACTTTGGTAACTTGGTCTTTGATTACAACCACATGAGTCCCAACTCCATCAACAGCCTTGTCAATGAGGTATCGACTTGTAACAAGCGGAAGAGGATAGTCTTTCTCTTCAACAACCATACCAAGATGGATTATATCCCGACCTGTTTCGTTGCAGAACCAGCAACCTTTTCCGTTGCAACGAGGATGGGGGCCGCGATCTTCTCTGCCGTGATAAACGATTCTGGTATTAGTCATCAGAATTAGGATTCGTTCCAAGTCCTTCTAGGCCAAGACTGGTTGCTCCCATATTCTGGGCCAGGTCCTTGATATGTGACATCAAGCCAGCACCAGGAATCTTGCCTTCAAACTGTGCCTTTCGAGGACGACCGTCCTTGCCAGTGGTGGTCTGAGGCTTTGATTGTCCTATGCGAGCCTTGCCCTCGGTATCCATCATGGCTTCGAGCATCATCATTTCGATGTTCTTCTTTTGCTCGGCCATCTGCATGGCTTGGACTTGAGGGGGAGTAAACAATAGCTTATTCACGTTCCTTACTTCAAAGGCCTTGAAGAGTTCCTTTAACGATTCGTACTGGTTAAGGAACGGTGATTGAGAAGCCAAATTAAATAGTGCAAGTAAATTGCGTTGACGGATGACGCGATTACTCGCATAGTTAGCAGCAACGAGATCAAAATCCAGCGTACCAATCAACTCCTCCGGTTGCATAACCACCCACTTCTTGATAGCTGGGTTTTCTCCGGTGATTTGGAACTCCATCGGGTCAGTGATATATTGTTGGACCATGCTGGCACACATGGTCAGGGTTGGCTGGAGGATTTCTAGTTCGAGGTTTCGAACGAACATCTTGAAACGGAAGCCGGACTCGTTCATTACGGAACTGATGCCTGTAGCTGTCTTGTTGTTGGTAGGGCTGCCTACTCCCTTAGAATAGAAGTCCGAGACACCCGAGGTGTTCTCGATCAGCATTTTGTAGACTTCAAGAATCTGGTAGTCGCCGGGCGAAGGAGTGAAGAATGGCAGCGGCATGATGACCTTGGTTGGGTCGCCTGCTACCGGGACCTTGCCGCCAGGAGTGTTGAAACTATTTAGAGCTTCGTGGTCGATATCAGCATTCGTGTCATAAGCATACCGATGATTGATGCCTAGGTTCCAATTGTCCGTAATCATGTTTACGAACTTGCACATGCCCTCGGTAAGATCAGAGATGATCTCGATTGAGCCTAACCCAAAGATTTCATTCGGTAGTCGAATGAAATTAGTCATGACTATCGGGCACTTCTTATGCATGAAGGGGATCGGCCCGGTGTAGAGTAGGAGCGGAACTCCCGCATACACGGATCGCTTGAAGGGTGAATACCCGGCTGCGCGATAGCTAGCACGCAGGTCCTTCCATGAGATCGCTTCAGCGTCCTCGCCATATGTTATGATGGATTGGGTCTGGGCATATTCATCCCAGTGCTCCGCCAGTCGAATTACGGTGTCCATTGGATTGTCTGGAGGCCGAACATTCTGAGAGACTCGCTTGACTAGAGTGTCGAAGGCTTCTGGTATATAAAGTGGTTGCTTTGAGGGGTCTTGCATGGCCGCTTGGAGACTTTGAGTCTGTTCCCGCATCATTTGGCCAAGAGTACGTTCCGTGAGATGAGCCACGATACCGCCGTCTGGGTCCACCAACAAATCGTATACGTCAATAGGTAAGAAACGAGGACGATTGCGAGGAACTTGTTTTTGAGCAGGACGGTAGCCAAGAATAACAGGCTGCATAATGGGCTGCCCAGTATTAGGGTCCATGGCCGGTTGAACCACCGGCATACCATCTGGGCCGATTGCAGGAATCGGTTCGGAATACGTAACTGTATCATAATCCCAATCCCAATCTACCTTCATGGCCGAGTGGCCATAAATAGCGATGTTCCGCACGAGCGATTCAAAGTGTTTGGTGAACTCAGCTCGCTTCAGGAGGCGAAGCAGGACGGTCTGCATCTTCTCGGCGGCAGGTTCGTCCTGCGCCGATCTACCTTTGCATTCAAACCAATCCTCATATGAGAAGTAAGCGTCGAGGACTCGGGCGACGATGGTCTCGACATTAGAGAACGGATAAGTTACAAAGGTGTTGGATCGGGGCGTGATGTTATCGGGATAGAAACGCTGGTCACGCTGACCCAAATATTGCCGGTAAAAATATGCTCGACGCTGGTCGTATTGCTTGCGGAAATAACGCATTCGACGCAAATGTGACACTACTTTATTTGTTACGTCAGCATTCGGGTCATCGTATGTGCTGACGAACGGCGCGGTTGATGGAGTTTGATATTGCAATTATCCCTCTTAGGGTCCGGGGATCCAGGCATTGACATTAAATGGACTGGGCACAGAAAGTACCCGCTGGATTTGCGGGTTGTTCCAAGCTAACCGATTGACCGAGTCGTATGCCCAGATGATATAGTTGCCTCCGGCAGGCGAGAGAATATCATTGGGCCAAATAAAAACCGGCGCTCCGACAGTGGTTCCTCGAATGAAACCATTGATGTCCAGAGGAACTTTTACTGACATGTTGCCTACGATTTGAGCCACATTCGGGGCAGCAGCGTCGTGTTGAAGCTGGAAAATCAGGTAACCGTTTGATAAAACATTACCAAGAGCATCTTCGAAAGGCCCGCCGATGATTTGAACTCGTTGGCCTTGGATGCCGGTTGGAGTTAGAAATAGGAAGGCAAGCTGATTGAGGCGGACATTCCCGCCCTGCGTACCAGATGCACTTACTCGCTTTACTGCAACTTCGAGGACTTCTTGATTGAGGCGGACATTCCCCGCTCCGGACCCGGCGGAGCTTACGCCCTTTGATGCTATTTCAAATGCCTCTTGATTTAATCTTACGGACAATTAGCCCTCGATTATTCCTGCTTGGGCGTTGTCTGCACCAGTAGCGGTCCAAGCTATACCGGTAGCTGGGTCGTTCTGAAAGATTGCATCATAAAAAAGATACGAAGAAGTCAAGGTGGCAGTTGCTACTCCGGAACTATCCGTGGCACCACTGCGAACAAATAGGCTAGGATTGTGTGTACCAGCGTCGTCTCGTTCAAGGGATGCCCGAGCCATTACGAAATACGGGGCAACTCCAAGACCGGCGCTTTGCATGGTGTAGGAGTCTTTGGTGGTAGCAGTGTTGTTGGAGTTATAGTCGGCGGTATTGGGAGGTTGTACCGCAGCGTTCTGGAAGTTAGAGCCTAGTCCATTCGGAGTCCAGTTTGAATAGTTACCGGCACTGGCGGGCATTTTGGTTAGGATACGAGCATCTCCGCCAAGAAGGGCGTTCAGAAATCCTCCGGTATTATCCAAGCAAAAGAAATCGTCATACTTTTGGAGACCAGTTGCTCCACTAGAACCTGCTGTTCCTATAGACACTTGATTTGCATAAGCATTGGCGGTGTTCTGGGTATTCAATGATGAACCAGTAATACTAGGCGTCGCATTGCCATTCACATAACACGAAACTGCGCCGACAGTGGAGCTGATTGTTACTTGAAGTTGGATGCCGTACCAAGCATTGGGAACGATAAGGTTGCTGCTGCTGACCGGACCTACTGTCGTGCCGTTGATCCCTCCGCCGTTTGCTCGCGCAAAAAACAGTTGCCCAAGGTTATTTAGAATTAAACTTATCTGTGGATTCGGGGTTGTGCCATCCCAGAGTGTACAGATATCCTGATAAGAGGAAGGCAGGGCGGCAATCTTGTAGCCGAAACCAACTATCAAAGTCGCTTGATTGGAGGCTAAGTTTTGCCGAAGATAAGCGTTACCGCCTTGAACCGAAGCGCATCCGCTCGGGAGACTGCCTGGAGCAGCGAAGCGAAAGTCGCCCGTAGTCGCAAATATACCCGCTCCGGCAGTATTCGTGGTCCAGGGATAGCCGTTCGTAAAGGTGTAATTGTTGCCGTAATTGTCGAAACCGTCTGCGAATTGATAGGCCATTAGAGTGTTTGCCGAAGGGGCTGAATCCAGTAGGTAATGGTGGAGCCGCCATTGTTGAATAGTCTGATACGATCCCATTGAGCAGGGACCTGGTAAGTTGCAACCACCCCACTGGGGATACGAAAGTCTGTGTTGGCCGCTGCTGGCATACCCGCATTGCCACAACGAATATTGATGTCGCCATTGGCGTTGATGGCAAATAAAGTGTAGCGACTTAGCACTATTTCTGCTGATGAGGCACCAGTGGTGATAGTTCCTTGGATGTCAGCAGTCGTAGACCCGGAGGTTGACCCGCCAACCGGAACAAAAATTGATGTAAAGATTGCCATAGTTACTCCGAGTTATTGAAGGTGGACGGTTAAGGTGCCGCCTGATCCCCAGTGGTTCCCGTCTTTTACACAGAACATCTGTGAGTATTCAGCTTCGACACTGGGATAGTATTTGAAGGAATTGAAGGTTCCGATCAAAAGGGCGCTTTGAATTGTGCAGTATCGACTAAGCGATTGGCGGGTAAACCAGTCTTGGATTGTTCCGTCGAAGCGGCAACCGACTAGACAACCCTTACCCATATAGAATAGCCGGAAGTCGCCATCAACTGCGCCGTCGGTATAGAAGCCATTGCCTACAAATCCAGAGCCAGGCCCGCCACAGCATAATTCGAAATCATAGGCTACGTTCGGGATAAGCTGCGCACCGACAACTCCACCTTCAGCAACGACTTGACTAAAGGTCGGAGCGACAAGTAGCAATAGGGTCCAGAGGAACTTCATTTAATTACGCAGCCGCTGGCTGACAGATGTCCGTTTTGTGCTACGCTCCAAGTGGAGCAATCAAGGGTAGTAGGAGGACTAGAGAGCTGGGCATAGCTATAATCGCCTGTTGCTGATACAACTGCGCCAGTTCTGGTATTGAAAGAGGATACTCCAGTCGCAACCACTGCTCCAACTTTGAAATAAGCCGCAGCATTCGCGCTTACATACACTCCGTCTGGGTTGGCCGGATCATTTGCCACACTACACTGGATTACAGTATTGACAGTGGGTTTTGGACAGGAACTCAAAAGAGTCGCCCCGTCAATTGTGATAGCTTGACCGAAGAGGGGGGCGGTTACAACTAAAAGTACCAACGCAAACAACGATTTCATGAATTCTCCTATTGGATGATTACGTTACCTTGAACTTTAACATTGCCTTGGATGATGGAGTTTTGGGCCGAAGGACCGGAGGAATTTGAGAGTCGCACGATCATTACGTCAGCGCGACAATCTTGTACAGCAGTATTTAATGGATTATTAACATCAGGTGCCGCCTGCCAAGTGATATTTCCTCCGGTAAGAGATTCATTAAATGTTCCCATGCCCGCAACAGTAGATTGCTGATGGAGGGACCAGTCAGGTTCGGTGGTTCCGGTTTTACAAGGCGAAGAGGAACAAGATTGTACTTGATATAGATAATTTCCCGCATCACCTGGGTGCGCTAAAATCGGATAAATAATTGTTCCAACTGGATAGTGGGCATTGTCAGATGGATGCCATTTAGGACCACCGGGATTACATTTGCTCAACCAAGTATTTGGCTGATTAATGGTTCCTTTTGTACTCCCGTTTGTACCAAAGAAATCCGTTGCAAGCATCATGAAATTCCCAGTTTGAGAGACAATTCCCATACAGTTTTGTACATCAAAAGCTTGATGCCAACCTGTTCCGAAACAGTGAGCCGCACGTCGCACTTGTCCAAGGGTACAAGGGGTTGTATTTAAAACTCCTGGTGTACAATAAGGCGGGGCCACAAAAAAGTCTTCCATATACAGGGCGCTTGGTAGTGTACCGTGTAATATATCGGTAGTTGTTCCGTAATCAGTGCTAGAGACAAATATCCAATTGGTATCCGTGGCATTGGCATTGGTATTGCCGAAATGCTGATCTCCTGCGGATTGTGCATTGCCGCCTAAAACCAGAAGCGGATCGCCTTGCGCATCGGCAAATTGCGGTCGAACGTAACTATGATAGGTATATTGTTTTCCAGTAGCAATCCCTTGGAAACCCTTCCAGTTATGTCCGTCGCAGAAATATTGCTGATTCGGGCCAATTCCAATATTACGCCAAGTCAGAGGTTGAGTAGTACCAACACTATCAGAGGTATCACCGCCAGGAGTTTGATTCCAAGAAGGTTCCGTTGTTCCGCTTGTACCGGCGACATTGTTAATAATTTGATACATAAATCCGCCGGGATTGGTGACATTGGAAGTAGGGATAATTAAATTGCCAAGACCGTTATAATTTTTGCCACTGACCCAATTTATAGCATTAATTCCGCACCATAATATATTTGCCGTGCCTTTTACCCAGAACAATGGCCCGTCTATATAACTTCCATACACTCGATTGGCCGCGCCACTAGACAATGCCATAGTAGTAGAATTGGCCATATTCTCATCGTGGATTTTCATTCGCCCGGCTCTGCCGCCACAACTTCCTCCGGGACATGAAGGACCATTAAATTGGGTGTCGGGCATTGTCCCAACATTGGTTGTGACCGGGGGTGTTCCGTCGGTATGAGTAACTACGCCAGTTAGTGTGTTCCATACATCACAACCGTTTTGACCTCGTGTCCAGATTACAGCATAATATCCACTACCTTGTCCGGGTAATAAGGAAAAAGCAGTGCCAAATGTATTGCCGTCTTCACTGCTAATTGCTCCTGTCCATTGATTAAGAGGAAATGTATCCCCAGCACCTGCTGTACCATTGACAGAATTGGCTAAACAATTTGTTCCTGCGAAATCAAACAATTGGCTTGTAGATACGCCAGTAGAAGGAACGTGTAAATCTACTACATTTTGCTGAAGATATATTCCTGGACCAGTTGTGTTATCTAATGTATAAATCTGATCTCTGGCTGATTTCGACCATACTGTTCCAGAAGGAAATGAAATAACAGGTGTGACCATTGTCGAAACCATTGTCACAGGATTAAATAAGAATACAAATTGATTGCCCCCAACGACGTGGAGCATCATCGCTGTATCATCATTATTCCATAGATTGACGCTCGGTTCGTCGGCGGTCTGCCATTGTGTTTTAGGATTATCAGACCCTACAATGACATCAGTTTTTATATCAGTGGCGCGACACATTTGATTTCCAAAATCAGCGGGAGTGTGACAGGTGTTTGCTCCTGTTAGATTCCCACATTGCGCCATTGAATATATACTAGTGGCATCGCAAACATTAGGACCCCAACTAGCATCGACCCATTGATTATTACCTGGGATGACATACGGAACGACACTGATACTTCGATTAAAACACTCGTAGCTAGGTGGACCACAGGCTTGGCCGTGGGCGAAGGAGGCAGCTAGAAGCAGGAAAGCCGAGATTAGGAGACTTTTAAACATTTAGTTTACGACAAGAAAGCTGAAGCATTCTGGATTCGTAGTGAAGGTTCCCAGATTAATTGTGAAACTTGTTGCAGCCACAACGGCGGAAATTTCAGGAAGCGCCGTGGTGATTCCGGTATTACAGGTTACTCCGAGTCGAGTTCCTGTGGTTGTATCGTTTCTACCTTCGATTAAAATTTCGCTATTCGCTGTGACGGCGGTTGTGTTGACGGTACAGGTTCCAGTTGATGCATTTGTAGCACAAGAGAAAGAACCGGCAGTCGCACTAGTACAACTTGCTACTGAAGGATTGGCGGCAGTACCAATTGCTGCACAGTTGACCGTTGAAGTATAAGCCTGAGCTTGAACTTTACCCAGTCCGTCATTACAGCCGGAATTGGCATCGAATCGAGCAACTCCTGCACCTTGGCGATCCCAGCAAGTATCATAATTCCCCGAACTTGAAGTTCCACTGGAAGTCATACCATAAGCTGCGGCACTGGTGCCTCTTACTCCCAATGGACCGAATCGCATGAATTCGTTCGATGCTCCACCGAGTCCGTAAATAGTAGTCCCGGCCCTGAATATGCCTGCCCCAGCAGTATCGCCAGCGAATGTGTAACTTGCTGATCCGGCTGCACCAGCGGGAACTGTTATAGTTCCAGCCGATAACGTCAATGACGACGCTTGCGTCACGACCCCAGCTCCGGTCACTCCCCAGACTTGAGTTTGGCCGCTGATGACGCCGTTTGTAACCGTTCCACCAGTCACAACGCTGAACGGAATTCCGGTGGCGGCAGGCCCGTTGATCATTAAGCAGGTAGGACTAGTGTCTGTACCTGTGCAATTCGCAAGCAGCGCTCCCGACGTATTATTATTGGTCGAGTTTGAATTCTGGAACACATACGGATAGGTAAGGTTCGCTGTCTCGACTCCGGCGAAGGTCGTGGGACGTAGCACGGCGCTTTCGGTAATCGTATTCGCCGCTGCCGCACCGACCAGACCATTTAGCGGAAGGCCAGTTGCGTTCGTGAGCGTTTCGGATGTCGGAGTACCAAGCGCTGCACCTCCAGGAAGCGTCACTGTGCCAGTAAAAGAAGGTGAAGCAAGTGGCGCATAGAAGGTGTTCACCCACGCGGTAGTAGGAATTTGCGTGGTATTAATATTAGTTCCGGGTGTCGGGGCAGCTGGTACTCCTGTGAATGTAGGAGAAGCTAAAGGAGCCGCTCCAGTTACCTGCCCGACTGAATAATCCCCGTTAGCCGCAACCACCGCCCCAGTTCTAGTAAAAACCGAAGTTACTGGAGCCGCCCCTCCACAAGCCGCTCCAGCGTCCTGAATCTGAGTCGTTGAAGCAAAACTCACACAATCTCCTGGAGTTATAGTTCCAGTGGTTGTGACTCCGTTTCCGCCCCCTCCAGAGAATTGGCCTTGGCCAAAGGCCATTCCGGCCATCAACAACAAACTTCCGATTAGATATTCAAATTTCATCGAACAACTTCCCAGTTTATGGTGCTAGCTGACATGACCCCGGTGTTAATTGCAGGAGAGCATTGCAGGAAATTGACATTTCCAGTCGTAACATAGGGGGTTATTACGAGATTACCGATCGTTGTACCGGGAGCGGCATTGTAAGACCATTTGATACTATCCGTGGATAGCACGCCAGAAGCAGATACTGTAACCACTGAGTTGCAAGTCCCGCCACTTAATGAGGCCGTAGGCATCGAGGCAGTACCTGAAGCAATTATAATATTTGCAAAACTTCCACAAAGATTAGTCGCAGAGGCAGTACAACCGGCTTGATTTACTGTACTAGAAAAAGTTAGCACGCCATTGCCCGCCGCACCAGGAACCATCATGAAATAGGCGGTTACGCTAGTTGGGGCCGTGAAAACAGCTTGTCCTGTAAAGTTTCCAATAGATGGAGCAGTTCCTTGACCAATTCCAAATACTCCGGCAGCTGAACTTATAAATTTTGCGGTTCCTAATTGTAAGGTGCCGCTAGTGTCCCCGTTTGTTCCATTGCCTAGATTTATTGTTCCTGCTAATCCTCTGGAGAGTCCAGTATCGGCAACTCCCGCCCCATTAGTCCAGCCAACTACTCCTCCCCACCAGGAGTTGTTATATCGAAAACTTACGCTATCAAGATCAATAGTCGCATCTGATCCCGGAAGAAGTGATGTATTAACTGCAACGCTCGCGAGATTCGAAAGCGCAGTATTAGCCCCGGTCGCTCCGGCAATATCCCAACCTGTATTTCCTGTTCCACTGGTTTTTATATACAGAGTGTTTCCCGGTGTCCCATCTTGCCGGGAATACATTGAACCCACATTAGCAGTAATTACTCCATTAGGAGCACCATTCCCGGCGAACCAACAATCGTGCATTGTTACTGGAAGAGATGCTCCACCGTGACAAACACCGCTAGTTTGAGCGGTTGTATCAGCAAATATTGCCGCCGCTGAACTGCCTCCCAGTAATGCACCAACTTGCCATGTTGCTTCGGAAGTGATTCCAGCACTATTGGTAACTGTTCCTCCTGAAGGCGAATCTACACCTAAACCGTACATATTCGTAACAACTGCTCCAGAAGAAAGCAATGGAGCTAAAAGATGAAATCCATATACGTTCGTAGCATGAGCATTGATATTTATTTCAACAAGAGCTTCATAGGCACTTGCCGTTCCTCCAAGTACAACTCCAGAATTGCCTAGATCGCTAATAGTAAGAACAGACAACTGTCCAACAGGTTGTGAAGTCGAAAGTTGAGACCCAGAATCCAACAAGACCGAAGTTAATGTTCCTAATGCGTAAAATGGAGAAGGACAAGCAGAGGTACAAATCTGATGCAAATCCCCTTCGTAAATAGAATTCAATGTATGCCGCAATGGTAACTCAGATGAATTTCCTAAACTCTGAAGGATAAAAGAGTTAAACATTACTGGAGGGCAGCCATTATCTGTTAAATTACCTTGAATAGAAGAACAAGGAACAGTGTTTACAGTCAATGGAGGCGAAGTTGAAGCACCACCTGCACAACTCCAAGCTCCATTTATTCTAACCGCCAATGCCCCAGTTCCTCCTCCGGTACAAGGGCTGGAACCAAAAGTGGCATCACTCACGAAGATCATCGTGGTGGAGGTGGATATAGTTCCAAGATTAGCGAATGCAATTGGCCCAACGGTTATACCGAGGGTAAACTGGTCTGTATTCGTAAATACATTGGGGACTTCGCGCCCAGCCGAATGCACGGTCTGGCCCCAACCAAATGAAGCCAATCCAAGTAATCCAATCACTAAAAGCTTCTTAATCATTCGTCCAGGACCACAATGATGTTCGTGGTGTCTTCATTGATAAATTGATTCAGTGTACAGGACCAAATACTAAAATCTGCGCTCACTGTAAGAGGAGTTGCGCCTGCGACACTGGAGGTGAGTCCCAATGGAGGCCAAACTGACATATTGACATTCGATGGGAATGGAACTTGACCGACTACAATCCCGGTCTGAGAGGTTGTAGCCAAGACTCCATTATCATCTATCGTTAAAAGAAAGGTTTTAAATGAAGATGAAGTAAGGAGATAAGAAGGGCTGGCTGGTCTACTTGAAACCACACTGGCGATTATCGCACCATCAATCCCAACGGACAGGCTCCAATAGAAAGAAGCACTCGTTATGATTGGAGGCGAAAACCCAGCTAAAACCGTGGTAGTAAGGGTTGTAACCAGAACTCCGCTATTGTCAGAGCTTAGACTCCAAAATCTGCCCACCGGGTCCTGTAAGAATAAATTTCCGCAACTCATGTTTTAACTGGAACCCAATCTGGAGTGGGGTGTTGCGTTGCTGGCCCCTTGAGACATCAACCTTATCCGCGTCCTGCAATTTCTTCTCACAGGTGTTGCACCAAACCGCCCCATCGGTATAGGTGATCGCCCGCTTCCGGCAGGCTCGGCAGGCCCAAGGACTCGGCTCGATGGTGTTCATCGTAACGCTCTTTGGCATCCGGCGAGTCGGGGAGTGTGGGGGATAGATGTAAATTATCGAAGGCATTAGTTTTCATCGTGCTCGATCTTGATATCGTAAGCGGGAGTAAACTTGAACTCCCCTTTGGCGTCCGCCTCGGCAGCATGATGAATCATTGCCTCTAACTTATCTACGTCTTCCTTCTTAGCTCCGGCAATCGCCCACTCAGAAATGTAATACGCCGCCCAGCACTCTCGACAGCCATGAGTGAGTGGCGGCGTTCCTTTGTAGTAGTAATTGTGTTCTGGGCAGGTTGCGACGAACTGATCCTGCTCGACTCCGTCCACCAACCTTGTAATTCCTATAAACTCCAAACTACTCCTCGCTAATACGGGGTTAGAAGTGAAGCCAGAGCCTTAGATACCTCAACGCGAGGCAGGAGAGGGCGGAGGTACTTGTGTGAAGAGGGGGACACACGTCGCGCTCTGGCTAACTTGGTTTAGAGGTTGATTGCGCCCCAGTTGGTCTTGTTGATGTCAACCGCGACGCCACTGACCGTGTCCCAAATCCCGCCATCGCCACCCTGTTCAACTGCGTGGCCATTGGACGTGACAGTTGGAACAACAACACTATTTCCCCCGCCAAGACGAGAGATATAGGCATCGGCATTAGTATAGGTATTAGCGGGCATATTACCGCCAGAGATTGTCAAGATACCACCGTTGTTTACTTCGTTTGTTCGTATACTCATATGGACCTAACCCCGTTGATTGCGAGGAGATTTATACATTCCTCATATCATCAATCCCGACATTTGTGTTCTCGGGAGAGACATTGACACTTGAAGTGGTATTCCAGAAGCCACCATCTGAATCGCGCTCAACCACGTCGTTGACTGAACTGCCCTGAGAGGCCCGAGTCACCAGGATGGTGCCACCAGCGGGACGAGGATATGTAGTAACCCAAGTCGCATTCGTGGTGACGTTGCCAGCCTGTGTCTGGGTAGTACCTTGGGTGTCTGTAGAATTTGCTCGATTACTCACGCCGGGTCCTTAAAACTGGTGATCTCAACCGGGACATTGAAGCTTTGATCGGTATTGTAGATGCCATAATCAGCACCGATAGAAATTGCGTCCCCAGAATCGCAATCTAGTGCCCAAGCATATCCAGCATTACCGGCAGTCACGATGGCGGGAGTCTTCTGGACTTCTCCGGTCCACGGGACGCCGAAGTTACTCATTGCTACATTTCCTACTACAGGTCTTGCGGCCATGTTACTGTCCGTTCTTCGGGCACGTGGTAGTCCCGACTGTGGTGTTTTGAATTGCTACATACGCACCAGAGGTTACATCCCAGAGGGCCTGGTCGGCGCGAATTGCAATTGGATGGGAGTTGCTGGTAACTACTGGGGCAGCGAGGCCAAAATAGCTTGCGCCTCCGCCTGTTACGCTTTCGACATTGCTGGTGTCAGCCGCGCCAGATTGAATATTATTCGCATAGTTCGGATTTACGGGTTCATTTGCCATTATTTAAAATTCCTCGTGTAGATGAAGCCAATTACAATTGGCGCAAAGAAGTCTATAACCTTCTCCGTTTACTGCAAGAATCTTGCGATACATAGCAGTGGCACCGCCTTTGCCTTTGCGTTCTTTATTTCCTCCGCCATTGATGTGATCGACATGTAGTAATCGGACATCAGTACAACCCAATGTACCATCTAAATTCAAATAGCGACAGGCGGGATTAGAACACTTATTTCCTAAAAAAGCTAAAACCGCGTCTCGTAATTTTTTGTAATATGCTGGAGAGTGTATACGAGCGTAGGCATTGATTTTGTCTCTATTCTTCTCTCGCCATTCTCTGGCATATTCGCTACTTACCATTCTCGATCAAGCTTCTTATTTGTATTGATGCAAGCGCCAGCTTTCCACCCACCAGCATCCAAACAAGGGGAAGATAGAGGAAAGCAGCCGCCATTACTAAAAGATTGATCCCGCC
>Ga0210406_10003764_pt1 | contig 16476 bp, 17 predicted proteins | sample IncBWC30MmetaG_FD_155454 | JGI IMG/M metagenome (GOLD analysis project Ga0210406, IMG submission 155454) | Forest soil microbial communities from Barre Woods Harvard Forest LTER site, Petersham, Massachusetts, United States - Inc-BW-C-30-M | ecosystem: Environmental > Terrestrial > Soil >... | reverse complement strand
AAGCTGCGGTCGGTGGATGCGATCGGCGAGGAGGAATATCGGCGAGCGCTCGGAGAACCCATCGTCGTTGCCGGCGGCAGGCCGCTCGGATGATCGGTGGCGAATGGAAACGGGCGGAAGGGGAGCGACAAAGTCCCCGTTGGGAGAGTTCTTGATTGAAGGACCGCCACTGGATCGGAAGCTGGCTGTGGCTACGGTTTCTTTCTGTTTAGCCTTACAGCCTATGAGCATGGCACGGTGACCTTAACGTCAACATCGAAAGTAGCTTTCAGATAGCCGCTGAGCTTGCGGCTTGATTCTCTTATCAGTTCGATGTCGTCGATGCTTTGCAGGCCTGGGCGATAGCGAGATTACGCATTTATTGCAGATCCTCATCTACCAGTGGCTGCAGCACCTTCCACATGACCGCGTAGCCGGCAGAGTTAGGGTGTACGGGGTCCATGAACAGGGACGTGTTCTGAGACCCGTCCGCGGCCAGCATTGAGTCGTAGTAATCCGCGTATAGGTAGCCGCTGGCCTGAGCGAGTGCTAGGAGCTGCTGGTTGAAGTCCACCACCGTGGCCGGAATTGACGCCAATAACGGGTCGCTGACGCTGTTGTAATTGGTTGGCAAGACGGAGCACAGGATCACCCTGATCCCCGCTGCCTGGGCCATTGCCGCCATCGCTTTGATTGACTCGATGTCCGGCGGCGTCGTAATCACGCCGTTCGCGTATTGAGCGATATCGTTGAGCCCACCTTGGATGACTACGACCCCCGGCGCGCTCGCAATAACTTCGTTATTGAAGCGGACTAGCATCTGCGGCGTCGTCTGACCGAAGACGCCGAAGTTTATCGTCGGCGCTGGATCGTTGACCGCGATATCCCAAAGCTGGGTGATCGAATCGCCCATGAAGGCGACGACATCTGACAATGGGCGAGATCGCGCCGGCTGTGCCGAGGCCTGCTGCATCACCTGAGAGCCGCCGCCGCAAGCAGAGAGGGCGCAGAGCGCAAGTATGGCGAGTGCTTTGAGGATCACGGTTACATCCCTGTATTGGCCGCGTGAGTGCGGCGCAGCATCGTAGGCGATATGCACGGTTGAGCACTGCGATTTAATGTTCCGCGCCCGCGCTGTGAATCCTGGAAAACCCCTCCCAGCCGATGCCGCAAATCGCCTGATTTGCAGGCATTGATAAAGGGATTGCTTAGAGAGAGAGAGAGAGACGACGCTATGTCGTTGAAGCGCAAGGCGTTTACCGAACGGCAAAACGCCTCTTAATCAATTGGTCGTAGGTTCGATCCCTACACGGCCCACCACTTGTCCCTACACCTGGCAGCAGCGCTATGCGGTGCTCCTGGTATTCCGCATATAGACTGCCGCCTTCCTCCGGTAACATCTTGATTTGACCGCCAAAATACTGCCGTAAGACTACTCGGGCTTTTAGGGAAGCCCCCGCGTCTCCGGCAAGGCCGTGCTTGATCTGCTCCCGGAACTCCGCCGCCGCACTCGGCAGCATAGAGATCATGCGTGCCCCGGTTGCCGCGGACGGAGCATTCAGCAGCAAACGGCGCTTTTCCTCGGCTTTCGACAACGCCGCCTCCAGTTCATCGGGGGCAAGATCCGGGTCACCATTGCGCAGCCGCGCCCGCAGTCTCTCGATCCGCTCGTCGATGGCCTGCATTTCCGCTGGGGCTTGCGCGGCCTTTGACTGCTCCGAGCGTTGACACTGGAGATAGGCCGCCTGCAACTCCTTGGCCATGCGCTCCACTCTTTCGGGTTCCAGCACATCGTTGTAGACCGGCATCAGCAATGAGGTCTCGACCCAATCACGCCGGATATCCACACTATTCGCGCAGTTTCTTCCCTCAACATAGCCCGCGCAGCCGTAGCTACGCTGATTTTTCATGACGTAACTGGCGCCGCAGACGCCGCATTTCAGAATCCCTGAAAGGAGAAACTTCGGCCGACCACCACACTTGAGTTTCAGCATGGGGTTAGGAGTTCTGCGAAGAAGGCAGCGCTCCCACAATTCGTCGGAAACGATTCGCAACGACTCATCGCGGTAGGTCAGCCATTCGGACTTCGGGCGCTTGCGGCATTTGTGCATCTTGGAGTCAGGATCGCGCTCATAGCGGTGCTGATTCCACTTCACATGCCCGGTGTAGAGATCATTCACCAGGATGGTGTAGATAGCAGAGCCCATCCATCCGTGGCAGCGCCGCACGCGTCGTCTCCAGCTTGAACCCGGACTTGGAATCCCGCGAGCGTTGAGGTCAGCCGCGATGCTACGCGGCGGCTCACCATTTGCGTACCGTTCGAACATCTCAAGGACAATCTCGGCCTGCTCGGGTTGCAGTTCGAGCTGCGAGCCGATTCGTTTAGGCTGGCCGAACGGGTCGCGCTCGATAGGATCGAGGATTTGCCTCAAGCGATATCCATACGGCCGCCCACCCGTCCAAAAGCGCTTGATGTGCTGCCCGGCAATGCCTCTGTGGGTTTTTTCGCGCAGATCATCCAGGAAGATTTCATTCATCAATCCTTTGAAACCGCGATGGACCTTGCGCGCCTTGCTCTCGGAATCGTAGCCATCGCTGGTCGCGATAATACGAAGTCCCCTAAATTCAAGCCGGCGGATGATGCGTTCCTGCTCCACGGAATCACGCGCCAGGCGGCTGAGGTCATCTAGGAGCAGTACCTCAAACTCGTTGCGTTCCGCCGCCGCCAACATGGCTTGGTACTGGGGGCGATTGTTGTCGCTCCCTGAGAGGGCGGCATCGGCGAAGGTTGCCGAAATCGTCCAGCCTTCCGCATCCGCCCGCTTACGGCAGTTGCGCGACTGATCCTCGATGCTGGCGGTACGCTGCATGTCGCTCGAGTAGCGGGCGTAAATGGCCGCTTTCATGGCTGCACCTTGAGTTTCGGAACCTTGACTTGGTATTTGGCGAAGAGATCCTTCACGGCCTCGCGAAGGAGTTGCGCCATGGGAATTTCGCGCTCCACGCTCAGATTTTGCAGTGCCTTGAGCACTTCAGGCTTGAGATAAATCGTCGTGACGGCTCGCTTGCCCTTCATATATGGCACGGACGGTCCTCCAATTTGCCGTCCATAGTATATTACTAGTAAACACATCTCAAGTCGCCGACGCGGCCCCGCTCCGCCTGCGTCGAGGTGCGCCTCTAACAGGCGCAGGGGAAGCGTTACTGTCATTCGGTTGTTCGGGCGACTCGCAACGGTCTTGCGGAGTCGGGTGCGCGTGCCCAAGCTCTCCACCAGAGCCGTTATCGACTCCCCGCCGCTCGCGAAGCAGCCTTGATACGGCTGCCTGAACGAAGCAGCGCGCGAGCTCATCGAGCAATGCCTCACGGTCGATCATGGCGCCTCACTGAGGCAGCGGGATGACTTGGCCGTGTAGATCGACAGGGGGATGCGCACTCCAACGGCAAACACGCCTGGCGCGGTTGCCGACGAGCGCAACGGCGGGGAGCGTTTAAACGCTCGTGAGTCTCTGCCTCAACGGCCAATTCGCGCGTCGCCCACTCCAGAACCTCCGCCCGGCACCAACCCACCACACGGCCGCGATAGCGCTTTTTCCTCGGAAACCTGCCCATGAGCGCGAGCCCACAGAGCACCCACCGCGGACGGCGGGTCAACCGCGCCAGATCGCGCGAACACAAAATTCCCTGAATGTTAGGAAGTGGTTCATTCACCCACGGTGAGATCGTCACCGCGGCCGTGCGGGTCTTCTGTCCGACGATCATGCCGCCGGTTGAGTCAATATTCATTGCGAGAATCCTCATTGGTTTTTCCGATGAGAAGACTCGCTCAACACACGCCCAGAAACAGGCAGGAAAATTAGGGAAGAAATGCCACTAACGTTAAATAGCGTTTAAACGCCGGCGAAGTTTCGGGTTAAAAGCCGTAGATATTTCGATTGGGAGGGTCAATTGCGCTTATGCCGGCGCGGCAATGCCTGCTCGAATTCCTCTACGAACCGGACTAGGCTAATCTTCAAGACTGCGCAGATATCCTTGAGCTCTACCAGGTCGAGGCGCCTGACGCCCCGCTCGATGTCGCTCACGAAGGACTGGCTGCGGCCCAGGGCAGTAGAACAGGCAGTCTGAGTGATGCCCGCTTGAACACGATGCTCTTTTAGAAGCTTGAGGAGAACCCGATACTCAGTTCGATGAATTGTTTTCGACATGGGCCGCCTGTTGGTGTGCGGCCTCGAAAGATATATCTTGCTTTCAGATATCTGAAAACCAGATAATCCGCGCGATCACTAGGGGGCTAATGTGCTCATTTTGACCAGACGAATCGGGGAGCTAATCCGCGTCGGTGACAACGTCACGGTGACGGTCATGGACATCAAGGGTCAGCAGGTCAGGCTGGGGATCGAAGCGCCCAAGGAGGTCGCGGTGCACCGCCAGGAGATTTACGAACGCATCAAGCGTGAAGCGGAAACCAATGAATAGGGCGGCGACATTGCTGTGGAATGGGGTACGCCTGCCCATCGCGGGCGTTCTGCTGTTGCTCGAACCCGTTGTCGGGCTGGTCTGCGGCTTAGGATTAGTCCTTGGCGTCTTTGCATCCATCCTGTTCGAGATTTCCGCCGCCGGACCGAAATTCCCCTTTGTCGAGGTACTGTGCATTTCGCTCAGTTTCGGGGTGATCCTTTTTCTGTACTACGGCTTGCTCTCGCTGTTCGTCGAAGACTGAGCCATCAACGCGGCTCACTGTGCCGTCCTCGGCCAATGGTCCACTCATTGGGTCGCTTGGGGTCGCAATAACACCAGAGCGCGTGATGACCGCTGGGCGTATCCCACCATTCGACAAAAAGCAGAAAAGCAGCTAGCTGTCTGGAGCCGTGGGGATCGTATTGTCCCCACGCAGCTATGGGCCCAAGTGGCGTTGTCCACGCGGTCCACGCGCCACCGGAGTCGAGAGCGATGCACAGGTGTTTGCGGCAGGCCGCCGGCAACCCGCTAGGATCGGTCAGTCGCGTCCCGAGTTCCGCCCCTTGCGCGCCGGCCAGAAATCCCGAGAGAAGGTGCTCTACATCGGAGCGAGACAGATCGAAGTTGATTCCGATGGCAGAGACTCGGTTTCAGCGCGGGTTCGCCTTCCCCGTCAGCACGATCCGGTTGCCTTGGTCCTCGGCGTGCACCGCGAAGCCTTCGTCAAGAACGCGGACGAAGGCTTCCACGTTCGTTGCGCGCAGGTTTCCACCGATTCGTATCTGCGCAATCGAGGGATCGGCGATCACCAACTGCTTTTGGTTATAGCGGTTGAATTCCTCGACCGCATCGGCAAGTGCTGTATCGCGAAGCGCGATGTAGCCAGACCGCCAGCTCATGTACGTTTCGGCCTCGGCGACTGAGCTGTGCTTGACCAGCACGCCGGCGGAGCCCGCCTGGGCAACGCTGCCCGCCGGCAGCTGCGTGACGGGTCCCATGCTGCCGCCGCTTTGAACTTCTTCGACTTTAACTTGGCCCTCAGTCACGACAACCCTGGTATCCAGGTCTCCGCGGAACACAGAGAACTTTGTTCCCACTGCGACAATGCGTTTGTTCGCTGTGCTCACGACGAAGGGGCGCTTCGGGTCCTTCGCTACCTCGAAGAACGCCTCACCGCGAACGAGATCGACGCGGCGTTCGGTGGCCATCAGCGCAACATGAATCGCGCTGTTGGTATTGAGCGTGACCGTGGAACCGTCGGCCAGCGATACCACTTTGGTGTAGCCGATCGCAGAACGATAGGCATTAGGATCGTGCGTCGTGAAATACCAAGCGCTCGCCGCTCCGACCCCCAACACCAGGGCGGCGGCCACCGCGCGCAGCGCCACCAGGGGCGGTGCGGTTGTCTTCTTCGGCCGCGCGCGATAGAGCGCGGCATGGGCGGCCGTCTCCTCGACCTCATCGGAATCGAAAGAAGCAGAACCTTCGGCCGGCGCAGGTTGCGTCGGTGGCTTGCCATGTCCAAAAAAAGGGGAGAGATGCCAGCTACCGGGCGCTGGGATTTGACCGCGCGGCACACCCGCGCCTAAGGCTTGCAAGCGGTCGGCCTTCTGCCAGATCGTCTTGATTCGGACGACCGCAACACGATGCGCGGTCGATTGATCCTGCCAGTCGGCGAACGCTCGCTCGTCAGCTTCGTTCCAGTCGCCGCCGTCGCGCTTGGCGAGCCAGTCGGCCGCTTCGCGTTCGATTTGCGCGCTATCCATGCTCAATCTCGCTTTTGGAGGCATCAAGTTGTTCGTTCAGAGCTGCTATCTCATTTCCAGCCAACACCGCCGCAGTAAGGAGGCGCATGCCTCGCGCAACCTGCTTCTCCACGGCTTTCTCATGCACACCGAGTTGAGCCGCTACTTCCTTCTGCGACAGCTGCTCGACTTTTCGCAACCACATCACGGTGCGGCACTGCGTTGGAAGGCCGTCAAACGCATGTGCTAGTTGCTGCAATTCCTGAATGCTCGTCATGTGATGTTCTGGTGATAGCTCATCTACCAGGACGTTGAGTTCGTCCAAATCCCCCCGCGCGCCGATAAATATAATTCTACTGCGTCGCAGGCGGTCGGTCATAAGATGCCGTGCCGTTGTGAACAGAAACGACTTGGGAAGCTCGGGACGCGACTTTTGGGCGCTCTCAAAGACCCTGATGTAGATCTCTTGCCGTAAGTCGGGCACGTCGTCACGGTTCGGCCAGATACGCGTGAGATAGCGCACGAGCGATTGCTCATGTGCCAGGATCTCGCGTGCAAACCACTGTTCCAACGTGTCATTCATGTTACTGACACAATACTCTCGCCTTAAGATTGGATACAGAGGGCAGGCACAGAGGAAAAATATTTTTTGGGTGGCGGGGGGATTTCCGTTTCTGTTGCGTCCCGATGTGTTTAGGCACCAGAAAGCCGCGGGCGCGGGGGTAGCGGTCATAACGCGTAGGGCGCTGGACTTACTGACCCAGCGAAACGATCTCACCACAGAAGAGAAGCTTGCCTTGGCGACGTACCGCAGCCAGAACCCGTTCGTCGGCAGACCTACAGGCGACGAGTAAATCGCCCCAGAAATAGGGGTCGTTGTCCCATCGGACCCGAAGATGCTGCGAATTGCCCATGGCGATGGCTCTGACCTGCGGCAAGGTGAGCGACGCGATGAGGCTCGCGACTAGCGAGGTCATGCCGAACATGGCCTTGGCCACACTGGTGTCCTCACGCGCGGCCTGACGGGCGAACAGGAGGGTTTCGAGAAGAAGGTCTTCAAAGAGTTTCGGCGGGACGGCGTTGTAGTGGGATGAATCGGGAAGGCCCATCAATTGCCCTTCGCCGGCGCGCTGCCATGACTCTACGTCTTTGAAGCGAAGATCAACAATGACAAAAGGAAAATCCGCGACGCGTTTGCGAGCGTCGATTTCAATAAGACGCCAGAGGTCGCGGTTCCGCATGATGAACGGCGGGAGTTCTGGAGAGAGGGAAGTGGCTGCGAGTTCACAGACGAGTCCGACGCATTGCTCGTTTAACTGATGAGCCAGCGTGATAGAGGGCGCGCCCGTCCAGTGCGGCGATGCCGCAGAGAACTGAGATAGCTTGTCCGTTTCTTCCAACTCGAATTCGTCCACGCGCTCCTCCATGGAATTTGAGAAGGCGGCATTGTCATCGAGTGTCTGCGCGAACGGTCCTCTGGGTTTCCGGGATCTTTCGGTAGAAACTTCGACCGGGTCGATTGGATGAGTGTGCTTACAGCTTGGAGGTCTTATGGACGTGACTGTCGGGGACAAGCGGTTCGATTACTACTATCGGCGTATTCGTTTGGGTCTACGTCTGATGTCGCATGGTGCTCGCGCTCAGACGGCGGCTGACTGGAGTGGACTGACACTCGATCAGCTAGTGACGCTGCGCAAACGCTGGATGTCGGGTACCGAGGACGGATTTCGCGGGCCGGCTCCAACTTCGTTTAAACCGTTTTTCAGATCGGCGCTCAAGGCGAGTCATGCGGCAATATTCGTCGGAATTCATCGGATGGTGGGGACTGACGCACGTAGGCCCAGCCTCGAAGGCGGGGAGAAGCTGTGCGAGGCATATGAGATTTATCGGGAGTGGGAGCCCGATGCGCAACTGGAATTCGACTACGGGGTGTTACTCGCAACCGGTGCAATGCAGGGTGGAGACATCCGGCTTTCGATCTGCAACAACTGCGGATGCGCGCTGTTGATCGATAAACTAGGGAAGGTTCAAACGATCTGCGCGCGATGCCGAAACAGGGCGCGTAGCCGACGTTAGGTAGCGGTCACTACGTCGCTACAAGGTTAGAGCGTATCCTCATCTAGGGATAACGCGAGCCCACGAGGTGAATTCGCTACAGTTGAATTTATTTTCAGAGGGTGAAGGGGGGATTTCGTTGCGATCCACGTCCCGGTTCATATGGCCTCAAAAGAAGGCTCTTACACGGGGATGCTGATGTTGAATTCCGCTATGTTGAGAATTGCGGCGCTCGTTATTGCTCTCACCTTATCCGTGAGCGCTAACGCGATGGCAGATAGCCCGAAGCCGGTAAACGTGCCCGCCGGCGACTTGACGACAGCTTTGGAACTGCTGGAAAAGCAATCGGGAGTGGAGATCGTCTACCGTCCTGAGTTACTGAAAGGCGTTCATACAAGCGGTGTGAAAGGCACCCTGTCGTCGGAGGATGCGGTGACGAGGCTTCTCCAGGGGACGAAGCTCAAGTGGCATAGCGATCGTACCGGCGTATTGCTAATCACTGAGATTGGCGCGGATGGGTCTGCCGTCGTGATGCCCGGAGAGAAGGTGCCCGCGAAGCGGCAGGATCAACATTCATCTGGAGAAGGGATTCAGGTGGCTCAGTTGGATCAAGCGAGTGCTGGGCCTCAAGCAGTAGTGAGCAGCGACGATCAGAATGCGGAGAAGAAAAGAAAGGAAGAGGGGCTGTCAGAAATTGTCGTGACGGGAACGCATATTCGCAATGTTGAACCCCTTTCCCCCGTAATCACCCTTACACACGACGACATGGTCACTCAAGGTTACACACGCCTGGATCAAGCGATAGCTCAGTTGCCACAGAGTTTCAGCGGAGCGGTGGCTCAAGACTCCAACGCAATCACGGGAGCCGGCGCATCTGCAGCGAATAATTATAGCTTTGGCTCAGGCGTGAACCTTCGGGGAATCGGACCTGGCGCGACGCTAGTTCTATTAAACGGAGAACGCCTGCCGCTGACCGCGCTCGGTCAATCGGTTGATATTTCGCAGATTCCGCTCAGTATCATAGATCGTGTTGAAGTCCTTACGGACGGCGCATCCGCAACCTATGGGTCGGACGCAATCGCCGGGGTGGTCAACATCATCACCAAGAAAGGTTACTCGGGGTTTGATACGGCGCTTCGATCTACCGGCATTGCTGACGGTAAGGCCCCGAACTACGGTGGTTCTACCACCGGTGGCGTCGACTGGGGGCAAGGAAACGTCATTGGATCGCTTGACTACGAGAAGGACAGTCCCCTTTTCGCAAGTGCGCGTTCATTTACGGCGACTGTTCCCGGGCCCACGTCTCTATTTCCGAAACAGGAAACGGCGAGTGGTTATATCGCTGTAAATCAAACACTAAGCGATCGGGTGTCTCTGTCGTCGGATGTGCTTTATTCACAACGACGTTTTGACGCGTCTGACGGATTGTTTGACACAATAGAATCTGGATACGCAAAGCAGTTGGATGTTCTCGTAAAGCTTAACTACTTGGTGTATGCGGACTGGCAAGCTACATTCGTTGGACAACTACCAAAAGAAATCGACACTTTGTCCGAACTGATCGCGGGTGGGGCACTTACTGAGAATTCAGAGTACAGCTACTCGACCCCGTCAGTCGAGGCGCGGCTAGACGGGACTCTAGTCCAGATACCCGGAGGCAGCGTGCGCGCCGCGCTGGGCGCGTCCTACCGTCAGGAGCGCTTCGAGCAGAATGTCGAGGCGGCAACTAATACTGGTATCAGTCTACTCAGTCAGATAGGCACGTCGCAACGCCATGTCACGTCGGCCTATCTTGAGTTTTTAGTTCCCGTTGTGGGCGAGCAGAACTCTGTTCCGCTTGTTCGAAGTTTGAGTATAGATTTGGCAGGCCGCTACGACAGCTATAGTGATTTCGGCAGTACGACCAATCCCAAGCTAACGATCCAATGGAGACTATTTGATGATTTGACGGTGCACGGAAGCTATGCGAAATCGTTCAGGGCACCTACGCTGTATGAAGTCAGTCCCGGCGGAAGTGTCGGCTATGTCTGGCCCGCGCCAAATCCAGCTTCACCCTCAGGCACGACCACGGCCCTCGTGATCGACGGTACCAATCCGAGCCTGACGGCAGAGCGAGCTGAGTCATTCGCTTTGGGGTTAACCTACACTCCGCAATTTGCACGTGGCCTGAAGGTGGATGTCTCCGCATACGACATCAACTACCGACAGAAGATCGATCGGCTCTCGGTCGATGGCTTCTCGAACGATAGCGTCATCGAAAACGCCGGGCTCCTCGGCTCGCTGATCAATCTGAATCCAACTAGCGCGGAGATCGGACAAGCGCTTAATGTGCCCGGTCGGCCGATATACAACTACGTTGGCGCCTGCGGCGGCAACCTAGTGGGAACTCCAGGATGTGCGGTTGATCCGAGTAGCATCAGCGCTATTGCGAACATTGGCTACGTAAATGTTGGATCATCACGGCTGCGAGGTTTGGATTCCAGTGTCGCCTACTCATGGGATACTCGCATTGGTTCCCTCTCGATTGATGGATCTGGTTCTTATTTCTTAAAATACGACGACCAAATAACACCGACTTCACCGACTTTCAGAGCGGTTGGTCAGATCTATCAACCAGTGCGCTTTCGAGGAAAGTCTAATTTTGGCTGGCACGAGAATGAGTGGAGTGCCAATGCTCGGCTGAACTATTCGAGCGCATACAACAATTCCACCGATTTGAGCTGCTCCTTGTCGGGGTGTCCGGTTTCGTCTTGGACCACGATGGATCTTTCAGCCTCTTACGCTGCGTCACCAACATCAACAACATCTGCGCTTCGAGGGGTTCGTATTTCGCTGGGCATTAGCAATGTATTTGACCGCAGACCTCCGTTCATTAGGGATCCGTACGGCAACGGGTTTTTCTACGATCCGAATAACGCAAACCCCCTTGGTAGGGCTGTTGCGATTAGCATTGCGAAACACTGGTGACGGCCGTTGTGCTTAACGGGGTGCGTATGCAAGTAAGAGAAGCGCGGGGCGAGCTTAATACATTTCCTGCCCGTGATTGTCGGCCACGCACCATCGGAATGTTTGTTGTTCTGCTCGTTGTGGTTTGCGGTGCCGCAAACTCATCAAGATCGGAGTCGGAGCATTGGAGCGTCGCGGACAATGTGGCAATAGCAAGATTGCCTCAATGGTTTGATGGATATGAGGCCGGGGCGCCATTCCGGTATTCGCAGGACTCTCGATATGTGGCCTTCGTATTGCTCAGCCCAAGAGTCGGTACTCCGGTTACAGTGGCGACGCTCTTTGTATATCGCGTTGATGAGCTGCGGGCTGCTCCGAAGGGCAACGCGGGTTTACCAAAGCCTGTCTTTGAGACTGCCGCCGAATCTGAAGATATTCATCCCGCAATTCGCCAAGTTGTTTGGCACCCGACGAATGAGAGCCTTGGATACGTTTTGCAGGCTGGCGCCGAGAGTCGAGTGATGATATGGAACTCAGGAAGTAGCGCGAGTTATCAGATATCGACGTCTTCGCAGACTATTACAGAACTAAGGTTTCTCGGGAGCGGCCAAAGTCTAGCGTACGCAGCTATTTCAGATACGCCGGAAAAAATTGATGACGTTAGAGTTATAGGCGATGAGTCTCTAGCTTCTGCATTGCGTATCAAAGAATCCTTGGATATGTCCCGCTTGAGTCGATTGAGCGTTGTTGACCTCAAGCATGGTTTCACAAAAACGTTTGACATTGACTTGGCGGCGGGCTGGGGTTTATGGCCGTCCCCCGATGGCAATTACATCGCGGCAATGGAGCCTTTCGATGTCGCGTGGGACGGAGGATGTTGGAGGGAATTGGACGAGCCCAACGGAACTCGGCTGAATGTCAGGCGGGAAAAGACCGAGTACGTATTCATCGATGTCCGCAGTGGTGCAATTGCTCGCCCGTTTGGAGGACCAACCGGATACGCCACGGGGGAGGCAGTTCGAGTAAGAAACGGGCTGGAGGCGGGGGTTGGCGCTTATTGGTCGGCGGACAGCACGACGGCTGTCGTACCTTTTTCCTTATCTGCAACGTCGCGTTGCGTCGAACGCTCCTCAGGTGGTTCACCGGGGCTCTTCACGTACTCCCCACAAAGTCATGCAGTAGAACAGTTGATCTCCTACGCAGAGAAGGGCCTGTTTGGCAAAGCTAATGAGGAGAAGTTGGTAAATTTGGAACTGACCGTTTCACCCAAAGGGAGTGATATCGATGTGGCTATGGCTGTCGGGACTAGCACAAGCGGCCTTATCGCGTGGTCAGAGTTCGGAAAGTCGGTGCGATGGGCGATTGACGAACGTCTCCACCGACAAACGGACGGTCATTGGACAGACGTCGCACGGGTCGGTCACAAAAAGGAATTGGTTATTTCGAAAGACACAATCGATCTGCTCAAACTCGATGAAGCCTATAATCTTTCCCCTCGAATCGATGTCGTCGGCGCTTTCGGAGGACGCCGCACTCTCATCGACCTGGCGCCCCACGCTCAGGGCCGCTTACTCGGTTCAGTTGAAGAAATTACTTGGACCGATTCTCAAGGTAGTCAGTGGAATGGACTGCTCTCGTTCCCGGCTGACTATGAACTCGGCAAGAGATACCCGCTTCTAATTCAGACGCATGGTTATCAGAAAGACCGTTTCTTTGCCGGCGGACCGGATACGACGACCGCATTTCCTGGGCGTGCGGCAACGGCTCGCGGTTTCCTGGTTCTCACCATCACGGATACCCGTGTGTGGGCAAGCATCAAGGACGAGATCCCGCGAGTTGTCGACGGTTGGGCTTCGGCGATCGCAGATCTAGACAAGCGAAAAATAATCGACCCGAAACGAGTTGGAGTGATCGGCTGGAGTCGAACTGGCTGGTATGTGCTGAGCGCGTTGTTGCGGCGGCCATCGCTGTTTGCGGCGGCAGTAGTTGCCGATAATGTCGATTATGGCTACCTCCAATACCTTGGCGCCTATGGCAGCGCATACGCCCACGGAGCCGAAAATCTGTATGGCGGGCGACCCGGTAGCGCTGGATCGACATGGCCGTCGATGAGCATTGGATTCAATGCCGCTCGTGTTAATGCTCCCGTTCTATTTCAGGCTGACTCGGGAGCGGCTGCAATTCTCGACGAGTGGGAAGCGTTCGCCTCTTTGCGCAATGAAGGAGTTCCGGCTGAACTCTGGGCCTTTCCTAAAGGTGCCCACGGACTAGTTAGGCCGATAGATCAGCAGGCGAGCCAGGAGGCATCTCTTGATTGGATGGATTTTTGGCTAAATAGCCATGAGGATTCCGAGCTTGCCAAAACAGAGCAGTACACGCGGTGGCGTAACTTGAGGGATTCAAGCCGCGCTAATCAAACTCAGGGTGGTAGTGCCGCTCGATATTCAGCTAATTAAGGTCGCCGGTCATTAGAGAGGGATATTTCGAAAAAAGGAGGTGGAGAGTCGAGTCAATTAAATGAATTACTAGCACTCATAAGTTTTTAGTTGCCAAGGAGTACAAACAAATGATTACGACGCGAAAAATTCAGTTTCTGTCGGCGGCAATAACACTTGCAGGCGGTCTTGCACTGATGATGGCTACTACCACGGCCACCGCGCAGTCTTGCGTTCCGAAAATTCTATGCAATCCAATTTGCCCGGGAGGATTTACTCAGCCTCAGCTACTCGCAATATGCAACTCCGCGCAACCCGGGTGTACCGCTACGCAAGCGACTTGTAATGCGGGAGTGCTTTGCGTGGGCCAGACTCATTACATCTCCTGTACGTACTAACGGATTGAACCAAGCAGTTAAGCCAAAACAGGGTCCGGGTCGCGCAGTAATCGAAATACTGCGCGATCCGGTTGAATGGAAACTCAATTGACAGCGGGCGCATTCTTCGACTCCTTTTTTTGGCTCAGGATCTCAGCGCCGGAGTTTCGGGTTGTTCAACCACCGCCTAACGGCCGTGCCCGGATAGCCGTCTCTGCGTGCTGTCCGGCGGGCTGTGTGATGAGGAGCGAGCAGAGTAGGCGCTGGCATATCGATGGAGTCTTAATACGCTGCCGGGTGGGAACTCATAACCTCGGCAAGGTCGGTGACCCCGAATAGAGATGCGTGAGCTTACGCCTCCCGTTGGCGAGTGGCGGACGATCTATCGGCCTCCGTGCAGCGTCATGGCGCGTGGAGACTCACATTGCGGTAGACCGTGTCGGCAGGCCTAACTGGCACGATGGACTGCGTCCCAGATTGCACGGTGACGCTCTAGAAATAAAGCTTGTGGAAATGAAATGAAAAAAAAATTGGACTTGGTGATAACGGCGACGTTAGTGATTTGTGCGCTCATCATGACTGGTCTTGTGGTTCGCCGAGAGTTTATGACGCCGATAGCGGCCCCTGCGCAAGCAGAACGGAAACCCGTAATGGTCCCGCGCTGGCAGGAGGACTTCGGCAAAGGTGTGCGCTTGGGGCCAGAACAGGCTCCCGTGCAAGTAATAGAGTTTGCTGATTTTGAGTGCCCTTTCTGCGGAAGCTTTCACAAGACGTTGCAGTCCGTAAAGGAACACTATCCGAGGGAGATCGCGCTTACTTATATTCATCTCCCGATTCCGGGGCATAGGTTTGCGATTCCTGCCGCGCGGGTGGCGGAGTGTGCGAACGACCAGGGGCGGTTTGAGGCAATGTACGATCAGCTCTTCGAGAGGCAAGATCAGTTTGGATTGAAGCCGTGGGATGAGTACGCGACCACAGCGGGCCTGCCGGACATACCCGCCTTTGATGCCTGCATCAAGAAGACGGATCCGATTCCTCGCGTCGAGGAGGGGAAGGCTCTGGGTGCGAAGCTTGACGTGCAAGGAACGCCAACTGTGATCATAAATGGCTGGATGCTGGGACATCCGCCTTCAGAGGAAGAACTCGACAGCATGGTCAAGAAGATCCTCGCCGGCAAGAGTCCAGTTGATGGGAAGTCATGACGCTTGACGCGCATCGGACTAGCTGGCCTGGCATGTGCGACGATGCTGCTCGCTCACGTCGCGCCCCTTCTTGCGGAAACGCCGTCGTCGACCGCGCCCGCTCCCGAAATAACAGTGACGGCGCCGCGGGGCCTCACCGTCGGTAGCATCGCGCCGCTTCTCGAGCTGTCTCCATCGGACCTGGAGTCTTATGGGGCGGATACTTTAAGCGATTTGGTAGATGCGCTTAAGTCCCTGACTCGCAGCAGCCGTAGTGATGGAGCGCCCGTCGTGCTCATCAACGGGCACTTGGTGGGTCTGGTGGAATTCGCGAACCTCCCCAGTGACGCCGTTGAGCGCGTCGAGGTGCTGCCCGAAACGGTCGCCCTGCAATATGGGTTCTCGGAAAATCAGCGTGTTCTCAATATCGTGCTGCGTGAGCATTATCGCGCGGTACCGACGCGAGTGTCGGAAAGCGGCGCGACTGAAGGCGGGGATCGCACCACCCAAATCGACGCGTCCCTCGTGCGTCTGGACGAGGAGGCACGCGTCTCGCTCCACGGGAGCTACTCGAACAACGCCAAGCTCCTCGAGAGCGATCGGGGCATCGATCAACCCGACAGCCTGTATCTCACCCTACAACCCGAGAAGAGCGAAGGAAAAGTCGCAGCGACCGTCAGCCGTTCGATTCTCGGCGTGAGTTCTTCACTCGAAGGCTCGATCGATCGGGTGGCGACCCAGTCGCTGCAGGGGGCCGTCGATGTCGCGGACGCGCCGACCCCTCTGCCGCAATCGGCCAATCAGACCACTGCGTACCTGGCAGGCCAGCTCACCGGACAAGTAGGGCGCTTCGTGTGGGGCGCTTTGGGGTCTTATTCACGGCTCACCACGAATTCGTCGGGTGCGATCGGACTCGATGACGCTGGCAACTTGGCCTCCGATCGCACCAGCTCAGCCTTGAACGCCGGCAATCTGCAAGTCTCGTTGAGCGGTCGCGTCGCGCGCCTACCCGCGGGCTCTATCGTCGCCAACCTGAAGGCCGGATTCCAGTATCAAGCCTTCGCGACCGAGGATTCTTATCCTGGCATGGCGACTTACCGTAGCAATCTGGTGCGGTCCGTGCGCAGCGCAAGCTTCAACACCAATCTTCCCATTACCAGTCGTGACAACCACGTGTGGGCGGGAGCAGGAGATCTGTCGGCCACCGTCAACCTGTCACTCAACGATGTCTCAAACTTCGACACGCTCCTCACCCAAAGCTACGGTCTGGATTGGACTCCCACCCAGAAAGTGCACTTCA
>Ga0210406_10003762_pt1 | contig 16478 bp, 17 predicted proteins | sample IncBWC30MmetaG_FD_155454 | JGI IMG/M metagenome (GOLD analysis project Ga0210406, IMG submission 155454) | Forest soil microbial communities from Barre Woods Harvard Forest LTER site, Petersham, Massachusetts, United States - Inc-BW-C-30-M | ecosystem: Environmental > Terrestrial > Soil >... | reverse complement strand
GCTTCGTCCGCTTTCACCAACGCCGCCATTTGGGTAGCAGTCGCCTTTTGCAGATCGAGTGACTGCGGGTCTAGTACCCTCTTATCAAATAGTTCGACGTCGCGGCTGAGCACTTTCTGAGCATAATCAAGCTGAGCCTGATCCTGGTTCTGCTTCGCGAGCGACTGATCCAGGGCCGCTTGATATGGCCGGGGGTCTATTTGCATCAATAAATCGCCAGCCCGGACATCCTGGCCTTCCTGAAAATTCACCTTTATAATTTTGCCGTCGATCTGCGCTCGAACCGTCACTGTGTTCAATGCTTGAACGCTTCCCAGTCCGTTCAGGTACACAGGAATATCCTGACGACGAGCTGCTTCTGTAACCACCGGAACAGTGTCTTCGGTCTCGGATTTGGCCGATGATGAACGCAAAGAAGTCAGCCAGAGCAACCCGAACGTGATGACTATGCTCAGCGCTAAGACTGACACCAAGATGAGCCTTCGAATATGCATGAGCAATTTTTTTTCAGCGAGTCACGATTTCTTCGAGAGTGGGCTTCTTTGCCGATACCTTTTGACCGGCCGGCTTCCGTGTGCCCCTCGACCAATTGGCTATTCTGTCCATGTTCAGAAATATGAGCGGAACCGTGTAGAGGGTTACAAATTGTGATACGACAAGGCCTCCGATTACCGCCACTCCAAGGGGACGCCTAAGTTCAGATCCAGCTCCGTTACTGATCACCAAGGGGATGGCTCCAAGCAGGGCGCACATTGTTGTCATCATGATTGGACGGAACCTCAACAAGCTGGCCTGGAAAATGGCGTCATGGGCGCTCACCCGTTTCTCTCTTTGCAGGCTCAGCGCCACATCCACCATCATAATGGCATTTTTTTTGACAATGCCGACCAGCAGGACGAGCCCGATAAGGGTTATTACCGATAGGTCACATTTAAATAGCCACATGGCTAACAGGGCTCCGAATGTTGCCGAGGGCAATGATGAGAGAATCGTAATAGGATGAATGAAACTTTCGTAGAGCACACCCAGGATGATATAAACTACCAGAACTGCGGCGATGATCAGGATCGGTTGGCTGCTAAGCGAATCCTGAAAGGCCAGGGCGGACCCCCGAAATGATGCCCTAACACTGCTCGGCGTTTTAGTGTCCGCTTCCATCTTTTGGATAGCTCTGACCGCATCACTAAGAAAGGCTCCAGGCGCTAGATTGAACGATAGCGTAACCGAAGGAAATGGGCCGAGATGATTGACCGCCAGCGGCGTAAAAGAGCGCTCCAGATGAGCAATGCTGTCTAACGGTATCTGCCGTCCGGTATTGGGAGATTTGATGCGGATCGCCTGTAAACTAGTTGTGTCCACGTGCCAGTTGGGCTGGACCTCTAGAATAACTTTGTGCTGGCTCAGCGGCGTAAAAACCGTCGTCACTTGGCGCTGTCCAAATGCGTCGTAAAGGATTTGATCAACACTGTCGGGCGAAATCCCGTATTTTGCTGCTTTGTCCCGGTCGACTAGTACAACGGTGGAAGGAGCCGATGCGTTTAGATCGCTAGCGACGTCCTGCAGTTGAGGCAAGGATTCCAATTTGTTCGCGTAAATTTGTGCCCATTTGTACAGCTCCGTTAGGTCGCCGCCCTGTAACACATATTGATATTGTGTCTTCCCGCCGGCACCAATCTGAATCTCCTGCAGCGGCTGAAGGAAAACCCTCATTCCCGGGACTGCTCCTTTCAGTTGAGGGCGGAGACGGGCGATAACATCTTGGGCGGTCGTTTTTCTTTGGTCGAACCGCTTCAAGAAGATCATGAGCCTGCCGTTGTTGGAGGCCGGATAGGGCTCGACAAAATGATAAACGTTATCGACGTCGGGATCGCGCATTACGATCTGCGCGATTTCCTGTTGTTTCCTGCACATCTCGGAGAACGAAATGTCAGGTGCTGCTTCGGTGGACGCACTGATTAACCCGTTGTCTTGCTCCGGGACAAAGCCTTTGGGGATGATGATAAAGAGATAGATCGATCCTAAAAACAGAGCAGTCGTACCTATCAATCCCCATAGCCTATGCTTCAGCACCCAGGTGAGACCGGTTCGATAAACATTTAAAAACCAATTCTCGACTCGCTCAGCCATTTGGTGCAGCCGCCCTGTCGTAACTTTTTGGTTGCCGGTCAAGAATAGCCGGCAAGCGACTGCGGTTTGCGTGATCGAGATCAGCCCGGAAAGAATAATTGCAATACTTAAGGTGACCGAGAATTCCCGAAAGACCCGGCCGATCACGCCTCCCATTAAAAGCAGCGGAAGAAAGGCAGCGATCAGAGAAAGGGTCATGGTTAACAAGGTAAATCCGACCTCACCAGCGCCATCGATTGCTGCTTGTAACCTGGATTTTCCCATTTCGACATGGCGCACCACATTTTCCATGACAACGATGGCGTCATCCACCACAAATCCGACCGCGATAGTCAGTGCCATCAGCGAGATGTTGTCGAGGTTGAAGCCCAACGCGTGCATGAAAATAAAAGTACCGACCAGAGAAAGGGGAATTGAAAGCGCAGGAATAAGGGTCGCTCTGGCGGAACGCAGGAAAAGTAAGATGACCAATGCTACCAGTCCGATCGTAATCAAAAGTGTCTTTTCAACATCGATTACCGACGCCCGGATCGTTTGCGTCCGATCTGAGACTACTTTGAGCTGAATAGCCGATGGGATTGATGCCTGCAGACCCGGCAGTGCCGCCTTGATGCGGTCGACCAGGACCGGAACATTGACCTTGCCTCCGCTTTGTTTGTGGATGTCGATGATAATCGCCCTGCTGGTTTGAGACCAGGCTGCGGTCTTCGACTCCTGGGCGGCATCAATCGCCTGCCCTATATCGCGGATACGGACCGGCGAGCCGTTGCGCCAAGCGATGATCTGGTCGTTATACGGTTTTGCCTTCAGCAATTGATCATTCGAGTCAAGTATGATCGTTTTTCTGTTGCTATCCAAAGTTCCCTTTGGGCTATCGACCGTCGCATTGACCAAAGCCGTACGTACATCTTCCAGATCCAATCCGTGAGCGGCGAGAGCTGTCGGGTTTACTTGGATTCGAACGGCCGGAATCTGGTCACCATGATAGTCTACCAGGCCAACCCCAGGAAATTGCGCTAGCGCACGGGAGACGATATTGTCGACATAATCGTACACTTTCGGAAGGGGCATCGTGTCGGAAGTCGCCGCTAGCGAAAGGACGGCAAAAGCGCTAGGATTAATCTTCTCGTAGGTTGGCGGACTTGGCAGGTCCTTCGGTAGATTGCTTGTCGAGTTAATCGCGGCCTGAACATCTTGTGCTGCTGCATCGATGTCCCTCTCCAGTGCAAATTGCAGGATGATATTGGTCTGCGAGAAGCTGCTCGTCGACGTCATCGATGTGACGTTTGGAACATTAGACAGAGCACGTTCCAACGGTCCAGCAACCGAACTGGCCATGGTCTCCGCGCTGGCTCCCGGTAGCGTTGCTTGAACATTGATGGTGGGAAAATCTACGTCCGGTAGGGTAGAGATTGGGAGTTGAAAGTAAGCCACCACACCCAAGAGAAAAAAACCAGCCACGAGTAATATCGTTGCTTTCGGTCGCTCGATGAACAGTCTGGATGGATTGAGCATGCGCGGTGGTGGAGACGTTGAGGCGAGAGCTGTAGTCCCATCCGTCGGCTCCATCAATTCGCGATAGCGATTCTTAAGGAACTCTTCAGTAACAGTTGATTCTGGTGAAAAACTCCTGGCGCTCAGGCCCCTTCGGTAGCGGTCCCGCGGCCGCGGGATCCGTTAATGCCGAGCGCATAGCCTGTCGATTGTCTTGGTCGAAGCAAAAAGATGCGCGCAGTCAGCATAGCAGCGGTGGGTCGGTGGTTGCTATCGGAATTGGATTTTGGGCTTTTACCAGATGGGATGTCGCCAAGCCTCAAGGAGACGAAGAATCGGCCGAGAAATCAACCCAGGTGCAACTTGCCGCGGTCGAGAACAAAGCCATTACTAAAGCGGTAAGTACCTTCGGAACCGTTGTGCCTCAGGCTGGTAAGATCGTGTCGATCAACGTTCCGTTTGAGGTCGTTCGTAATGTCAATGGTGACCCGTGGCCAATCGCTTCAGCCCGGCTGCTCAACTTCTGGCTGCGAAGGCGGGCTGATATGAGTCGGAAGGACGACTCCCTTTCGTATGGCAAGCTTCGCGCCGGGTGGAAACCCGAGAAATCTTCGTAAGTTCCAGTTCCTGCTTCTCGAGGTCTCCAGCGGTTCGACCGGGAATCAAAGCCTGCGTGATCCGGCTCTAGTATGGCTCTGTCGGTTAATAGTCGAGTAAGAAGGCTGATAGATCGAGATTTAAAAACTCTGCGGACAGGGCCAGATAAAAAGCGAGACCGGTCGGCTCATGTTGGTTTCATCGCCACCTTCGCTTTTGCGGTCTATTAACTGGTTAATCACGCAATCGAGAAGCGATATTCCCTCAGTCTTTACGAGCGCGTCGAGCTGCTCAAGCTCGATCTCGTTTGCTGTAAAGATCAGTTCATTAACGTCGTTCTGTAGAAGCTTTCCTAGGATAAAGCCAATGCCTGCGCATTCTTCTGGATCGGTGGGCCAGTTACCCCAAGAATGTGTGTCTTCATCAAAGATGGTATCGAAAAGCTCCTTGGCTTTGCGCCAGATACGGTCTTGAAATGCGCCGTCATGATTGAACTTATGCCAGAAGGGCGCCATAACTTTCTTAGTAAGGTAATTGTGACCGTAGTAGCCGCAGACTCGCTCGGATAAGCCCGGCGGCAGGATTGCGTGAACACAGTCTTCTAGGCGACGTTTTGGCATACGGCTGGCCAAGCGTAAAAGTTGGAATGGAACGGAGAGAGTGCCGGCGGGATCAAACTTAAACGGATACGAGCGGTATGAAATAATTAAAGGGCGCTGGTTCTGCAACCCTTTGATTCTCGATGGCTGCACAATTGCGGAAAAAGGATAGCGTGCATGCGGCCTATGTGGTCGAAATCGAATGCTACTGGAAACAAGTCTACCTGGCGCGAGCTGCGCTCCAAGTTTTAAATGCGATAATGTTGAGAAAATGGTCGGTGCTTCCGGCCGGGCAAAATCCGAACCTTTGCGAAATCCGGCTAGTTTTCTCTAACTTCGAGATGATTCTACAACCATCCGCGCGACAGAGTCTAGTAGCTGCGGCGAAAACAAAAACGCGCGCTAACTATGAACTGGATACACTTCATCGCCGGAGGCTTTTGGATCTATTGCGTTTTGTTCGCAGGGGCGTTCTTCATCACGTCTAACACGCACGCTCGCCAGCGGACCAGACGGGTCAAGAAACGCGGCAACGAGCACCTGAACACATCCCGCAAGCCTGGAGTTCTCTACGTAGACTCTCTTGCGAGCAACTATTTCTCGCCGAGACTCTTGAGATCTCGCTCAGACAGGGAGGATGACCGGAATGATGGCGAGCGCTAGGAGGTTATTTGGACGATGTGGTTAGTGATCGTGTAGAATCTGAAAGGACCAGAAGTGACCTTATTGGCTGTATCGCCTCAATCTTTGCGGCCTTGGCGTTTCTGACCCTTCTATTATTACCGACGGTGCCAGGAACCGAAGGTCGAATCTACATCATATTATTTGTCGACCCGATCGCTCGTATGATTGGCTATTGGGCCATCTACCAACGTCTTGCGGACGCAAGGCCAAGGTGGGCTGAGCTTGGCTTTTACCCACTGATTCTGGGCACGGTTCTTCTCATCGGACGAGATGCTTTAAAAGAGTCGGCAAGGATCAACCTCCTGACACCGAGTGATTCTCCAATAAATAGTCTGGATGTCTTATTGGAGCTGCTCGTGATTTTGATACTCCCGTTTGGGCTGGCGATCTACGCTTGGCTTATCGCGACGACTCGGCCGCTTCGAAGATGGCTGAGCTTCGTGATAGTTCCCCAAGTAATTATTGTGTTCATCACTCTCGGCCCTTTTGCGGTTCCTAGTCTCGGCGGTTTCCGTTTTTCGAGGTTGCTGGTTTTTTACGCTATGATTTTGTCGTTCGCGAAAGCGATCTGGCTCTATTCGCCTGTGGCCCATCCGAAGGTACGCTGACCTGGCAGCCAACAAAGCAGAATCACGAACGAACGAGATGGCGCGGTCGAACATCTCCAGCGAACCCACAACAACTGCTGGCTTTCTTGGACTGATTGCCAGCTGAATCTGGTTCAGGCATCGCGCCAACCGGCTACGCATACCGGGAGCACAAAAACTGACGCGAAATTTCCTAAGGCGCGGTGCTGTCCGTTTTGCCGAGAGTGGAGCTTTTGAAGATTCCGCGATAGAGTGGTCGAAAAGGCATTCACGAGCCTCGTTCGCGTGTCCGGTTGGTCGGGCCCAAGTGAGCCGAAGCGGTAAGCAGAATCGAGAGTTTTAAATCGTAATCGGCTCGATTTCATTAATTGAGATTTCGTCCTTGCGGCGGTCGTAAAGCTTAGTTCGCGGCGATCCAAGGTTGGCGATCTGCTGGGCCACTTCCAGCTTGTCGCTGTTCCTTAGATAGGCGGTGATGCCGGTCGCGCGGAAGGTATGATTGCCGATCCGCGCTTCGATGCCGGCCGCTTTCGCCCGCAGGCGAATGATGCGGTGAGCGTCCTGCTGGAAAAGGGGATTGGTGGTAAGCTGGCCGGGCTTTCTGGCGGGCCGTGCGGAAGAGATAGCCGACAATGTCATCGCCGACCAGCCGCTTCGATATAGTCGTGCAGATACTGATCGAGACGATTCTTGTGAGGACGAAGTATCAGGGCTAGCACGATCTATTTGCGGAGTTAGGCGGTCTCGATAGCATTGCAGGTGGGGCTTTGCCCCGCGCCGCTCCCTATCCGATTGACGCATTCCTGAGCTTCCGAAGGTGTCCGTAGAACAAAAATCCGATTCTCTAGTAAAAAAGTAGACAATCGTTCCGATTTTTATTAGAAGGTATTCTCGCAATGACCACCGACGAGGTTTTATATGCGTTGGGACGGTACACAAAGGACTTTAAGGAGAGTGATCGTCAAACGGCGACGCAACTGGGCATCAGGCGCTCTGTTTTATGGGATTGGCTGCGTGGTAGGATTCAGCCTGAGAGATGTGCGCTGGCCAGATTAGCGGGATTTTTGAAACGCGTTGGGTATTTGTAGCACGTTCATGTAACGGTGGGGCGGATCCAACCGAACTGGGTCCCAAAGGTTAGCGGGCAGCTTTTCAAAAGCGCTCTAATCGGATTTAGAGCGTTTCTTTGGGACCGGTCTATTCCTCGATGAGCGCGCCATCAAAAATAGACTTGGAATCCAATTCTGCCTGGTCGGGCCGCCAAAGGCACCAGCGGTTTTCATTTTTCTCCCCGATTGGCAGTTGAATCAGTAAATGGATTCTGCCTTCCTCGTCTTCGGCTTGGTAGCAGGGAACGCCCGTCTCGAGGTCAAGAGCGACACCCGAAACCTTATCTATGCAAAACGTGATCACCGTAAAAACGCGGTTGGGCTTATCAGCACAGAAGAGAGTTAATGGGTTCCAGCGGGGACTGCTTCGCCGAAGGCGACGGGTAGCATCAAAGTGATTTTGTGACCGAACGCCAGTTCCAATCAATACGCCGTTGTACGTATTGACGGTAGCTGTCCGAAGCCGCAGGAGAGGAGATGCTAAAAAGGCCGCTAGGTGGCTAATCAAAGAGTTTCCATATAGCGAAGTGGAGTGCTGGCAGAGGAGACTACAACATCTCAGAATGCGCGTCAGCTTTGGGTCGGGAGCAATCTACTGTCACTGTGCCATACCCATTTGTAACGGCTCTGGTCCGCCTGCAAACTGCGCCATGTCAGGCCCACACACGATCTTCCGACAGCTCACTTTTGCATAGTGGCGGCCGGTTCGTTGGTGATTTTTTCCGGAATTAAGTGCAGCAGTTGGGAGCCACGGAGGCGTAGGTGGAGGCCACGGACTGGCGGAGGAGGTTTTGGCGGTCATGGTTTTGGCGCGTCGCTCTGCCGAGGTCTTCGGTGCAACCGGCCGGACGATCTGGACTCCTGATGAGATAGCTCCTGTCCTGAAGGAAGCGCTGGACCATACTACTTCCTTGATTGAGATAGGTATCACGCGTTAAGTCGACGACGCCACGCCAGAAACGCCACATAGGCGTGACCCCTATTTCATCTTGGGAAGAGCGGCGGCGGCTATTTCTACGCGATGGAGTATGTGGAAGGCGAGACGCTCGAAAACCTGATCAAACGTTGCGGGCGCCTCGAGTCAAAGATCGCGCTGGAAATTACGAGCCAGGCTGCCGCCGGTTTAGCCGCGATCCATGAACCTAATCTTGTGCACCGGGACATCAAGCCCACTAACATCATGGTGAGGTTGAAGGAGGGATGCCGGCTAACAGCGAAGATCATCGACCTTGGGCTCGCAAAGCCCGGAGCAGATGCACCGACTGAAGGTGCCATCTCAACTCCCGGAGCTTTTGCCGGTACACTGGCCTTCGCTAGTCCGGAGCAGTTCGCGGGAGTCCCGGTCGACATCCGTTCGGATCTATATTCACTGGGTATCACGCTCTGGGACATGCTGACTGGCAACTCCCCATTCCGAGGTGCTCCAGCTGAGGTAATGCATCAGCACCAGCACGCACCGTTACCGCTCGACGACTCGAGGATGTCCCGCAGCCAATTGTGGTTCTCCTTGAGTTGCTTTTGGAGAAAGACCCGGCTCGGCGTTTCCAGAGCCCGACTGAATGTCTGAAGGCGATACCGGCGATAACAGGCGCTATCGATGCACGGAGTCGAATCACTCCTCAGACGGCTTCCCACCGGCATTCAGTTCCATCGCTATCGGACTGGCCGTTCCAATGTTCCTGATCCTTTTGGGTATCGTGCTTCGGGGCGCATCGTATGTCTTTCGCGCGTACTCTGAAGGCGACGAACGAATGCAGCTGCATTGGGGAAGGATCTTCTCCATTTCCAGTAGTATAACACCGCTTTTCCTCGGAATTGTAATCGGCGCAATCTCTTGCGATGCGACCTTCGTAAAAGACCCAAACCAAAATGGGCTTTTGCGGACATGGTACCAGCCGTTCCCTTTGTTAGTTGGCGTTCTTTCTTTGTCGCTGTTTGCGTTTTTGGCCGCCTGCTATCTGACGCTGGATGCGGATACCGACGATCTTAAGAACGATTTCCGAAATCGAGCGCTATTTTCAGGCTTCATCTCTGTATTAGCTGCATTTGCGACCTATATCGTAGCCGGAAGTGATGCGCAGCAGATTCGAGATGGACTATCGAGAACGCCCTTTGCTTGGCTTATAGAACTTGCAGCGGCGCTCTCGGCTCTAGTCGCTTACCACGCTCTCTGGGTAAGGCGTTACCAACGCGCCAGGCTGGCCAGCGGAGCTCAGGTGGCATTAATCATACTAGGATGGGGCGTTGCGCAATATCCATTCCTGGTGCGACCGGAAATCACGATTTTTAACGGCGCGGCGCCTTCAAACATCCTGGTTAGTTTAGAGACCGTCACCGCGCTTGGAGCAGTTATTCTGCTACCCTCGCTTCTCATCTTATTACTGATTTTTAAGAGACATCGTAAATCGCTTGCGTCGACAGGCGGTAAGACAACGTGAGCCGGCGGGGTCAGCCATAATCACGGTTGAATTCAGTTCTCTAACAAATTGACAGTTACAATTAGCGCTTATGCCGAAGATAAACACTGATATCCCTGTTTCGCTAGAGTTGGCTCTGAAGGATGAAATCGCCAAGACAGGCACCGACGAGTCGTCGATCGTTATTACAGCCCTGGCGCAATATTTAAAAACCCCGGTTCATACACTCTTTCAAGTGTCCACCTCCGGAGCCCTCGCGCTCGCTTCCGTTTCAGGTGAGCGTACCTGCCGAATTCCTCACCGATCAGTTCGCGACCATTTGGTGACTTCGCAAGTCGATCGTCACCAAATCAAAGCGCGACTGCAGAATGCTTTGGTTAGATTTTTAGCCGCATCTTGGACAGAGGCGAACGGATACTGGTCTGAAATAACATTCAGGTTCCACCTGTGTCTCGCGAACGCTTTTCTTTGGCTTCTATCGCCAAATTCCATCGCAGGCAGAAAATGCCAGCACTCAGCACTTCGCATCACGAACAGCAGGTCTTGCTGTTACCTGTCCGTGGATTGCCTAGTCGAGCCGTGCACAATGGTTACCACAAGCGATTATGTTCAACCCGGATGAAGCCCGTAAAGCGTCCGGAGCAGCGGCCGGTTGATTGCTTGAGAGCTGTCGTCGAATCGCTGCAGATAGAATTGGATTATCAATCACGAGTCGACCTTGCTCATCTACAGAAATCTGACTCGGATCCAAGTTCCCGATTTGTTCTTGTTGCGGCATAAAACTCCAAATTCAGTTTTCGAATTGCGTTTTTATTTTCTGCTGTTGGCGCCTGGATATTTCGCAATGGCGGAGGCCGAATAATTCAGAGCGTCCAGCTTGCGGTGATATAATAAACCTTGGAGAAGATCTGTCTGTACGTAGATTGACGTACTTGCTACTGAAACAGGGGCTTTCGGAAGACATTGCTGATCCAGACAGAAGGGGTTAGTGCACGCCAACGCCGAAAGGGCGACTGTCGGGCTGCGTAGCAGCCACGCCACGAGTTACCATCGAAACGGCGCTGCGCAGATCGCCAAATGCTTCGCACCAGCGCTGACCGGATAATCCCTCAGATTGCAATACATCATTGTAATAACAGTCCTTAAGAAGAGGCAATCGCATATCTTCCAGTTTTTGCTTTTCCTCACATCTTACTTGCCTCGCAAGGGCGCGGAGGAATGAGATCTCATGCGGTTGGTCATTTACGGTTACCGCCAAACGATACGCGTATTCATAGACCTGCGCCGCTTGGACCTTTTGTTCTATTCGCTCTAACACGGCTCCAAGCTTTTCCAGGCATCGCATCGCTATCGAAGGGGAAAGCGCGTCAAGCCCCCCCAGCAAGGCAAAGGTCTTAAGGTCCCTCGTAAGAGTCAATACATCATCATGACGATCCAATTCCGTTAAGCACTGTGCCTGATACAACATGAGGACAACAGTATCCAAGACGTCTTGGTCGGATCGCGATTTAGCCAGCTGATAAGATCGCTCGTAGTCGCCAAGGCCGATCTGACTGATGATCTGTCCTTCTAACAATAGATTGTCGTGACAACGCGGTTCAACTTCCCGGAGCTCAGCGATAAACCTCAAAGCAACGTCAAATCTGCGACATCGAAAGTAGGTCTTTAGTGAATCTACTAAGTAAACATTCCACAAATTCAGACTCACATCCGATGCCAACAGGTCTTCCCATTCGCTTTCTTGTATCCGACACGGGCCGAGAAGCAATGGCTCGCGGTCCGGCCTTTTCAAAACCAAATCGAAGTGCGAGAGAGCTTCTTGGCATCTACCATCGATGCGGAGGAGGCGCCCGATATTGATCCAAGGCTGAATTGCTAAAGCTGAAATCGTAAGCGATCCCGCGGTCTTAGAGGCTAGACTTGCTACCCAGGCTAGCTCGGCTTCGCAAATTGCTTTGGCCGCGTTTTTATCTCCACGCAAGATTTCGACGAAGGCGGCCAAGTTCAAAAGGGAGGCGATGTGGGTACTATTTTGTCTTCCCGGACCAATCTCGCTTTCTAAACCCTCCTGGATTGATCTGGCCCAAGACTGCAGGGGCGGACGACAGAGCAAATCCTGTACGAGCAAGAAATCGTTAGTACGCATCCTCGCTAAAACGTTGCTACATTACCAAGGGAACGTGACCTGACCCAGCTGGGCATAAACTCGCATTTCGCGGGCTAGCGATGCTTGTGTTACTCAGCTGGTCAGCTAATCTTTTGCTACTGGAACGCGCGCGACCGAGCGCCTTCCAAGAATGCGGCACAATCAGCTCAATAGCCGAGCCGCCGCGTCTAGCAAGAATAACTTAATTCTCGATGTGTGATCTCCGTCAAAAATTTATATTAAACAGAATGAACGCATGATCCACAACCTAGGCCGCAATCGGCGGTCTCGTGCGAACGGTGCCCACTAGAGGATGAAGAGCTGAAAGGATCTTTTCTCAATGGCGGAACGCTCACTTCCCGGTTCATGGCGCTGAATGGACAGGAAAGCTCAGGTTCGCTTGGGCCAATAAAGCCGCGCATCCAGCTACGTAGCTTTTCTTGATGGATGGACAGGCTCCCATCCGAATTAATAGTCCCCAGATTATTCCGCTCATCATACAGCGCTACCGTGCATTTGCCCAATTGTCCGTTGGGTCGAATGAGGAGAGAATTCGGCTTTGAAGCATAACAGATGTACGCCTCATTTGCTTCTAGTACACCTGCTTGAACTGGGTTAGCTAGTTTAGAGATTAGGTATGACCTGGATTCCTCAACCCGCTCATCCGAGAAAAGTTTAATTGAATCGTCGTTCGGTCCGCCGAGTCGTCCAACATCTTTGAAATAAATACAAAATCGTTCGTCGACTCCAAATTTTTCATTTAGTGCCGCTATCAGAGGATCAAGCTGGGTTATCGAGTCCGGTGTAAAATGGACGCGAATGGTTATTCTCAAATTTAAATCGCTATTCCGGATAGACAGTAAATTAGACCAGATTCGGTCGAAGGTTCCGGTCGAATCCGCCTTTCGTCTGGTGGAATCATGGACCTCCTGAAAACCATCAAGAGAAATCTGATAGGAATTGATCCCGAGCTTCACCAATGTGTCTGCCGTGCTTCGGTCCAGGAAATAGCCGTTTGTGGTCATATTGGCTGCATAGGTCAAGCCTGGATAACGAGTCACCAAAGCAGAAGTATGTTCTGAGATTTTTAAGACGACCGATTTGGCAAGCAGTGGCTCGCCTCCGAACCAGCCAATCTCGAGTCGTCTGAGATTAGGTGCCCGCCGCTCAAGGAAAGCTAGAACTGCATTTACGATTCTCGGCGGCATTCGGCCGACATCAAACCGTTCGTAACAGTAAGTGCAGCGAAAATTGCAGCGTTCCGTCGGAAGAATGATTAGATACAGCGATTGTGCATCAAACGAGTCGGCAACTTGCGCAAAGGTGACTTTCATACTGAACCCTTCTGGTCGCGTGTGCTTTAGTCGCGCCGCGCGCAGTTATTACCGCAGGCTATGATGTTTAACGCTGGCGCCGACCTTACCGCCGTCAGCGTAGTTCCAGTTTGACTGCTGGATAGCTGCTGTCGAATAGCAGCGGATAAAACAGGGTTGTCGATGACGATCCGACCTTGTTCGTCTACAGAGATTAGGTTGGGATCGAGGTTGCCGATTTGTTCTTGTTGCGTCATGGAAGGTTACTTTTGGATTGATGACGTTTTTCACGGACTTCCATGGAAGTCTGCTATGCCGGGGCGAGCAGTATGGAAATTCCTTGAAATTGTTAACAATCTAGAACACCGGAGGAGATTCGTCTGTACGTACAATGACGTACGCAGCGGTCTAAGTAGAAGAAGCGAGCATTGGAGAGTCGTCAGAGATGGCGGCGTCAAGCGTATGCAGTGAGTGCAAAAGCCGTGTGATTGAGCCTCGATGGCGCTGAACGAGCTCGTATCGTCTCAAATTCCCGGCGACCTATTGATTTTAGCTGTAGGAAGCCCGAGAAGGGGTGTTGCTACAAAGGTCGGGAAGTCCGAGCCGATTTTCCCTAGCTTAATTACCGCTCAATCGTTGGGTCGGTTTTAGCCAAAGGTGAAACCGGAGCGCTTAAAATCATTACTCTTAAGCGACGTTATGAGCCTTTTGACGAGCCCGTCCGCCGATCCCGTTTTCATCGAATCACAAGTTGTTTATGACACGCGCGGTTGGGAACAGAAACAGATTGAATGGCGTCATCGGTCCTATCGCGGGCCAAAGTGCTGACTGGACCGTCCTGGTCGTAGATGACGAGCCCGGGATTCTGGAGGTCGTCCAGCGAGTTCTCCGACAGGCCAACTACACGGTCATCCCAAGCCGGGATGGCGATGACGCGTGGGACATTCTAGAGCGGAATCGGCCGAGCATCGACCTCGTGGTAACCGATATTGCCATGCCGGGACCGATCGACGGAATCGTTTTGGCTAACAAGATTCGCCAAAAATATCAGAACCTCTCTGTGTTGTTTATGACGGGATGGCTTCCAGAGAGAGACAAGTTTGCGACGGGAATGGCCAGGGATAGGCGACTGCTACGAAAGCCGTTTTCCCCTAGAGAGCTTCTCGAGTTTATCGATTCGCATTTGGGAAAGGATGAGCTGGAGGAAAAAGTACGCTCTAGAATCGATTTAGAGAGCGTTTGATCAAGCTGTCGCCATCGTAACCTTGGCTTTGGGAAATTGGATTCGTTTCTCGATGCCGCACCCGAGCGCTCCGCTCCTGCGAGTTCAAGCTCAAATCCGGCATATAGCGTCAAGATAAATCCAGAAAGGAAGGAAACGATGGGATAACCAGAAGTGGAAATTCTTTGCAGGAACCCAGTGGGACCGGAGAGTCCGCCCGGGAAAGGTGGCAACCGCCCGGAAGCGAGCATTGGAGAGTCGTCAGAGATGGCGGCCTCAAGCGTATGCAGCGAGTACAAAAGCCGTGTGACTGAGCCTCGAAAGATTGATGAATTGCTGGAGCTTCCGTCTTTATGCCGGCGGGAGCAGCACCAGAGCGTCAAAAGCCTAACGCGATGGTCCGGCCGGGGACTGAGAGCAGGGCAAATGTGCGAAAGGGTTCCCTGGAAACTTGAGAGAGCCTCCTGTCTCCTTTTCAGAAGCGGCCAGAGCAAGGGAGGACACTGGCATGAACCACAACCCGGCACACCAGAATGTGACTTAGCGGCTGGTGTGAGCGAACGAGCTAAGCACGAAAAGGTATCGATGGCCGACCGCAATGAGGTCGTCGAAACGGACAAAGGCAGTCGTAGCGTCTTCATAGTAGCGCCTGAAAGCAGGGAACCCGCCCCGAGGGAGCCTGCAAGTAGCCAAGGGGGACGCCGGGTTACAGAACTGCCACCGGTAAAACGAGTGCACATTCCGAAAGGAAACGGCAAAGAAACCCGCCCAACCGGGATCCCAACAACCGAGGATAAGGTTCTGCAACGCTCAGTGGCAATGCTACTGGAGCCAATCTACGAAGAGGAGTTCTTGGACTTCTCATATGGATTTAGACCAGGACGCTCTGCACACCAAGCGTTGGATCGGATCTGGAAGCAGATCATGAATGAACCGATCCAATGGATAGTTGAGGTAGATATCCGCAAGTTCTTCGACACCCTGGATCACAGTCGACTAAGGGCAGTGCTTCGCCAACGGGTCACAGACGGAGTGATAACCAAGCTGATCGACAAATGGCTGAAGGCCGGAGTGCTGGAGCAAAAGCAACTGAGTTACCCGGAGAAAGGAACTCCACAAGGTGGAGTTATCTCTCCAATCATCAGTAACATCTTCCTACACGAAGTACTGGACAAATGGTTCGAGCAAATCGTCAAGCCTCGACTGCACGGTCGAGCATTCCTTGTCCGATTTGCAGACGATTTTGTAATGGGCTTCCAAAAGAAGGAGGATGCTGAGAGGGTCTATCAGGTGCCGCCTCGGCGCTTCGAAAAGTACGGCCTCAAGATCAATCTGGAAAAGACTCGAGTAGTGCGATTCACAAGGCCTGGGAGCAGGAAGCACCAAGGTAAGGCGAAAGCCGAGACCTTCGACTTTCTAGGCTTCACCCACTATTGGGGCCGATCCCGCAAAGGACAATGGTTCGTAATGCACAAGACCGCCAGCAATAGGCAGCGCCGGACGCTTCGGGCGATTACACAATGGTGCCGAGACAAACGGCATCAACCTCTCGACCAACAGCACCGCCAGCTCTGCCGAAAACTGCAAGGCCACTATGCCTATTACGGAATCAGAGGAAACAGTCGCTCTATAACCAGTGTCCGGCACAAGGTGCTGCACATCTGGTTTAAATGGCTGAATCGACGTTCTCGCGGTGGCCACTCCATGACATGGGAGCGATTCGACGATCGACTACGGGGCGACGAGCGATCTAAAACCGGGAGTGACCTATACTTGGACCGGAACCTTCAGTGCGCCGGCCAGTGACACCTACTACTTGTATCTACGAGGCAGTATTGCCGGTGCGGCGGGACCTTTTGGCGGCTCTGCTCCGTTAACGATCACAATCGATGGCTCTGCTCCGACCTCTTTCACTCCTGCCGTGCCGGTAAGCACGTATCCTGCCGGTATTATTCCACCAGGCGGTAGCAACACTGGTTTTATCGCAACGCTCGGCGGCGGTACAGCCAAGAGGGAGGCACATCTACGGCGAGACTTTTGTTGGGACTTGCCAATCCGGGCGGGAAGCTCCCAATCTCTTGGCCAGCTGGCTCAGAGCAGACTCCGTTTGCGAATCATCCTGAGCGCATAACGGGGGATGGAACTGCGGTCTACTTCTCCGAAGGAATCTTCAATGGTTATCG
>Ga0210406_10003761_pt1 | contig 16481 bp, 16 predicted proteins | sample IncBWC30MmetaG_FD_155454 | JGI IMG/M metagenome (GOLD analysis project Ga0210406, IMG submission 155454) | Forest soil microbial communities from Barre Woods Harvard Forest LTER site, Petersham, Massachusetts, United States - Inc-BW-C-30-M | ecosystem: Environmental > Terrestrial > Soil >... | reverse complement strand
TAAGACGACCGGCCATGCGGTGAAAAAGGGAACCAAGGACGCGGCCGAAGGCACCGAGAAGGGCGTGAAGAAGGTCGGCGACGAAATGAAGTAAGCCGAGGACCGCAAGAAACGCGGAGGGAGCCATCGGCTACCTCCGCATTTTTTTTTGACCGTCGAACTCTGCCACCAACTGTTCTTTCAGGAGGACCGCTTGCGCTATCTCGATCGATTGCAACCGCTCGCACTTCTGGTCCTGCGGCTGGTGCTGGGTGCCGTAGTGACCGCCCATGGATATCACAAGGTCAACGGCCACATGCACGAATTCGCAGGCTATGTTGCGAGCATGGGGGTTCCGGCGTGGCTTGGCTATGTCTCCGCACTCACCGAATTCCTAGGTGGAATCCTTTTGATCATCGGGCTCTTTACGCGAGCCACCGCCGTTGCGATTTCAATCGACATGTATGTAGCCATTGCAAAGGTGCATTGGAAACACGGACTGGTCGGAACGGGCGGCTACGAATTTCCTTTAGCGCTGGCGGCAATTGCATTTGCGCTCATCTTTCTCGGAGCGGGGCCGATTGCACTCGATGCGGTGCGCAGCGGTGGAGGGGGCGGAGGAGGTATCACGAGCAAGAGCGGCGGACGTCGCAGGGCTGCCTAGCTAGTACATGGTGGCCACGTCGCGTTTTGTCCACGGGCAGATCCAGCGGCTACAGCATCTTCAATCCAGGTGCGCTGACATTTCGTGGTCGTGACCGTGGAACAGGATGCTTAGAGTTTTGTGGTTGCCTTTCGCAAACTCTCCAGCGACGCGGGCCACGCCGAAATAATGTTCGTGCTCCGACGATACCTGCACGCGCAGGGCATGCTTGCCGGCTGGCACTGACATCGTTCCAGCAAACTCGCCTTCCACACTTTTTACGACCCACATCCGCTTTTTCGCTTGTCCCGACAAACGATGCTGGTAAGCGATTTTGTCGTCCACCCAGATGGTCAAAGTCGCCGCGCTAAATGGGTCGTGCACAGTAATTCCCACCCGTATTCCAACCGCGGCGGAATTCACGTGCGCTGGTGCCGCCGGTTGCGATTCGGGCGCTGCGATAGCCATTGGAGCGGCAGGCGATGCTGGTGCTTCTCCAGAACCGCTAAAGCTGAGGGGTGCGGATGGATTTGAACCAGCCATGCGATGCGCCCGATAGAACAAGCTTCCACCGACAACCAAAGTGACCGCGAGCGCCAGGAAGAAAGTCTTTCTCGCCCGGAGAAGGCGGATTTTCTTGTCCCGTGCAGCCCATCCAGATCGGCCGCTCCATGCCGCGTTGGTCTTGGACGTTTGCTGCACGCGGGTCTGATCGGCCGCTCTCGATTCCGCCTTCCCACTCAGGCTGCGTGGTGCCTGCCCCGCCTTGATATCCTCGAGATCGAACGCTATCTCTTGCCCAGACTGGTAGCGGTTCGCGGGTGACTTAGCCAAAGCGCGGCTAATCACATAGTCCAGGTGCACGGGCAGTGCAGAGTTCAGCGCCGAAACGGGTACCGGTTCTTTGTAAACCAGCTTGAACGAGATTGTCGCCGCGCTGTTGCCTTGAAACGGACGATATCCGGTCAACATCGAGTACAGCACTACGCCTAGCGAGAACAGGTCCGAACGCGCATCCACATCCTCGCCCTCGATCTGTTCGGGCGACATGTACGAAGGTGTCCCGAAGACCTGTCCGGTTGCAGTGAACTGGCTCAAGTCGAGTTTGGCGATGCCGAAGTCGGTGATTTTCGCACGCCCGTCTGAGGTGACAATGATGTTCGCGGGCTTGATGTCCCGATGGACAATCCCCTGCGTGTGCGCGTAGTGCAGGGCTTGCGCCAGTTGGTCTGCAAGATCCAAGGCGATCGCTGGAGACAATCGTTCCTGGGCCTCGTCGGCAAGCAAGTGCTCCAGTGTCCTCCCCGAAACGTACTCCATCACGATGAAGGGTCCAGACTCTGGATCTTCGTCAACGTCGTAGATGGTGACGATGCCGGGATGAGAAAGCCGTCCTGCAGCGCGAGCCTCGCGAAAAAAGCGCTCGCGAAAATCGCTCGCGCCCGCGGGCTGCGAGTTCGGTACAGAGATGGTTTTGATGGCGACTAACCGGTCAATCTTAGGGTCGCGCGCCTGATACACGGTACCCATCGCGCCCCGGCCGAGTTCGGTCAGAACCTCATACCTGCCCAATCGCTCTCGATCGCACGTGGGCATCGTGGCAGCTAATCCTGTTTAGTCACCGTGAACATCAGGGTTGTGCCGCCTACCTGAAACTCCGAGAGGTGACGCAGTTCCGCGGATTGGACACGTTGCCCATCGACCGCGGTTCCGTTCGTGGTCTCCAGATCGGTTAGGGTTGCAGCCGTTCCGCGGACTTCCACCAGGCAGTGCTTGCGGGAAACTTCGAGGTCGTCTAACTGGACGTCGGCATCGGCGCGACCGACTACAACCTTTGGCTTCGTCAGACGAAATACCTGCCCCAGCATGGGACCGCTTGTAACTGCCAGCGCTACTAGCTGCCCCGCTGGAAGGGCTACTTCAGTCTGTGGCTTCAACGGCTGCGTGGGGTCCTTGAGCGCCTGCTTCTGCGCCAGTGTTCGGACAGAGAGCTCAATCACCAGATGGCTCTCGCACTCCTCGCACCGCCCTTCAATTCTCTTGTTGGAAGCGAGGTCGTTGCCGTCTACAACACAGACTGCGTGACAGTCGGGGCACTCGATCAGCATGGCGGGTCTTCCTGTGTTTTCGCCGTTTTTCGGATGGAATCGTCAAATGCTAACACGCAAGAAACTCTCAGAAGACGCTCCGCCAGTGGCTACCGTAGTACTTAAGTAACAAATTCACTGTACCGGGGTAACCTCTTGATCGACCTTCTCCGGCACCATCTTCTTGCGCGCGAACTGCATTCTGCGGATTTGTTCGGATTTGTGCGCATGACCGAATCCTCATGTCTCGAGTCGTGGCGAACCTTTTTACAACTCCATGACGCGGGCGTGACAACGCGCCGGAGTGCTGCAAGCTACTCTGCGTCCACTGAGAGGTGGCTCGGCCCCTCGCAGATCGATTCGATTTGGAGTGTTTGTCATGAGTAAAGAAGATCTCCTGCCGGCTCTGTCTACGGAAACCACTCAACCAACCAGCACAGTGAAGCGCCGTTCTTTCCTTAAGGGTCTGGGTATCGTCGGGGCAAGTCTGGGCACGGGCGCTCTCCTCACCGCCGGCGCGCAAGCACAGAAAAGCGGGTCACTCACCGAGGGCGACGCGAATATCCTCCGCTTCCTGGCCGCCGCGGAAATTCTCGAGACTGATCTCTGGCAACAGTACAACGAACTCTGCGGCATTCCAGATGCCGAAGTGCCCGGGGGAAGCGGGAACAAGCTGTTCACGCTCGCAGTTTCCCAGCTTGACAGCGACATGGCGCAGTACGTTCACGACAACACCGAAGATGAGTTGACGCACGAAGAGTTCATCAACGCGTACCTGGTGGCCCACGGCGCGACTCCGGTCAATCTCGACGCATTTCGCACACTGCCCAGCAGCAAGGCGAAGGGTGCCCAGCAGATCGGGCGTCTCACCAACCTGATGCAACTCACCGTCGATACCTCCTGGTGGACGCGTTACCGCAGCCGGACGCTGAATCCCGACTTCGGGGACACCCTTGCTCAGGCAATCCCCACTCTCAACGTCGGTCAACATCCAGCAATCCCGCGCACCGATGACGACGTGAAACGCGATCCCACGAAACCACATGGCATCTCCGACTTTACTCAGGCGATTGCCAACACGGCGGGCTTTCACTTCGCCACGATCGAACAAGGCGGCAGCAGCCTTTACCCGCAGTTGGCGCAGAGAGTATCGAGCGTGGAAGTTTTGCGCATTCTTCTGAGCATCGGCGGAACGGAAATCTGCCACTTCCAGACCTGGCATGACAAAGCTGGCAACGCTCCGCCGCTCACTGATGTAGTGGACCCCGTAACGGGTGTGTCCGTCACTTTCCCCGACCTGAATTCCCCCCCGTTCGGCGGAGAGGATTTCCAGACCAACCTGATCATGCCGGAGCCGACAGTGTTTCTGAACAAGAAGCTGCCGCCGGTTTCGATCATCCGACCAACGAAGACAAATGGCGCGGCTATGGGCGCGCTGAGAGCGCTCACCGGAGATGGGCTGTTCATTGGGCAGTCAGCGGCGTTCTTCAGCTTCATGCGCCAACTCGCAATTCAGGCTGATCAAGCTTTTCGCGAGTGCTGAAGTCGATTGCAGCGAGACGACCTCTCTGCTTAGGGCTGGCTCCGGGTCGAGAACCTGCTTCCCGGGGCCGGTCTTTCTATCATGCACGCAACGTAATGACAGGAGATCGTATGTTTGAAGGATTGTTTCAACCAACTCACTTGCTCTTGATTTTCGGAATCGCTTTGTTGGTCTTTGGACCGAAGAAGTTGCCGGAGTTGGGCAAAGGCATCGGCGAAGGACTGCGCGGATTCAAGTCTGCGATGAAGGGCGACGAAACTGCAACTGCGACGGTTTCCGCCGCAGCGTCAGTTCCGGCTGCGGAAGTTGCCAGTCCGCGCAAAGACGGCTGAGGTGATCATCATGGCCTTTGGGTCAGAACTTGTAATGATGGCGGGCCTGGGATTCGTGGTGCTCGGGCCCAAGCGTATGCAATCTCTATTGGGACAGGTGGCACGGGTCCGATCGGAAGTCGAGAAGGCTAGCCGTGGGTTGAAGGCGCAACTCTCCGAGGAACTGCAAGGAAGCGAAGCAGCCGAGACTACCGACGAGATCGCTGCCTGTTCCGCGTGCGCACATCCTTCAGACCTTCAGAAAGATGCGCCGCCGCCACAATAACCAGAGGAGAAACCAGCAGAAGAGCAATGCAGCCACCGAGTACACCAGTGAAGCATTGGCTGCATCGAGGCCGATCGATTCGAGCGCGCGCTGCGCCGCTTCGTGCCACGACACTGTTGCGCCAGATGCGATCTTCGCCGTGAAACCGTATCCCGGCCCGTACACCAGCGAGTCGGCGACGAAGCCGGCGATGGCATTCATGCCGAGCACCAGAGCAGGCATCGTCCACCAACCGCGCCAACGCTTGATCTCTACCATCCAGTAAAGCGCAGCCATAAATGCCAGCGCGAAACCTCCGCTGAACAGGACGAACGAACTCGTCCACAGATTTTTGTTGATCGGGAACCAGTGATTCCAAAGTTGGCCGGCGACCAGGCCCGCGACTCCCGCCAACACCAATCCGCGCACCTTTGCGGCTGAACTCCTCGTCTCCGCTCGCAGCCAGTCCCCGGCGAGCACTCCGATAAGCGTCGTACCGAGCGCCGGAATGTTGCTGAGGATGCCCTCGGGATCGCGCGTGCCGTTATAAAGATGCCCCGCAAAGAAATACCGGTCGAGCCATGCCACCAAATTCCGATCCGGATCCATGAAGGGGATGTCACGCCCGGGGACACCAAATCCGGGCACGGGTGCGAAGCGCAGCATCGCCCAGTAGCCGATCAGGCAAGCCACGAGCGCAATCCACTGCCCGCGCCGGCCGGTCCACAACACGAGAAAAGCGGCCGCGAAGAAGCAGACCGCGATTCTCTGCAGTACGCCTTCGAACCGGAACGTATGAAGATCGAATCCGACCAAAGGCATGGCGTTGGTCGCGAGGCCGATCGCAATCAGAATGAGGCTTCGTTTGAACGCATGCAGCAGAATAGCGCCGCGTGATTCTCCACGCTGCAAGCGCACATGAAACGAGAACACCATCGACACGCCAACCAGAAACAAGAACGACGGGAAGATAAAATCGGCGGGCGACCACCCGTTCCATTCCGCATGCCGAATCGCCCAGTACGCCTTCTCGTCGCTACCCGGGTTGTCGACGATGATCATCCCGGCAACGGCCAGGCCGCGAAAGATGTCGAGCGAGATGAGACGCGTAGAGTTGGCCGAGTCGAACCCAGCCGGTGAGGCCGCGGAGGCAACTGCTTGGGAGGTGGCCATGCCGCGACACTATACGCGTCATGGCCCGTTTTGGTCGAGTCGCGAGCCGCTTAGTAGTCGGCGAGCTCCTTCATGCCGCGAAAGAGATCGTCGGCCTGGGGCAGAATCGCGTCTTCGAGAATCGGCTGGTAGGCGACGTATGTATCGGTGGCCGCGACCCGGCGAACGGGCGCGTCTAGATGCTCAAAGAGCTGGTCGGCGATGCGCGCGGCAATTTCTGCCCCATATCCCCAACTCAGCGAATCTTCGTAAGCGACCAGGGCGCGATTGGTGCGCGTGACCGAAGCCGCAATCGTATCCCAATCAAATGGATTGAGCGTGCGCAGGTCGATCAACTCCACTTTCACACCGTGTTCACGCTCCAATCGTTGCGCAGCTTGCAGCGCCCGCGGAACCACCGCACCGTAAGTGATCACCGTCAGATCGGACCCGGGCTGCACGATCTTCGCCTTGCCAAAAGGAATCGTGTAGTCCGTGCCTGGATATGGCGAGCGCCCATAAGTCTCGCGATACAGCCGCTTGTGCTCCAGAAACAGCACTGGATCGTCGCAGCGAATCGCGGTCCGTAGCAGACCCGCGGCATCGAGTGCGTTCGACGGGAAAACCACGCGCAACCCGGGAATATGCGTGAAGATACTTTCCCCGCATTGCGAGTGATACAGCGCGCCACCCGTAAGATAGCCGCCAATCGCCACCCGCACCACCAGCGGCGACGAGAACGCATTGTTCGACCGCCACCGGATTACCGGCAGCTCATCGCGAAGCTGCATCATGGCGGGCCAGATGTAGTCGAAGAACTGAATCTCAACTACCGGTTTCAACCCGCGCGTTGCCATGCCCGTCGCCCGGCCCACAATATTCGCCTCTGCAATCGGCGTATTGAAAACGCGGTCCGAGCCGAATGTCATCTGCAGGCCCGAAGTGAGCTTGAAGACGCCGCCCTTCCCTTTCACCAGCTTTTTCTTGAGGTAATCTTCGCGGCTCGCGTCGGCGACGTCCTCGCCAAAGATCACGATGCGCTCGTCGCGCTTCATCTCATCTTTCAGCGTGACGTTGATCAGTTCGGCCATGGTCTTCGGTAGCGGGGCCTTCTTCGCCTCGCCGGCGGGCGGCTCGGCGGCTTGCGGAAATACCGGCTGCACTTCGAACGCAGCTCCCGTCGGATCCAGATCCGGCGAGTAGACGAAGTTGTAAATCGTGTCCGGCTGCGGGAGGGGCGCTTCCAGCGCACGATCCACCGCAGCCTGCATCTCTTCTTCAACCTGCTTCTCTAGCTGGTTGATTCCCTTTTCGTCGAGAATGTTCTCGCGAATCAGGAACAGCTGCATGCGCGAAATCGGGTCGCGCGCGGCATCGCGCTGGCGCTCCACGTCGGGCCGGTAAAGTCGCTCGTCGTCGGACAAAGAATGCGAATACGGACGAATCACATGTGCATGGACGAACGCCGGACCCTTGCCCGCACGGCAGTAATCGGCAGCCCGCTTCACGGCGGCGTAGCTCGTGACCGGGTCGGTGCCGTCCACTTCTTCAAAATGAAAATTTGGGAACCCCGAGACGAGCCGAGAAATGTTTCCGCCCGCAGTCTGCACTTCGACCGGGACTGAGATTGCATAGCCATTGTCTTCCACCATGAACAGCACGGGCAGCTTCTTGTTCGACGCCGTATTCAGCGCTTCCCAGAATTCGCCCTCGCTGCTGGTGCCGTCGCCGAGCGAGACGTAAGTGACTTCGTCGCCCTGGAACGTAACGTCTTTGAACTGGCGGTAGTCGCCGTTGACTCTTTGTGTAGAGTTCGGATGGCTCCTGAGATAAACGCCAGCCTCGGCGCAACCAACGGCCTGCAGAATCTGCGTCCCGGTCGGCGAAGACTGCGTAACCACATTGAGCCGCTGGTAAGCCCAGTGCGACGGCATCTGCCGCCCGCCCGACGACGGATCCTCCGCCGCGCCCACCGCCTGCAGCAGCATTTCATAAGGCGAGGCACCGAGCCCGAGCACCAGAGCCCGGTCACGGTAGTAAGGATAGAACCAGTCGTAACCCGGCTTTAGGACGAACGAGGCAGCAACTCCAATCGCCTCGTGCCCGGCCCCTGAAATCTGGAAGAAGATCTTTTGCTGCCGCTTGAGCAGGATCTCGCGGTCATCGACGCGCCGCGAGGTGTACATGATGCGGTAGGCGTCAATTAGCTGCTGGCGGGTCAGACCCTCATAGGTTTTCGTCTTTTTCAGCTCTTCCACGGCCACCGTGGCGAATTTGGGCTCAGTTTTCGTAGTCGCCATTCAATACCCTGTGGGAGGAGAAATCTTTCAGCATTGTAAATGGGAAATCGCGCGAAGGAATACAGCAATTAGGGCAGGGCAACCGACTGGTCGGCGGGAGGTTATGGGTGGGACTAGGCGGTCCGACTTTCTGAGCACCATCCTTGCTGTTCCTTGCAAAACACGGCACTTGGGTAATGTGGACCGCTCCAAAAACATGATCTAGCCTGTGGCGCATGCGCTTCTTAAATGCTTGCGCGTCCCGCTGTCTCCGAATCTCACTCGTCTTCGTCCTTGGAGGACTTTGCTCTGCGCAAGAGTACCCCAAGGGCTGGACCGTCCCCGACGGCACTTCGACGAGGCAAGGTTTCAGACAGAAAGATCCTGACCGCTTCTTAAGCGCTGTCGGCGACTGAAAGCAGGATAAAGCGTTACTCCTCGTCAATAAGGAAAGAGCGAAGCTGGGCCTCTTTGTCTGTCTCGCCACTCCAAAAGGATGCGACTGGCTTCGTCTCGAAGAAATGGACATCGCCTTCCTTGACGTAATGGGGATCGGAACCGTGGATCCTGGAGAGTACGAAACGGCGTGCTCGAAAGGTTACTGGGAATGCGGAAAGGGCGAGCCAAAGAACCTCGTCACGAAGCGCGCGGCCATCGAGTTTTTCAAAGATGAGAGCGCGAGTTCGGTTTATGTGTACGATTCCAAGAAACGCACTTTCACGTCGACTGCAATCAGCGACTAAGGTCGCTCCTTGAGCGTCAACTCCGCGACTTTCCGAAAACAATAGGCTGGCTCGTTTATCCTGAACTCGCATGATTCGCGTCCGCCGCGCCTCGTGCAAAAGCTAGGGAACAGTCGCTTTGACTGTGGCTGTCTTGCTGCTTTGAACGCCGGACGCATCGACAGCTGTCACCGAATAGTAGTAGGTGGTGTTGCTGGCGACGGTCGAATCGCTGTAGAGCGTTGAAGCAACCAAGCTCGCGTTGATCTTCTTCCATGTCGCCCCGTCTGGACTGCGATAGACGTCGTAGCCGACGACGTCGCTCGATGTCGAAGCCGTCCAGCTGAGGTCTACAACATGGCTGGCCGTGGCCTCGATTACAACCTTGTATGATTTCTGCGAGACACTACCGCCGCACCCGGCCACCTTCACGGCGAAGGAGTAGGTCGCTGCAGTGGTCGGCGTTCCAGAAAGGTTCAGCGATGCGGTTGTGCTCGACACCTTCGCGGTGACTCCGGCTGGCAGCGCTCCGGAAGCGATCGCCCACTTGTACGGAGTGCAGCCGCCGCTAGCCTTGATGACCGCGGAATATGCTGTGCTGACCGTTCCATTCGGTACGCTGGTGGTGATAATGGTGACACTCGATGCCAGGCATCGGGAAACGAACACGAGTAGCAGAAGGGGGAGTAGACATGACTTCATGTCTCCATGCTGCCGTGACTATTCAATTTCTCAACAGATACGAGAGGTTTCAGACCTTCTTATTTTGCATTTTGAGTTCAAGCGAATTAAGCCTTCTTGGTCGTTTACCAGTTGCGCGATCCAGCATTCGGGATAAGTCACGAAAATCAGCGATTTACCTCACGATAAGGATCGCCGAGGCCGGCTGCGGTCTTGAATATCGGGCCAACCGGGAGGGACTTTGCCCCAGGACGGCGCTCAGAGCCCTGCCCTAGTGAGATGGACCTGTGGTTTATTCTGAGAGTAGATGATCCGCACCCGCCGCGCCTTTGACCCCGCCCGCATTCGCCTGCTCATCTTCGATCTCGACGGCACCCTCATCGACTCGCGCCTCGACTTGATTCACTCCGTCAATGCCATGCTCCGCCACCTGAGCCGGCCGGAATTACCCGGGGAACTGATCGCCTCGTACGTAGGCGATGGCGCGCCTATGCTCGTCCGCCGTGCGCTCGGTGATCCCGACGACCAGTCTCTAGTGCAGACGGCGATCGACTATTTCATGGCCTACTACCGCGAGCACAAGCTCGATCACACCGAGGTGTACGCAGGCATCGTCGAAGCGCTCGCCAAGCTGAAGTATGGGACTAACGGCAGCCCGCGCCAGATGGCCGTGCTTTCGAACAAGCCGGTCGGCCCCTCCCGCGCGATCATCGACGCCCTCGGCATGAAAGACTTCTTCTTCGAGGTGTACGGCGGCAACAGTTTCCCTACCAAGAAACCCGACCCGCTCGGCGCAAAGCGACTCATGGCGCAAGCCGGATGCGGCCCACACGAAACCGTCATGATCGGAGACTCTTCGAACGACGTACTCACTGCCCGCAATGCCGGCCAGTGGAGCCTCGGTGTCACCTATGGCTTCGCCCCGCAGAGCCTCGATCTGACTCCGCCCGATGTCGTCGTAGATCACCCCGCGGAGCTGGCCGCAGCCCTCACCTGATCGCCGATCTCCCACCCCTCGCTCCAAAACCGCACCACACTTGTCAGCGAGCGGACAACCTCGCATCCGCTACACTGGCGACACCTTGAACAATCACTCCGACCCCGGATTTACGCCTAAAGAACTCCGCAAACTGCGCAGCCTGAAAGACCCGCACGGCATTCAAGAATATGTCGAAGCCATGCCCTACCACCTTGCGGATACGGCTTGGTCTCCGCGTCGCGTGCTGGCCGAAAACACTTCGCACTGTCTGGAAGGCGCCATGTTCGCTGCGGCAGCCCTGCGAGCCAACGGCTTTCCGCCGCTCATCGTCGATCTCGAGGCCGAGCACGACACCGATCACGTGATCGCTGTTTACCGCATTGGCGGCTACTGGGGGTCGGTCGCCAAATCGAATTACACCAACTGCCGCTACCGCGAGCCGGTCTACCGCACCATCCGCGAGCTGGCGCTCAGCTATTTCAACGGATACATCAATCTGCGCGGCGAACGCACGCTCCGCCGCTACTCACGCCCCATCAACCTCACTCGCTTCGACCGCGAACACTGGATGACATCGGACAAACCGATCTGGTTCATCGTTTACCACCTGCTCGAGATTCCGCATTTCAAATTGTTCAACGACCAGGCCGCGAAGCGTCTGCACCGTGTCGATCACCGTAGCTTCGCAGCCGAAACGCTGGGCCGCGCCGAGAAGCCCTCGCGCTAGTCGTTGGCCGTCCGCACTGGCTGGTGGTTCGAGAGGGTCGACAGAAAGCCCTGAGGCACTTCACGAGAGCCTGCCGTGCGCCAGGGCCAGGCGGGCGGCAAGCAGCAGGAAGGTTGCGAACGGCCAACGACTGAATCAAGAAAAAAATCTAGATCACGCAGCCTGGGCGCGCGTCGCTTGTTTTTCTTCCAGCACAAGCATCAGCACTGCCAGGATCAGCGCCGGATCACTCCCCAGAACCCCACGGCTGCTGTGCGGCTTGGTTCGCCGAAGATCTTCGGTATGCACCAGCCAGCAGGCGCCGGGCACCGACTCCGCCAGTTGCTTCCACAACTCCGGGTGCAGTCGCGTCGTTCCCTCGTGCGCTAGCACTACATCGAAAGGCAAACCCGCAGCCAGCAACAAGGCATCCTGTACGTTGCGCCCCGGCCAGATTTCCCACCCGGCTTTCGCAAGGGTTCCGCACAATGCCTGGGCCCGGGGTACCGAAGGATCTACCAAGAGGATGCGACAGGAAGCCTGCGCCATAACCAGTCCTCCCTGCGGGCTCTCCGTACTGCCTCGCTGTATCGAACACAATAATCCAACTATGTTGGAGGCAGGTTACAAATTTGCAAAAATTTACATACCCGCTATTCATGGTACGCAAACGCACATAACGCAGCCACCAAGGCAGAAAAAACCGCTTCTCACGCATCCAATTGAAACTCGGGAACTTGTGGAAGACATACTACGTAAGATAGTAGGGGTGCATATGGCTGCGCGAATCCTCGCTCTAACCTTGCTCCTGGGAGTTACGGCGGCTGCTTGGGCTCAGGCCGACTCCGCACCGCCGCCGACAGATGCGCTGTCTTCCAAATCACACGAGGCGACGCCCGCCTCCGCCCCTCCGGAAATGCTTTCCCAAGATCAGATGAAGGACCTGATCCGTCGCGTCGCTGAGAACGACATGGCGAACGACAAGAAATTGCGCGACTACACCTACACCGAGCGCGAGGAGACCAAAAAGCTCAACAAGAAAGGCGAAGTCTCTTCCACCGAAAGCAAAACTTCAGAGGTTCTGCAGATTTATGGCGAAACCGTCGAGAAGCTGATCGCAAAAAATGATAAGCCGCTTTCCGAGAAAGAAGCGGCTAAGGAAGACGAGCGCATTCAGAAGATCATCGACAAGCGCAAGAACGAATCCGATTCCGACCGTGAAAAGCGCATCAAGAAAGAAGAGAAAGACCGCGAAGACGGCCGCGAGTTCGTGAAAGAGATTGCCGACGCGTACAACTTCACCCTGCTCGGCGTCGAACAGGTCAACGGCCGCGATGCCTGGGTTATCCAGGCTGACCCCCGCCCCGGGTACCTGCCGCATAAAAAGGAAGCCAAGCTGCTTGCCAAAGTCGTGGGAAAAGTCTGGGTAGATAAAGACGAATCACAGTGGGTGCGGCTCGACACTCGCGTCACCGACACGATTTCCTTTGGCTTGTTTCTGGCTCGCCTTCATGAAGGCACAAGGGTCGTGGTGGAACAAACCCGCGTCAACGACGAAGTCTGGCTACCGAAACATGCGGCCGTCCATGTGGATGTACGAGTCGCGTTGCTGAAGAATTTCGACGTAGACCTCGACGTCACCGACCGCGACTACAAGAAATTCCGCACTGGAGCCAGAATCATCGGCATGCAGGAAATAAAGGACAAGTGAGGCTGTTCGCGGAGCATCGAACGTCGGCCCCGGCTATGACCTAAACGCCCGCCACGAGCTTCTGCCTTAGCTTTTCGGCAGATCCACCTTGCGAATCTCCATCTTTAGAATGAGTCCATTCTCGATGGTATAGATGTGCTCGATCGTCTGGTCTAGGAGCACCGTCCCAGCGAGATCGCGAACCACCTGATGAACGGCGATGACGGTGCGCCCGGCTTCGTCCTGATGAAATTCCACCGGGTCGACATGCGGATCGATCATGCCCCACTGTCGGGTCCAATATTGGCGGACACCACTGTGCCCGTGCACGGTGCCGCCCTCCATTCCATTCGGCCACTCCACGTTCGGGTGCATCCCTGCGAGAGTGCCCTCCAGATCACGCGCATTGAATGAGGCATAGAGTTTCCGCAGCAGATCTTCCGCGTTTTCCATTGCAATCTCGCCTCCGAACTCCGTCTCGGACGCAGGTTATAATAACAAGATGCCTTGGGCACGAAATCGCGCCCTGTGGGCCTCGCGAACGTTTTCAGCGCTCCGGGTTAGCCGGAACTACGAGCGCCGAATCCGGGGGCGATTCAAGCTAGGAGCTAGAAGCTAAGACCTGCCTTATGGACTTTCGACTCGTTAGCGACTACAAACCGCAAGGTGATCAGGGCAAGGCCATCGACGCCCTCAAGCGTGGCCTCTACGACCGCGAGCAGCACCAAGTCTTGCTGGGCGTCACTGGCTCCGGCAAGACGTATACCATGGCCAAGGTGATCGAGGCAGTGAACAAGCCCGCCTTGGTGATGGCCCACAACAAGACCTTGGCCGCCCAGCTCTACCATGAATTCAAAAGCTTCTTTCCGCACAATGCGGTCGAATATTTTGTCTCGTACTACGATTACTACCAGCCCGAAGCCTACGTTCCCGCCGCCGACCTTTACATCGAGAAAGAATCCACGATTAACGACGAACTCGACAAGCTGCGCCTCTCTGCGACGAAGTCGCTCTTCGAGCGCCGCGACGTTCTGATTGTTTCCTCTGTGAGCTGCATCTACGGCCTGGGTTCGCCAGAAGCCTACTACGGCATGCTGCTCTTCCTCGAGAAGGGCCAGAAGATCAAGCGCCAGGACATCACCCGCAAGCTGGTCGACATTCTCTACGAGCGCACCGATGGCGACTTCCGCCGCGGTACCTTCCGCGTCCGCGGCGACGTGATCGAGATCTATCCCACTTACGACGACATGGCCTACCGCATCGAGCTCTGGGGCGACCAAGTTGAAGCGCTCTCCCAGATCGATCCGCTATTTGGCACCGTCAAACAGAAATACGTCCGCCTCCCGATCTACCCCAAGACGCACTACGTCATGAAAGAAGAGACCCGTGCCACCGCCGTCGACTCGATTCGCAAAGAACTGGCGTGGTGGGAAGTCGAACTCGAAAAGCAGGGCTGCCTGGTCGAATCGCAACGCGTGCACCAGCGCACCATGTTCGATCTGGAAATGATTAAGTCGATGGGCTACTGCCACGGCATCGAAAATTACTCGCGCCACTTCACGGGACGGCTGCCCGGCGAGCCGCCACCGACGCTGCTCGATTACTTCCCGCGTGACTACGTCATGTTCATCGACGAGTCGCACCAGACGGTCCCACAGTTGCGCGGCATGCACGCCGGCGACCGCTCGCGCAAAGAAGTCCTGGTCGAGTACGGCTTCCGCCTGCCATCAGCGCTCGACAATCGCCCGCTGACCTTCGAAGAGTTTGAGCACCGGATGAACCAGATGATCTACGTCTCGGCGACCCCCGGCCCCTACGAACTCACGAAGACCGCAGGTGCAGTCATCGAGCAGATCATCCGCCCCACTGGACTCATCGACCCGCCAGTAGAAATCCGCCCCGTCAAGGGCCAGATCGACGACTTGCTCCACGAAATCCGTGCCCGTGTGGAACGCGGTGAGCGCGTCCTTGTTACCACACTCACCAAGCGCATGGCCGAAGACCTCGCTGAGTATTACAGCGAAGTGGGTGTGAAGTGTCGTTATATGCACTCGGAAATCGAAACCCTGGAGCGGGTCAAGATTCTCCGTGACCTGCGCAAGGGCGAATTCGATGTATTGATCGGCATCAATCTCCTGCGGGAAGGCCTTGACTTGCCGGAAGTCTCGCTGGTCGCCATTCTCGACGCCGACAAAGAAGGCTTCCTGCGCTCCGCCGGATCGCTCATCCAGACCATCGGCCGCTGCGCCCGCAATCTAAACGGCCGCGCCTACCTCTACGCCGACCGTATGACCGACTCGATGAAACGCGCCATCGACGAAACTGATCGCCGCCGCGCCATCCAGCGAGCCTACAACGAAGAAAACGGCATCACCCCAGAGTCCATTGTCCGCCCGCTCGATATGACCCTTGCCGGAATCATCGCCGCAGACTATGCCGACCTCACCGCCGGCGAAGACCAGGGCATCCCCGAATTCAAGTCGCAGGAAGATCTCAACACTTACATCGGGAAGTTGGAGAGCGATATGCGGGAGGCGGCCAAGCGCTTTGAATTCGAAAAGGCAGCCAGGCTGCGCGATACGATTAAGGAACTGCGGTCGAAGGAATTCCTCTTCGCCTGACCGGGCGAAACCGAGTCATCAATTTGTCTTGAATGATTGCGAGTACGACTGCCCTACGACCCCCATCCGGCGCGGGCAGCGGCAGTCATGGGCTTGCGGAAGAAGGTGTACGCCTCTTCAGTTTGATTCTGGAAGTTCACATCCACGCTGTGCAGGCGCTCGGAGTCCCCTAGAAACAAGTATCCGCCCGGCTCCAGGTAAAGATGCAACCGTTGCGCCAGCGCCATCCGCTGCGACATTGAGAAGTGATTCAGCAGGTCCATGCAGAAGATGCAGTCAAAGCGGCCGAGATACGCAGGCCGCGCCAGATTCATCTGCGTGAATGTAATCAGGTTGCGCAGCCGCGGCTTCACCAGGTAATGTTCGCCTACCCGCGCAAAATAATGCTGCACTTGCGGCCGCGGCAGGTATTCAACCACCTCCGGCGTATACAACCCTCGCTCCGCCGCGGTCAGGGCCGATTGCCGGATATCGCTCGCCAGTACATGAATCGTCCAGTTGTTGTTGCCGTGGCAATAGGCGGCTTCACAGATTGAAAGTGCAATCGAATACGCCTCTTCCCCAGTGGAGCATCCGGCCGACCAGATGCGCAAACTGCGGCCGCTCTGGCTCGACTTGCGAATGTAGAGTTCGGGGAGCGCCTGTTTCTCGAACGCCGCAAACGCCTGTGGATGCCGGTAGAACGCGGTTTCTCCGTCCAGCATGCGGTCCAACAACGCTTCGCATTCAGCTTCCGATCCCTGCAAACGCCCCATCAGGTCGGGGAAGGAACTTAAATGCCGCGCTTCCATATATTCGCCCAGTCGTATTGCCATCGCATCGA
>Ga0210406_10003760_pt1 | contig 16484 bp, 10 predicted proteins | sample IncBWC30MmetaG_FD_155454 | JGI IMG/M metagenome (GOLD analysis project Ga0210406, IMG submission 155454) | Forest soil microbial communities from Barre Woods Harvard Forest LTER site, Petersham, Massachusetts, United States - Inc-BW-C-30-M | ecosystem: Environmental > Terrestrial > Soil >... | reverse complement strand
CTTTGTGGATCTTTGTTGTACTTTTTGTAGTACTGATTGACGAAGCGCTCCGGGCTGCCCCAGATGGTCTGCATAATCCCGGGCCACGGATTGCGAATGCAAATATTTCCGGCCGCGCCGGAGCCTGCGCGCACCTCTTTTCCTTCTTCATCCCAAATGATGGGATAGATGCCGAGGACAGGCGGTCCGGCGCTGCCGGGCTTCATGGGATCGAGCGCGGGTTTGGTGCTGCAGAGAAAGCCTCCCGTTTCCGTCTGCCACCAAGTGTCCACGATGACCGCTTCCTTCTTGCCGACCACGTCGTAATACCAGCGCCAAACTTCCGGCTCGATGGGCTCGCCGACGGTGGTCATGTGCTTGAAGTGGTAGTTGTATTTTTTCGGCTCGTCGCCGCCGGCCTTACGCAACATGCGAATCGCGGTGGGTGAAGTGTGAAAGATGTTTACATCCAGGCGCTCGGCGATGCGCCACGGGCGGCCGGCATCGGGGAATTGCGGCACGCCTTCGTAGAGGACGCTGGTGGCGGCGAGGGCGAGCGGCCCGTACACGATGTAGGAGTGGCCGGTGATCCAGCCGATGTCGGCCATGCACCAGTAGACGTCGGTCGGGTGAATGTCCTGGTAATACTTGGAGGTGCCGGTGACGTAGGCCAGATAGCCGCCGGTGCGATGCTGGCAGCCCTTGGGCTTTCCCGTCGTGCCGCTGGTGTACATGAGAAAGAGGGGAGCCTCCGCATCCAGGGAAACGGGCGGGACGAGGTGATTGCGATAGTCCTTGAGAACTTCATCCACAAAAAAGTCGCGGCCCATAATCATGGGCGACTCGGAGCGGAAGTGCCCCGGATAGCGCTTCCAGATGAGCACCTTGTCGACCGTCTGACCCTCTTTCTTGGCGGTTTCCACGGCGATGTCGGCGCTGCCTTTGTGGTCCACCCACTTGCCGTTGCGGTGGTAGCCGTCGGCGTAGATGAGGACGCGGCTGCCGGAGTCGGCGGCGCGCAGGCCGCAGGCTTCGCCGCTGAATCCTCCAAAGACGACGGAGTGCACCACGCCAAGGCGGGCACATGCCAGCATGGTGATGGGCAGCTCTGGAATCATGGGCATGTGGATGGTGACGCGGTCGCCGGTCTTGAGTCCGGCAAAATCGCGCAGCATGGCGGCGACTTCGTTCACCCGGCGGTAGAGTTCCTGGTAGGTGATGACCGTGGCGGCTTCGTCTTCCGGCTCCGGAACGAAAATCAGCGCCGCTTTGTTCTTGTATTGAGTGAGATGGCGGTCGACGCAGTTGTAGCACGCGTTGAGTTTTCCTCCGACGAACCATTTCCAAAATGGCGGATTGCTGGTGTCCAGGGTGGTGTGCCAGTAGTGATCCCAGTGCAGGAGTTCGGCGTAGTCGCGGAAGCATTCCGGGAAATTCTTTTCGCTGAAACGCTCGACCATCGCGGGGTCGTTCAGGTTGGCCTGGCCGATAAATTTTGGCGCGGGATGAAAGTATTCTTCCTCTTTCCAATGGACAGCGATTTGCGCTTCGTTCTCTTTGGTTTTGGGCACGCCGGGCGCGGGTTTGGGCTTCCCATTCGCTTTATTGGCGGCTTTGCGAGTTTTGGCGACGGCCATGGCTCCCCCTGGAGAAAAGATTCCGAGTGAAATCATACGGCCAGCAACTTCCCGCGAAGGTGTGCCGGAAGTCCAGGCAAGTGGTGCGTCACACGCGGGGCTTGCCCGCCTGGCAAGGCTGATAATGCTCCCGCGAAAGTGCGGGAGTCAATCGAGAGCGTTGGCGTTCAGCGGCTCTGTTCCGACATTGGGCCGCCGACTTCGTCCCAGATCTTGTGGCCACGCGTTTCTTTCAAGAAGATAGACCCGACCACAAACGTCACCGCGGCCACAGTCATCGGATACCACAGACCGGCATAGATATTGCCGGTGGCCTCGCACAGATAGATTCCGACCAAGGGCACCAGCCCGCCAAACACTCCGTTACCTATGTGATAAGGCAACGAGAACGCTGAGTACCGGATCTTTGCCGGATATGCTTCCACAAGATAGGCGGCGATCGGCCCGTAAACCATCGTGACGTAGATAACCTGGATGAAAACCAGAAACGTCAGCAATGGCACGTTGGGATTCGGAGCAACCGGAGCGGGAACCTGTTTCCCGCTTGCATCTAGGGTCAAAGGGGTCAAGGTCGGGGCGCCTGTGACTGGGTTCCTTTGCGACTTGAACGTGACTACGTTATTGCCCGCCGCGTCCCGCATGGCGTGGTAGATGGGGTAATACGTGACGACGGCGAGCAAACAACCGGCCATGATTATCTTCTTGCGCCCTATTTTGTCGGAGAGGGCTCCAAAAACGGTGAAGAAAGGCATGGCGCACAACAGGGCCAGGGCCACGATGATAAAGCCGGTGCGCAGATTCACCTTCAAAATCGACTGCAGATAGAACAGAGCATAGTATTGGCCTGTATACCAAACCACGCCCTGTCCCGCCGTAGCCCCCAGCAGCGAGATCAGGAAGAGCCTGAAGTTTGGCCACTGCGTGAAGGCTTCCATCAGCGGCTTCGCCGAGCTCATGCCCGTGCTCTTAATCTGCGTAAAGATGGGCGACTCCTTCATCCTGAGGCGAATGTAAAGCGAGATCATGACCAGGATGACGGAAACCAGGAAGGGAATGCGCCATCCGTAGCTCTGGAAATTTGCAGGCGTCATGTAAAACTGGAGGAGGATCACAGTGATGATGGAAAGAAACAAACCCAGCGTCGCCGTAATTTGAATATAGCTGGTCCAGTAGCCACGTTTGTTGTCGGGTACGTGTTCGGCAACATAGATTGCTGCCCCTCCATACTCCCCTCCCAACGCCAGTCCTTGAAAGATTCGGATGACGATCAGCGCGATGGGGGCAAACCAGCCGGCCGTGGCGTAAGTGGGCATCAGGCCGATTAGAAAGGTTCCAAAGCCCATTACCGTAAGCGTGACCAAGAAGGCGTACTTGCGGCCGACGAGGTCGCCAATACGTCCGAAGAAGAGCGCCCCAAACGGGCGCACCATGAACCCAACGGCGAACGTGGAAAGGTAGGCGATAAAAGCGAAGGTGGGGTTGCCTGGCGGGTAGAACTTTTGAGACAGCACCACCGCCAAACTGCCAAATATATAAAAGTCGTACCACTCGATCATGGTGCCGACGGAGGCGGCAAGAATCACGCGCCAGATACTGTAATCGGCCGTTCCACCCATCGGAATTGCGTCTGCACGAGTCGCCATGGTTCCTCCTGTTGACTTCGATCTGCTGACGTTTAACGCGGATCGGAAGACAACCTGCTAACGACAGCTATCTAGAGATGCGAATGCGGTGTTAAGAGCCGAAAAGCGTCCTCGCTTTTGCCTGTTTCACAACGGAATCCGCACGTTCATATACTTAGACCCCTACGTTGTCAAGAACGCTGTTGGGTCCGACGAGTCGGGGGCTGAGGTGGAGCGTACCCGCGCATTCGTGATAAAAAGACTGGCTTGACTCTTGCGCAGGCCATCTTTCTGTTTGCCGCCGGGGTGTTGGGCGGCGCGCTCAATGCCGTCGCCGGCGGCGGCAGCTTTATCGCGTTTCCCGCGCTTCTTTTCACCGGCGTTGGCCCGGTCGCCGCCAACGCCACCAACACGCTGGCGCTTTGGGTCGGGGTCACGGCGAGCGGCGGGGCTTACCGCAAGCACCTCAACATTTCCAAGCGCGTGATGATTCCGCTGGTCGCGACGAGCATCGTGGGTGGCCTCGCGGGGGCGCTGCTCCTTATCAAGACGCCGCCGCAAACTTTTCTGCGCGTGCTTCCTTGGTTGCTGCTGGGCGCGACGCTGTTGTTTGCGTTTGGGAAGCACCTTACCGGGCGAATTTCCGCGGGAATTTCACACGAATCGAGCAACGCGGCCGTTGCTGGGGCCAGCATCTTCGAGCTGTTCGTGGCCGTCTACGGCGGCTACTTCGGAGGCGGCATGGGCATCATGAACCTGGCGATGCTTGCGGCTATCGGCATGACCGATATGCACGCCATGAACGCGCTCAAAGTTGTGCTGGGCGGCTTCATCAATGGCGTGGCTACTTTCACCTTCGTTGCCACGGGGGCCATCGTCTGGAAGCAAGGCGCGGTGATGACGCTGGGAGCCATCGGTGGCGGTTTTTTTGCGGCGCACTATGCGCAGCGCGTGCCGCAGACGTGGATTCGCGCGTTCGTCATCCTCGTGGGCTCGGCCATGACGGTGTACTTCTTCGTCCGCGCCTACCTCCAGCCGCATGCATAAGAGTGATATAGTCCCGCCGCCATGTCCGCCGCAAGCGTGAACGCGCAACGTGCCGGCGATTTGCCGCTGAATCGCAATCAGATTCGTGGATTTTGGGCTGCGTGGGGCGGCTGGGCGCTGGATGGTATGGACTCCTTCATTTACGCACTGGTCCTCGTGCCGTCGCTGCGTGATTTGCTCCCGCGCTCCGGAATTTCCGCAACGAAAGGCGCCATCGGCTATTACGGCGGGCTGCTATTCGCGCTTTTTTTGATTGGATGGGGGCTGGCGTTTCTGTGGGGACCGGTGGGAGACAAATTCGGCCGCGTGCGCACGCTGATGATCACCATCGTGTGGTATTCGGTGTTCACGTTCTTGAGCGCGCTGGTCACGAGCGTAGGACAGTTGGCCATCCTTCGTTTGCTTGCCGGAATCGGGATTGGCGGCGAGTGGGCCATGGGCGGCACATTCGTCGCGGAAGAGTGGCCCGAGCAGAGGCGTCGAGCGGGCGCAGGCTACATGCACACCGGCTATTACGTCGGGATCTTTCTCGCGGCTATTGCCAACTACGCGATTAGCGGGCGCTTCGGCCACAATGGATGGCGCGTCCTGTTCGCGGTCGGCGGACTGCCCGCGCTGTTGCTCGCGGCGGTGCGTCACGGCGTCACCGAGCCTTCGCGCTGGAGGGCAAAAGAGCGCGTCGTGCATTCCTGGGCGATCTGGCGTCCGTTTGCGGCGCTATTTTCAAAAGCGCTGCGGCGGCGGACCATCCTCAACGCTCTGTTTATGCTGGCATCGATTTGCGGACTGTGGGCCGGCACCGTGTATGTGCCCTCCGCGGTGACGGCTCTCGCCGAAGCGGGCGGGCGCATTGGTCCCGCGGCCGCACAGCTTGCTTCCCGCGCCACCATGCTTGTCGCGTTCGCAACTATTCTCGGCTGCTTGCTGATGCCGTGGCTCGCGGAGCGGCTCGGCCGCCGAGGCGCGCTGGCGTTCTATTTCACGCTGATGCTGATCTTCATTGCGCTTACGTTTGGAAAAGTTTTCTACATGGGGCCCGCGGCGCTGCCGCGATTCTTTGTGTGCTTGTTTTTTCTCGGGTTTGGCGGCGCGAATTTCGCCGTGTATACGTTGTGGCTGCCGGAACAATATCCTACGGAGTGCCGGGCCAGCGCGTTTGCATTTTCTACTTCGTTTGCCCGGTTCGGCGGCGCGGCGATCACTTTTTTGGTGGGCACAGGTGTACAGCACTACGGCTCGCTCGGCGTGCCCGTGGCCATGACTTCGCTGGCTTTTGCGATGGGCTTGCTGCTGATACCCTTTGGTGTGGAAACGCGCGGGCAAGTCTTGCCCGCGTAAGTGGGCATTGAAGTGTGGTAGCGAGGAGGCGCATGGCCAACGTCGAGGCCAAAGTCGAGGCCAAGGTTTTTCCCATCGAAGTGTTGCGCGAGTTCAGCACGCGGGTCTTTCTGCATTTCGGCATCCCCAAGACGGACGCGACGCAAGCGGCCGATGTGCTCGCGTCCGCTGATCTGCGCGGGATCGATTCGCACGGCGTGGCGCGCCTGACGAGCTATTGCGATTTGCTCAGCGAAGGGCTTATCAATCCCACGCCGAAGATCAAAATCCTGCGCTCGACGCCGAGCACTGCAACCATCGATGGCGACAACGGCCTCGGCCTGGTGGTTGGGCCGCAAGCGAATGAAATCGCCATGAACATGGCGGAAAAAGCCGGGTCCGGGTGGGTCAGTATTTGCAACAGCAATCATTTCGGCATCGCCGGATACTACGTGCTGAAGGCGCTGGAACGCGACATGATTGGCATGGCTATGACTAATTCCACGAAATTGGTCACGCCGCTGTGGGGCGCGGAGCGCATGCTGGGCACGAATCCCATCGCCATCGCGTTTCCCGGAAAGGAGGAGCCGCCTATTGTGGTGGACATGGCCACGTGCGCCGCCGCTTACGGCAAGATCGAGATGGCGCGGCGGCGGGGAGAATCCATTCCGCAAGGTTGGGGCATCGATCATCAGGGGCGAGGCACGACCAATCCTGACGACATCGTCGCGGGGGGCGCGCTCTTGCCGCTCGGCTCCGATCGCGAGCGCGGCGGGCACAAAGGATATGGACTCGGCGTGATGGTCGACGTCCTGTGTGGCGTGCTGAGCGGGGCGAACTGGGGACCCTTCACGCCGCCTTTTGCGCTGCGCCAGGAAATTCCAGCGCGCAGCGTGGGGAGGGGAATCGGGCACTTTTTCGGCGCGATGCGCATCGACGGCTTCATCGAGGCGGATGAGTTCAAGCGACAGATGGACGACTTCATCCGCGTGTTTCGCGCTACGAAACCCGCGCCCGGCACAAACGGCCCGCTCATCCCCGGCGACCCGGAACGCGATGCGGAAAAAGTGCGCAGCAAGCAGGGCGTGCCGCTGATTTTGCCGGTGGTCGAAGAGCTGCGTGCCATTTCGAGGAAAATCGGCGTTCCGTTCTCCTGATATCCTGATGCGGGAGCGATTGGGAATAAATTATGAGCGACCTGGTGCAACTCACGAAAATTGACGGAATCGCGGTCGTCACGATAAACAATCCGCCGGTGAACGCGCTGAGTGCGGCGGTTTCGGCTGGCATCGCCGTTGCCGTCGCGCAAATCGAAAAGGATGACACCGTCAGCGCAGCGGTGTTCATTGGCGCGGGGCGGACTTTCATTGCGGGCGCGGATATCAAGGAATTTGGCGAACTGACTTCCGGGAAAATCATTTGCCGCGAGAGCTTGAAGCCTCTGCTGCTGCGCATTGAGGATCTTCGGGTGCCGGTGGTCATGGCCATTCACGGCACGGCTTTCGGCGGAGGCCTCGAACTCGCGATGGCGGGGCATTACCGCATCGCGTTGCCCAGCGCGCAGGTCGGCCAGCCGGAAGTGAAGCTCGGGATTATCCCCGGCGCAGCCGGCACGCAACGCTTGCCGCGCCTGGCGGGCGTGGCGAAAGCCGTGGAGATGTGCGCGGAAGGGGCACCCGTGAAGGCCGAGGACGCACTGAAGTGCGGCATCCTTGATCGACTGGTGGAAGGCGACTTGCTGGCAGAGGCGCTTGCGTTTGCCAAGGAAGTTTTGGCGAAGCCCGCGGCGAAAACGCGCGGGCGGAACGAAAACCTAGGCGCGCCAGACCGGAATGCTGCGATTTTTGCTGCGGCCCGCGAGACGGCTCGCAAGAAACAGCGCGGCTTGCTCGCTCCGCTTGCCGCCATCGATGCCGTTGAAGCCGCCACGACGTTGCCATTCGAGCAAGGCTGCCAGAAGGAAGAAGAGCTTTTCACCAAGTGCCTCTTCTCTGACCAATCCAAGGCGCTCATTCATGCGTTCTTCGGCGAGCGCGAAGTCGCGAAGATTCCCGACGTACCGAAGGAGACGCCAACGCAGGGCGTCAACTCCGTTGGCATCGTCGGCGCGGGTACCATGGGCGGCGGCATTGCCATGGTCTTCGCCAACGCGGGAATTCCGGTGCTCCTCAAAGAGACCGATCAGGCCGCGCTCGATCGCGGACTCGCCAACATTCAGAAAAATTATGCCAACTCCGTGAAGCGCAGCCGCTTCACGCAACAATATGTCGAGGAGCGTCGCAAGCTCATCTGGCCAACGCTGGACTACGGCGAGTTCGCCGGCGTCGACATGGTGGTCGAAGCGGTGTTCGAAAGCATGGCGCTGAAGAAAGAAGTGTTCGGACAGCTCGATCGCGTATGCAAGCCGGGCGCGGTTCTCGCCACCAACACCTCCAGCCTCGACATCGATGACATCGCCTCGGCCACGGGGCGGCCGCAATCCGTCATTGGCACGCACTTCTTCAGTCCCGCCAACGTGATGCGCTTGCTGGAAATCGTGCGCGGAGCCTCTACCAGCAAGGAAGTGATCGCCACCTGCATGCAGCTATCGAAAAAATTGGGCAAGGTCGGCGTGCTGGTCGGCAACTGCATGGGCTTTGTCGGCAATCGCATGTTCGGCCCGTACCGCCGCGAAGCGCAGTTTCTTGTCGAAGAAGGAGCCAGCGTTGAAGCGGTCGACACCGCCCTCTATGATTTCGGTATGGCCATGGGCCCGCTTGCTACCGGAGATCTCGCCGGCCTCGACGTGGGCTGGCGCATTCGCAAGGAATTTCGCCACCTGCAGAAGCCGGGAATTCGCCAGCCGCTTATTGAAGATCGTCTTTGCGAATCGGGCCGCTTCGGGCAGAAAACCGGCGCGGGCTGGTACAAGTACGACGAAAATCGCAAGTCTTCTCCCGACCCGCAAGTCGCCGATCTGATTCGCCAGTGGACTTCCGAAGCCGGCATTCCACATCGAGAGATTTCCGCGGAGGAAATCGTCGACCGTTGCATCTACACGCTTGTAAACGAGGGCGCGCGCCTCCTCGAAGAGGGCATCGCGTTGCGCGCCGTGGACATCGACATCATTTATCTGAATGGCTACGGCTTTCCCGCGTATCGCGGCGGGCCCATGTGGTACGCGGACACTATCGGGCTGAAAAAAGTCTGCGAGCGCATCCGCGAATTTCAGCAGCGCCTCGGAACTTGGTGGGAGCCCGCTCCTTTGCTGCAACGCCTAGCCGAGCAAGGCAAGACCTTCGCCGAATTCAGCAGCCGCCAAAGCGCCGCTGCCTAAATTCTGCTAGACCGTTTTGTCCTTCGAATAGCAAAGCGATTCCAGGTTGCAATCGATGCACCGCGGGTTGCGCGCCACGCACACCCGCCGCCCGTGCCAAATCAATTGATGCGAGAACTGGATCCATCTTTCCTTTGGAATCACGCGCATCAAGTCTTCTTCGATCTTTTTCGGATCTTCGTGTTTCGTCAGGTCCAGCCGACGCGACAACCGAATGACGTGAGTATCCACCACCACGCCGCTAGCGATCCCGAACGCCGTCCCTAGCACCACGTTCCCCGTTTTTCGCGCCACGCCCGGGAGCGTCAAAATCTCTTCCATCGTGCGCGGCACTTGCCCGCCAAAATTCTCGAGGATTCCCTTGCTCGCTCCCATGATGGACTTCGTTTTGTTGCGGAAGAATCCCGTCGGCCGTATCTCCTGCTCCAGCTCGCTCGGATTCGCGTGCGCAAACGCTTCCGCATTCGGATATTTCTTGAAGAGCGTTTGCGTCACCTGGTTCACGCGCACATCCGTACACTGCGCGGACAGAATCGTGGAGATCAACAGTTGAAACGCGTTCTCATGCTTCAATTCGCAATTCGCCGCCGGATAGGCCTCGTCCAGCTTCGCCAGAATCGCCGCCACGCGTTTCGGATCGGTTCCGCGCCGCTTAGCGACTTTCGCGGCCTTCGCTGGTTTCTTTGCCGGCGGTCGCGCTTTCTTTTCGCTCTTCTTTTTCATGAGTGATCCGTCAGAGTATCACACGAAAGAAACGCCAGGAGTTTTCGGAACGCTCGCCCGCGATGGCTACACGCGTTCTTCTCCTCCGCCGAAATCTCGGCGAAGCCCTTTCCCAGCGCAGAAACATAGAAAACGGGATCATAGCCAAATCCATGGTCCCCTCGCGGCGCTTCCAGGATTTCACCGCCCACGCGCGCCGTGACAATCGCCTTCGCCCGCCCGCGCAGTGCAAGCGCAATCGCGCAAACGAAATACGCAGCACGCTCTCGCCCGCTCTTGCCGCGCAACTCGCCCAGCAACTTCGCGTTTCGCTCCGCGCTGCTCACCCCTGGTCCCGCGTAACGCGCCGACAAAACTCCCGGCGCTCCGCCCAGCGACGGAACCACCAATCCGGAATCATCCGCAAAGACCAGCCCCTCGCAAAGCCGCGAGTAGTGCAACGCCTTTCCCGTGGCATTCTCCGCAAACGTGGGCGCATCCTCCTCAAACACAGGCAAGGATGCGAACTCCGGCAACAACTCCAGCGCAATCGGCGCACCCGACGCAACGAGATCCGCCGACCGCACCAGCGCGCGATATTCCGCAAGTTTTCCTGGATTGGAAGACGCGAGAAAAAGCCTAACGGGCGCGCGCACTGAATTTCACAGGCAGAACCGCGCGTTGTTCATCGGTCAGCCGCCGAATGCCCGCCGCGGCCAGCGCCAGGAGGTCCTGCATCTCGCTGCCGCTGAATGGCCGCCCCTCCGCGGTCGCCTGAATCTCCACAAAATGTCCGGTGCCGGTCATCACCACGTTCATGTCCACTTCCGCGCGTGCATCTTCTTCGTACGCAAGGTCGAGCAGCGCGCGATCATCCACAATTCCTACGCTCGTCGCCGCCACCGTATCGATCAGCGGCGAACGTTTCAGCATGCCCCCGGCCACCATGCGTTCGAACGCCAAAGCCAGCGCGACAAACGCGCCGGTAATTGATGCTGTCCGGGTTCCGCCATCCGCCTGAATCACGTCGCAATCGAGCCACACAGTGCGCTCGCCCAGCGCCTCCTGATCCGTCACCGCGCGCAGGGATCGCCCAATCAGCCTCTGTATCTCGAGCGTCCGGCCGGATTGCTTCCCGCGCGTAGCTTCGCGGGCCGTGCGCTCTTCCGTGGCGCGCGGAAGCATTCCGTACTCGCTGGTGACCCAGCCCTTGCCGCTGCCCTTCAGAAATCCCGGCACACCGTCGTCCACCGTGGCGGTGCAAATCACGCGCGTGTTTCCCAGCTCGATCAACACGCTGCCTTCCGCCGTGGAAATAAAATCCGGCGTGATCTTCAGCGCGCGCATCTGATCGGCGCTGCGTCCATCCACTCGCAAGTTTCCTCCCGTCGCTGTGCCGCGTTCGCGGGTCGCGCTCATGGTTTTGTCGACGAGTTGTTGTCTGGTGATTGCGTCAGTTTGACCGTGGTAGCGGCAGGTGTCAACGCCGGTGTCGCCGCGGCTGGCCCTGGCGTTGCCGCGGCTCGCGGCCTCGACGAACCCGCATTCGCATTCACTGGAAACGCTTGGCTCAAATCCAGATGCCCCGCCAGCGTCTCCACTTCCTGCCCATGAATCAAGATCTTCAGCCGCTGCACCTTCGGCACGTTGGCTTCCAGCGTCCTCGCGATCGAGTCCACCGCCATCTGCTCGCTTTGAATTCCCGACGGTGTCGAAGTCCCCAGCGCCTCCGAAAAATCCGCGATCGCTGTTCCGTCCGGCAACAAATAAAACGCCAGCAGCGCCGCATCCGACGGCACGGTCCGCAGTTCCGTGTCCACCGGACCCGCCAGCAATGTGTTCAGCACTTGCTTCGCACGCAGCACTGGTTCATTCGAGAGCGGCAGTTCCACGGTTACCGGCGAGACCGTTCCGTCATCCGATCCGGACGCCCAGAATAACTTCGCTTTTACTTTCGGGTCGCTGGGATTGATCACCGTAGGCTGCGTCAATTCTCGTCGCGCTTGCTCTTCGCTGCGCTGCTGCAATCTTGCGGCTTGCCGGATGTTGCGCCGCAAAATCGGCAGATAAATCGCCGCGACCATCACGGCCAGGAACAGTGCTCCCAGAAGCCAAGAGCGCCAGCGCGGCGTCATGGCCGCTCTCCCGGATTCGCCGGAACCACGTAGGTGGGACGAAACGCCGCTGCGCCGCGCGCAATCGCGTCCGCGACGCCCGGCGCCATGTGATCGAGTTGCGCGCGGTCTTCCACGGTGACGCTCGAAATCTCTACCGCAATCGCCGGCGCCGCCGTGGTGCGCAGTTGACGTACGCTCGCCGTTTGCGCCACCGCCGGCGATCCCTTGAATCGCTGGGCGAGCAGCGCCGACACCAGGTCACCCAGCTTCCGGCTCAGCGAAACGAACGGTGCTTGCGCGCGATCCCACGGGATCAGCCCCGTCGCATCTGTCCCCGGCGCCATATCGTTCATCACGTAAACGCGCGCTGTCCCCGGCACTCCGGTCGACGCAATGTGCAGCGTGACAAAAATCGCGCCGCGCTGCGCGTTGGCCATCGCCGAGCGATCGTCAAACGAAGGATTGGCGTTTCCTTGCCGCGTTTGCACCACCTGAAATCCTTGTGCCTCCAGCGCCGTGCGCACTTGCACCGCAAACTCCAGCACAATGTCGCTCTCGTGAATGCCGCCTGTTCCCCGCGCGCCCAAATCCGTACCGCCGTGCGCCGGGTCTAGCACCACAATGTTCAGCCCCGTTGCCGGCGGCGTGTTGGTGGGTTGCGGCGGTGTCGGTACAGGCGGCGTTTGCTGCGGGGCCGAGGGGGCGCCAGCTTGCCCGGAGAGAGAAAACGCGGCCCCGTTGCGTGCTGCGAACGACAGCGCAAGCACAAATAGAGCCACGCACAATTTTCCGCGAATGTCGTTTCGAACGAAGCGTCCCACGTCGAGCAGCATACCAAATCTTCCGATCGCTTCGCTCGCAACCAGCCCGCGTCGCCGCTCAACTGTAACGCCGCCAATTGGAATGCGGCGGCCTTGCCGCCGCTTTAACGGCGCAAACTCAGACTCTCACTTAAGCAGCGGCTGCAACTTCGCCTTCTCCAGCAGTGCATTCGCGCCAGCCAAATCTCCCTCGACTGCCTTCCATCGAGCAAGCACATCCGCGCCTGCCGCCTCCCAGGCCTCGGCTGCTCGCTGCGCGTCCGCCGTAGGCGCCGCATCCGCTCCATCCACAATCATCAACAATCCCGTGAAAGCCGCCGCGACTTTGTGCAGCGTAGCTGGCTCTCCGCCCGGTAGCCTCAGCGCGAAAAACCCAAATTCCTCTTCGCCCGGCACGCCGTTCACTTCACTGACCTTTCTCGCCAGTTCCGCCAGCGCCGCCACAAGCTCTGCGTTCTCACTGGCCGGCGGCTTGCGTGCTGCGAGCTCCTTCTGCAGCGCCTCCGCCCGCTCCCGCGCCGCGCCTACTCCCCCCAGCATCGCCGAAACGCGCGATGCGGCCACAAATTCTCGCCGCAGCGCATCCTCCGGCGTGGCGATCCGCGGATCCATCTTCACGGTGAGCACTTGCGACGAGCTTTTCCCGTTCGCCGTCAACTTCACCGTGTATTTTCCGGGCAGCGTCCACACCCCCGCCGGGCCATAGAACGATCGACGCATCCCTTTCGGCGGCGCATAACGCAAATCCCAAACGAACCGGTGCATCCCTGCTTCCGCCGAAAGCGGCACCGCGGGGCGCACCCACTCCATGGCAATCGGCACACTCTTTGGATCGGTCTTCGGCAGTACGTCGTCGCTCGAGAATCGACGCACCAGCGCGCCTTCCGTGTCGAAGATTTCCAGCTCCAGCGGTCCCTTTGCCTTTTCTTTAAGCCAATAATCCACTACCGCGCCATCCGGCGGATTCTCCGCCAGCGGCTCGTCCATCGGCACCGGCGTACCTTCATCCGATCCGGGCCGCACGCGATAGGCCGCCGCCGGCTTGAACAGCCACAAATCCGCCGCGGTCACCTTCGCGCTCATCTCCCGCAGCGGACTCGCGTCATCCAGAATCCAGAACGATCGCCCGTGCGTGGCGATCACGAGGTCGTCGCCGTGCACCACCAAATCGCGAATGGAAGTCGTCGGCATATTGAGCTGTAGCGACTGCCACGAATCGCCGTCATTGAACGAAACATACACGCCCTTCTCCGTGCACGCGTAGAGCAATCCCTTGCGCAGCTGATCTTCGCGAACGCAATTCAGAAAGCTGCCCTCGGGAATCCCGCTCGAGGTCTGTTGCCAGCTTTTCCCGAAATCCCGCGTGCGGTAGAGATACGCGTGCAAATCCTCCAAGCGGTGCCGGTCCACCGCCGCGTAGGCCGTCCCCGCATCGAAATGCGACGCCTCGATGAGCGTCACTTTGCTCCACGGCGTCAGCTCTGCGGGCGTCACGTTGCTCCATGTCTTGCCTTCATCCTGCGTCAACTGAATCTGCCCATCATCCGTGCCCGCCCAGATTTCTCCCGCATGCACACTCGAAGGACCGATCGTATAAATCACGCCTCGCCGCTTTTCAGCCGGAGCGTCCGCGGCGGTCGCCGCATCCAGGTTCCCAGGCACTCCCGGATCTTCGCGCGTCAAGTCCGGGCTGATCGCTTGCCACGAACTTCCGCCATCCGCGGTGCGAAACAATATCTGCGCGCCGAAATACAGCACATGCGCATCGAGTGGGGAAAACACGAGCGGCAACGTCCAGGTCCGCCGCAGCTTCTCCGTCTGCGCCAATCCCGGTGGCGCCTGCACCATCTGCTCGTTGCGCAAGTCCTGCCGGGTCACAAATCCGCCGTATACGACTTCGGGATTCAACGGATCTGGCGCCAAGTATCCATTTTCGTCACCCGCTTCGATCTGCCGCCAATCATGGAAATTCAGCGAACGGTATTTCCCGCGGCTCCGCGTAGCCGCCGCGCCGCTGTCCTGCTGCGCGCCATAAACCCAGTACGGAAACCGGTTGTCCGTAGCCACGTGATAAAATTGCCCAGTCGGCTGGTTGTACCAACTGCTCCAGGTTTCTCCACCGTTGAGCGTCACCACCGCGCCCTGGTCGCTTCCCAAAATCATGCGCCGCGGCTCGTCGGCATCGATCCACAACCGGTGATAGTCATCGCCTCCCGGCTCTCCCTTGAGTACGCTAAACGTCTTCCCACCGTCGCGCGACCGGTACAGTCCTGTGTTCGGCACATACACTGTGTCTGCATCTTTCGGGTCGACGCTCACTTCACAGAAATACCAGCCGCGCCCCCAGATTCGCTTATCGTCGGAAACACGCTGCCAGTTTTCTCCGCCGTCGTCGGTGCGGTACAGCCCGCCTTCCTTTGCATCCGCAATGAGATAAATTCGCCGAGGATTGCTCGGCGCAAACGCAATCCCCATCCTCCCCAGCCCTTCGCTTGCCAGCCCGTGCCCGCTCAACTGCTCCCAATGCTCTCCGCTGTCTTTCGAGCGATAAAGCCCCGTCCCCGGCCCTTTCGACGGCGGATAAGTATTCCACGGCGGACGCCGCGTCTGCAGCAGCGCCGCAAAAATCGTCTTCGGATTTCCTGGCTCGAACGCCAAATCGATCGCGCCAGTGTTTTCGTCACGAAACAAGACCCGCTTCCATTTTTTCCCGCCGTCCTTCGAATAAAAAACGCCGCGCTCTCCACTCGGCCCGTACGCATGTCCCAGCGCTGCCACGAAAACTTTGTCCGGGTCTTTCGAATCGATCAGGATCCGCGCGATCTGCCGCGAATCCTCCAGTCCGATATGCGCCCAGGTCTTCCCGCCGTCCGCGGATCTATACATCCCGTTTCCGTAAGAAATGTCCGAGCGCATGTCCGCCTCGCCCGTTCCCACATATAGGATCTGCGGATTCGAAGGCGCCACGGCAATCGCCCCAATGGAAGCAATCCCTTCCGAATCAAATATCGGCTTCCAGGTGCGCCCCGCGTCGTTGCTGCGCCAGACGCCTCCGCCCACGCCGCCAAAATAAAAAACCTCCGGCTGCCCTCGCACGCCGGTAATCGCCAGTGCGCGCCCGCCGCGAAACGGCCCAACCGACCTCCAACGCATCTCCTGAAACAGGTTCGCGTCAAATTTCTGAACCGTGTCAGGCGAAGCCATCACAATCCACCCGCCCAATAAGCCCGCACACAAAAAAATCACACCGCAAAAATATTTCACGAGAGTGTCTCCAGCCGAATGGCGTAACAAAAAGAACCGCGAGTATATATCACTCTGTTCCTCTCTTTTCTGTGCTCTCCGCGAACTCAGCGCCTGTGCGTTAGATTTTGCTTCCCTCAAAACAAAAACGTCCGACCCTTTCGGGCCGGACGTCAACAAAAACCGTCAATTTCCGCTAAGCAGCTTCGACGTGCTCCTCGATCACCGGCCGCAAAGCCCGCCGCAGCCGGGCCGTCGCCAAGTACGTTACAAAGCCGGCAACAATAATCACCGTCCCGAACACCAACCCATTCATTCCCAACACCGTCTCGCTTCCGCCGTGCAAAACCGCCAGGCCCAGCACCAACAAGGGAAACACGCCCACCGAGATCGCGCCCGCCAATCCGCCCGGCACACGAAATTCCCGCTTCAACTCCGGCTCGCGAATTCGCAGCACCACCAGAGTCACAAACTCCAGCATCAAGCTCGCCCCATACAAAATAATGTCCAGCGTAACCAGCCGCTCAAATCCCAATCCCAGACAGAGTGCCCAGCCCGTCGCCAACACCACGATCGCCACCCACGGCGCCCGCGTTTTGGAATGCGTCCTGCCAAACACTTTCGGCAACATCCCATCCTGCGCCATCGCCAACGGCAGCCGCGAATAGCTCATCACCAGCGCG
>Ga0210406_10003759_pt1 | contig 16486 bp, 12 predicted proteins | sample IncBWC30MmetaG_FD_155454 | JGI IMG/M metagenome (GOLD analysis project Ga0210406, IMG submission 155454) | Forest soil microbial communities from Barre Woods Harvard Forest LTER site, Petersham, Massachusetts, United States - Inc-BW-C-30-M | ecosystem: Environmental > Terrestrial > Soil >... | reverse complement strand
GGAACACGGTTTCGGTGATGATCGCGAATGCAATTACCGAGCCAAATTGCAGCCCGGCGACGGTGATGACGGGAACCAGCGTATTCCGCAGCGCGTGTCCGAAATGGATGGCACGGGTCGTCAGACCGCGCGCGCGGGCGAAGCGGATATAGTCGGTGCGCAGGACCTCCAGCATCTCGGCCCGCACCAGCCGCATGATCAGCGTCATCTGGAACAGGCCAAGCGTGATCGAGGGCATGATCAGCGCCTTGAGCCCGGAGACCGTCAGCAGGCCGGTCGTCCACCAGCCGATCCGCACCACTTCGCCGCGGCCGAACGACGGCAGCCATCCCAGCACCACGGAGAACAGATAGATCAGCAGAATGCCGATCAGGAAGGTCGGCAGCGAGATTCCGATCAGCGAGATCGCCTGAAACAGCTTGGCGAGCAGGGTGTCGCGCCGCAGCGCCGAATAGACCCCCATCAGGATGCCGCCCACCATCGCGAAGATGGTGGCGCAGGTGGCGAGCTCCAGTGTCGCGGGCATGCGCTCCCTCAACAGCTCCGCCACCGGCTGGCGGAACTGGTAGGAGAGACCGAACTGAAAATGCGCCGCGTTGCCGAAATAGCGTGCGAACTGCACAAGCACGGAATCGTCGAGACCGAGGGAGTGGCGGATCGCGGCGCGCTCGGCGGCCGACGTATCGATCGAGACCATCTGATTGACCGGGTCGCCCGCGAAGCGGAACATCGAAAAGGAGACGACCCCGACGACGATGATGACGCCGATGGCCTGAATTGCTCGACGAAGAATGAACGCGAGCATTTGGTCCTTTCGTTGCTCTGCAAAATCCCATGCGCGCCGTTGCGCAAGCCTCAACAAAAAGGCCCGGAAGCACGAAGCCGCCGGGACCTTGGGATTGAGATGACCTACTCTTCGGCTTTGGTCGCCCAGTAGAGCAGGACCTCATTGTCCGCCCGCTGCGTGAGCTTCACCTTTTTCGAGACGCCCCACGCCAGCGCCTGCTGGTGCAGCGGAATGTAGCTGTCATCCTTGATGCCGATCTCGTAGGCCTGCTTGATCATCTGATCGCGCTTGGCGTTGTCGGTCTCGACCAGGATCTTGTCGGTCAGGGCGTCCAGTTCCCTGTTGCAGTAGCCGCCGAGATTGGCTTCGCCGCGCGTCGGGTCCTTGGCGTCGTCGCGGCAGCCCATGATGTCATGCAGCACGTTGTGCGAGTCGGAGGAGGCGGGCGTCCAGCCCAACAGATAGAAAGACGTCTGGAAGCCGCCCGGCTTCAGCACCTTGGCGAAGTACTGCGCCTTGGGTTGCGCCAACAGCGTTACCTTGACGCCGATCCGGGCGAGCATGCCGACCACCGCCTCGCAGATCGCCGAGTCGTTGACATAGCGGTCATTGGGGCAGTCCAGCGTGACCTCGAAACCGTTGGCATAGCCGGCGTCCGCCAGCAGCTTCTTGGCGCCTTCGATATCGACCTTGGGTCGCGTGAAATCCTTTGACAGCGAGAAGAGCTGGGGCGCGATCATCAGCGCGGACGGGGTCGACAGGCCGCGCATCACGCGGGTCTTGATCAGGTCGACGTCGACCGCCTTGTAGAAGGCCTCGCGGACGCGGATGTCCTTGAACGGATTCTTGCCCTTGACGTTCGAGTACAACAATTCGTCGCGCGTCTGGTCCATGCCGAGGAAAATGGTTCTGAGTTCCGGCCCTTTCAGCACCTGGGCATTCGGGCTCCCGTCGATGCGCGAAATATCCTGGATCGGAACCGGCTCGATGACGTCGACTTCGCCCGAGAGCAGCGCGGCCACGCGCGTCGCGGCGGAGGCGATCGGCGTGAAGATAATTTCCTTCAGATTATGTTCCGGCTTGCCCCACCAGTTCGGGTTGACCTTGAAAACGGTCTTCACACCGGGCTGATGGCTTTCGATCATGAACGGCCCGGTGCCGTTCTCATGCAGCGTGGCATAGCTCGGCGTGGTCGCCGAAGCCGGCGTCGGCGCCACCGAGTTGTTCTCCTCGCACCATTTCTTGTCCATGATGAACCAGCCGTCCCATTGCGCAATCAGGATGGGATTGGGCGAGTCGAGCATCACGTCGACGGTGTCGTCGTCGACCTTCACGAACTTGGCGTCTGGCGGAACGTTGGACAGGAAATTGGAGCCCGTCGCGCGCACGCGCTGCGCGGAGAAGATGACGTCGTCGGCGGTGAAGGGATCGCCATTGTGGAATTTGACGTTCTTGCGCAGATGGAAGCGCCAATGGGTCGGGGTCAGCGTTTCCCAGCTCTCCGCGAGAGCCGGAACGATCTTCAGATCCTTGTCGCGGGTCACCAGGCCCTCATAGACATGCGCGTGATGGGCGATGGTGGTGGTTTCCTTGAGCGTATAGGGGTCGAGCGATTTGAGTTCGCCCTGATTGGCGTAACGCAAGGTCTGAGCTGATGCCGGCGACATCGCCAACGCGGCGATCGAGGCGAGGGCCGCGGCAAACAGGGTTCGACGTACCGACATTCGTTTACATTCTCCGCGAGTGGCGCATTGTCCGCAGGATCGCCCGGCAAAGGACCGATCCATGTTGCCAGAGTTTGGTCGAAGCGCACAAGCGCGATTTCCGCTCAAGCCATGCCGGTTTGTGCGGCCATGCGACGATGGTTGGCTTTCGGGTTAGCTTTGGGGTTAGCTTTGGTTGAAGCAGGATGGATGAGCTGCGGTCTTCAGGCTGCGGAGGACGGAACCGCCAGCTTCTACCTGAGGTCGTTCGCGCATAGCCGGCCCATCCGCTTCCTTCGCGGTTGGACATGCTGGTTGACCCTATTTGCCGATTGACGGTACCGGGGACGACGGCCCTTGCACAGGTCGCTTGCTTGGCCAACCCGATCGTGGCGATACTGAAGCTTGCGACGGCGAACAGGAGCTGACATGAAGGTTAACATCGAAATCGATTGCACGCCGCTGGAAGCCCGGCAATTCTTCGGCTTGCCCGATGTCGTGCCAATGCAGACCGCGGTGATGGACAAGCTGCAGCAGCAGATGATGGCCAATATCGAAAAGATCACGCCGGAAGCGTTGATGCAGAGTTGGTTCACGTTCGACCCGAAGCTGGCCGAGCGCTTTCAGGACTTGTTCGTGACCATGCTGGGCGGTGGCTCGCGCAGTGGGGACAGGAGATAGCAGCAGTCATCCTCAAGCTACCTCAGGCCGGGATTTTTGCACCTGATCCGGCCGATCCGCGACCGTTTGCCATTGCCTTGACGCCCCCGGAACATGCACAATCGCCAGAAGCGCGAAACGCACCGCGTGCCTGTTCCTGGGAGGAGACAATGGGTGACGGTAAAAAGCTGTCGTCGCTGGACGCATCGTTTCTTTATCTCGAGACGCCGGAAATGCCGATGCATGTCGGCAGCATGGCGATCTTCCGCCTGCCGTCCGATTTCAAGGGCGACTTCTTCGAAGACTTCAAGGCGATGATCGCCTCGCGGCTGCATATCGCGCCGATCCTGAAAGCGCGGCTGGAGAAGGCGCCGCTCGACATCGATCATCCGAGCTGGGTCGAGGACGATCAGTTCGACATCGACCGTCACATCTTCCGCGCCAGCCTGCCGGCGCCGCACGACCGCGCGACGCTGGAGCGCATCGTCGGTTGGATGCATGCCAAGCTGTTGAATCGCGCCCGTCCGCTCTGGGAGTTCTATGTCTTCGAGGGCATGCAGGACAACGAGATCGGGCTCTATTCCAAGATGCACCACGCCTGCATCGATGGCGGCGCCGGCGCCGCGCTGACCAACATGATCTACGACGTGACGCCGATTCCGAGGCAAGTGGAGCCGCCGACGGCGAAAGCCAGGGTCGGCCAGGAGCCGCGCGACATCGCAGCCAACCTGCTCGATTCCTACCAGCAGCTCTGGAGCCAGCCGCTCGGCAACGCGGACGTCGCCAAGAGCATCGAGCTGCCGCGCTCGGGCAAGAGCGATCTCGGGTCGGTGCTGTTCGACAACGCGATGTATCAGATCGAAAGCGCGGTGCGATTCGCCGCCAGCATTCCGACGATCATGAAAAGCGTCTCCGACATTGTCGGAAAGATCGCCGATCCCAAGTCGCGGGAAGGCATCGCCAGCATGGTGTCGCCGCCGACGATCCTCAACAAGTCGATCTCCTCGGAGCGCAGCTTTGCCGGCACCTCGATCTCGCTGTCGCGCGCCAAGGCGCTCGCTAAACAGTCCAGCGGCAAGCTCAACGACGTGGTGCTGGCGCTCGCCTCCGGCGTGGTGCGGCGCTATCTCCTGCGCGAAGGCGCGCTGCCGGCGAAATCGATGACCGCCGCGGTGCCGATCTCGTTGCGCGAGGAGGGCAACGCCGACGCCAACAACCAGGTGTTCGGCATGATCTGCGCGATCGCGACCGATGTGGAAGATCCCAAGACGCGACTTGAGACCATCATCGCGCAATCGTCCAAGGCCAAGGAGATGTCGCATCCCCTGCGCGCGCTGATGCCGCAGGTCTCCAACATCTCGATGCTGGGCGCGCCGATCCTGGTGCAGATATTGGCGCTGCTCTATAGTCGTTCGAACCTGTCGGACGTGCTGCCGCCGGCGGCGAATATCACGGTGTCCAACGTGCCGGGACCGCGCCAGACGCTCTATGCCGCGGGGGCGGAGCTCCTGCACATCTTCCCGGTGTCGATTTCAACGCACGGGATCGCGCTCAACATCACCGTGCAGAGCTATCGCGATCAGCTCGATTTCGGCTTCATCGCGGGCTCCAACGTCATTGCGCATGTGCAGGTGCTTTGCGACATGCTGCCGGAGGAATTCGCCGCGCTGGAGGCGGCCTTTGCACCGCCTCCGGAAGACGCCAAGCGCGCGGCAAGTTAAAGCGTTTTCGAGCGAAAGCCTGCCCCACACTGGATGCGGGGTGGGCACCGGTTCGCGTGAAGAAAACGCGTCAGAGCAAGAGAGGAGAGCCTTCGTTCCGATTTAATCGGAACGGAAGCTCTCCTGCCAAGGGGGTGAAATGATCGAAATGCCGCCGCTGCAATTCGCCCAGACGAACGGGATTCGCATGGCCTATTACGATGCGGGTCCGAAGACCGACACGCCGCCGCTGGTGCTCTGTCACGGCTGGCCGGAACTGGCGTTCTCGTGGCGCCACCAGATCAAGGCGCTGAGCGAGGCCGGCCTGCGGGTCATCGCGCCGGATCAGCGCGGCTATGGCGCGACCGATCGGCCCGAGCCGGTCGAGGCCTATGACCTCGAACAATTGACGGGCGATCTCATCGGCCTGCTCGATCATCTCAAGATCGACAAGGCGATTTTCGTCGGTCACGACTGGGGCGGCTTCGTCGCCTGGCAGATGCCGCTGCGGCACATCGATCGCGTCGCGGGCGCGGTCGGCATCAATACGCCGCACATGAACCGCGCGCCGGCCGACCCGATCGAGATCTTCCGCAAGCGGTTCGGCGACATGATGTACATCGTGCAGTTCCAGGACCCCGGGCGGGAGCCGGACAGGATCTTCGGCAACCGTGTCGAGCAGACCTTCGATGCCTTCATGCGCAGGCCGCTGTCGCGTGTCGACGAACAGCCGTCTGAACCTGCGTCCGCCGGCATCGGCGCTTCGCCGAAGCTCAATCTGGCGTTACCGCAGGTCGTCGCGGCCTATGATTCCAAACTCGACCAGCGCACGCCGATCTTATCGGCGGAGGAGAAGAAGGTGTTCGTCGATACCTTCACGAAGACGGGCTTCACCGGCGGCATCAACTGGTACCGCAACATGTCGCGCAATTGGCAGCGCTCGGCAGGCCTCGATCACACCGTGCGCGTGCCGTCCTTGATGATCATGGCGGAGAATGACGCGGTGCTGCCGCCATCCGCCACCGAGGGCATGGAGCAGATCGTGCCAGACCTCGAGAAATATCTGGTGCGCGGCAGCGGCCATTGGACGCAGCAGGAAAAACCGGAAGAAGTCAGCGCCAAGCTGATCGAATGGCGTAGAAGGCGATTTGGGTAAGGCTCGTGCGGCGCGCATCGTCGCGAGCGACTTAATCCGTCATTCCGGGCAGATGCGAAGCATCGAACCCGGAATCTCGAAATTCCGGGGTCTGGTCCGGAGCCTGTCATAGGGCCGCGCTTCGCGCGGACCCGTTGGGACCATCCCGGAATGACGCGGCCAAAGAGGGGGAAACGAATCCGCGATGGCGTCCAAGAACCGATTGAGCCCGATACCGCATCCGCCGACCAAGCCCGTGGTCGGCAACATGCTCTCGCTCGATGCGAACGCACCGGTGCAGGGCCTGACCCGTCTCGCCAAGGAGCTCGGGCCGATCTTCTGGCTCGACATGATGGGCGCGCCGCTCGTGGTCGTCTCCGGTCACGATCTCGTCGACGAGCTTAGCGACGAAAAACGCTTCGACAAGGCGGTGCGCGGGCCGTTGCGGCGCGTGCGCGCGATCGCAGGCGACGGCTTGTTCACCGCCGACACGACCGAGCCGAACTGGAGCAAGGCGCACAATATCCTGCTGCAGCCGTTCGGCAACCGCGCCATGCAATCCTATCATCCGAGTATGGTCGATATCGCTGAGCAGCTCGTGAAGAAGTGGGAGCGGCTCAATGCCGACGATGAGATCGATGTCGTTCACGACATGACTGCGCTGACGCTCGACACGATCGGGCTTTGCGGCTTCGACTATCGTTTCAATTCGTTCTACCGGCGCGACTACCATCCTTTTGTCGAATCGCTGGTGCGCTCGCTCGAGACCATCATGATGACTCGCGGGCTTCCGTTCGAGAATCTCTGGATGCAGAAGCGCCGTCGCGGGCTCGCGGACGACGTCTCCTTCATGAACAGGATGGTCGACGAGATCGTCGCCGAACGCCGCAAGGCCGCGGAAACCGCCTCCGACAAGAAGGACATGCTGGCCGCGATGATGACCGGCGTCGATCGCGCCACCGGCATGCAGCTCGACGACGTCAACATTCGCTACCAGATTAACACGTTCCTCATTGCGGGCCATGAGACGACCAGCGGACTGCTGTCCTACACGCTGTACGCGCTGCTGAAGCATCCCGAGATGCTGAAAAAGGCCTATGACGAGGTCGACCGGGTGCTCGGGCCCGACGTCAATGCCAAGCCGACCTATCAGCAAGTGACCCAGCTCACCTACATCACGCAGATCCTCAAAGAGGCCTTGCGGCTGTGGCCGCCCGCTCCGGCCTACGGCATCTCGCCGTTGCGGGACGAGAGCATCGGCGGCGGCAAGTACAAGCTCAAGAAAGGCACTTTCATCACCGTCCTGGTCACCGCGCTGCACCGCGACCCCAGCGTCTGGGGGCCCAATCCCGACGCCTTCAATCCCGACAATTTCAGCCGCGAGGCGGAGGCCGCGCGTCCCGTCAACGCCTGGAAGCCGTTCGGCAACGGCCAGCGCGCCTGCATCGGGCGCGGCTTTGCGATGCATGAGGCCGCGCTTGCGGTCGGCATGATCCTGCAGCGTTTCAAGCTGATCGACGTGAACCGCTATCAGTTGGCGTTGAAGGAAACGCTCACGATCAAGCCGGACGGCTTCAGGATCAAGGTTCGCCCGCGCGACGAAAAGGACCGTGGCGCTTTTGCCGGTGCCGCGGCTGGCGCTGCGGCTTCAGGCGCAGCCGCCCCGCGCGCGCGGACGCGTCCCGGCCACAACACGCCGCTGCTCGTGCTCTACGGATCGAATCTCGGCACCGCCGAGGAATTGGCCACGCGCGTCGCCGATCTCGCCGAGGTGAATGGTTTTGCCACGCGCCTTGCGCCGCTCGACGAATTCGCAGGCAAGCTGCCGGACGAGGGCGGGGTGCTGATCTTCTGCGCCTCCTATAATGGTGCGCCGCCGGACAACGCGACCGACTTCGTCAAATGGCTGCGCGGCGATCTGCCGATGGATGCGTTCGCCAAGGTCCGCTACGCGGTGTTCGGCTGCGGCAACAGCGACTGGACCGCGACCTATCAATCGATCCCGCGCCTGATCGACGAGAGGCTTACGGCGCATGGCGCGCGCGGCGTTTATGCACGCGGGGAGGGGGATGCGCGCGGCGATCTCGACAGCCAGTTCGAGACATGGTTCGCGTCTCTCGCGCCCGCGGCGGTGAAGGCGTTCGGGCTGGATGCAACGTTCAGCCGCAGCGCCGATGACGAACCGCTGTACCGGATCGAGCCGGTCGCGCCCACGACCGTGAGCGTGATCTCGCTGCTGGGCGGCGCGACGCCGATGAAGGTGCTCGTCAACAGCGAATTGCAGAACAAGACCGGCACCAATGCCTCCGATCGCTCGACCCGGCATGTCGAGGTGCAGCTTCCGTCAGGCATCGGCTATCGTGTCGGCGATCATCTGAGCGTGGTGCCGCGCAACGATCCGGCGCTGGTGGATTCCGTTGCGCGGCGCTTCGGCTTTCTGCCGGCGGATCTGGTCCGGCTGCAGGTCGCGGAAGGCAGGCGGGCGCAATTGCCGGCCGGCGAGGCGATCTCCGTCGGGCGCCTGTTGACCGAATTTGTCGAGTTGCAGCAGGTCGCAACGCGCAAGCAGATCCAGATCATGTCGGAGCACACGCGCTGTCCGGTGACAAAGCCGAAGCTGCTTGCGTATATCGGCGAGGAGCCGGCGTCCGCCGAGCGCTATCGCACCGAGATTTTCGACAGACGCAAATCTGTGTTCGACCTCCTGGAGGAATATCCGGCCTGCGAATTGCCGTTCCACGCCTATCTCGAAATGCTCTCGCTGCTCGCGCCGCGCTATTACTCGATCTCCTCGTCGCCTTCAGGCGATGCCGCGCGCTGCAGCATCACGGTCGGCGTCGTCGAAGGCGCAGCACATTCGGGGCGCGGCACCTACAAGGGCGCCTGCTCGAACTATCTCGCGGGCCGCCGGGTCGGCGACACCATCCACGCCACGGTGCGCGAGACCAAGGCGGGCTTCCGCCTGCCGGATGATGCGGCTGTGCCGATCATCATGATCGGGCCGGGCACGGGGCTCGCGCCGTTCCGCGGCTTCCTGCAGGAGCGCGCGGCCCGGAAGGCGGCGGGTGCGCGGCTTGGGCCGGCCATGCTGTTCTTCGGATGCCGGCATCCGCAACAGGATTTTCTCTATGCAAATGAGCTGGAGGCGTTTGCCGCTGACGACATTTGCGAATTGCACACGGCGTTCTCGCGTGCCGGCGAGCGCAAGGTCTATGTGCAGCATCTGGTCGCGGCGCAGAAGGAGAAGATCTGGAGCCTGATCGAGCAGGGCGCGATCCTCTTTGTCTGCGGCGATGGCAGCAAAATGGAGCCCGACGTCAAGGCCGCGCTGGTCGCGATCTATCGGGAACGCGCCGGCGCCGATGCAGAAGCCGGCGCACGCTGGATCGAGGAACTGGGCGCCAAGAACCGTTACGTGCTTGACGTCTGGGCCGGCGGCTGAGACTTCGAGGTCGTCCCTGCGTTCGCCGGGGCGACGCGAGTTGAGAGGTCACGCCGCCTTGGCGCTTGCGCCGTGCGCGTGACTGGCAATCGCGTCGATGACCTGCGGCCACATCGGTATCGGGATGGCGTGGCCCATGCCTTCGATCATCAACAGCTTCGCGCCGGGGATCGAGGCGGCGGTGTCCTTGCCGCCGGCGGGATGCACCAGGGGATCGACGGTGCCGTGAATGACCAGCGTCGGCGCCTTCACCGACTGCAGCCGGGCCTTGCGGCTGCCGGAACCGAGGATGGCGCGGAGCTGCCGTCCGACGCCGGCCGGATTGAGGCCGCGCTCGAAACATTTTTCGGCGAGCACGCGGTCGCGCGCCTCGTCTTCCGGAAAACGGCCGACGCGCAGCATTTTCCAGGTCTGCTCGAAGCGCGCGATATATTCGGCCTTGGTGGCCGGCGGCGGCAGCATCAGCATCGCAGCCGCTTCGCGCGTCGGCGCCGGCACCTTGGGATTGCCCGTCGTCGACATGATCGAGGTCAGCGACCGCACCCGCTGCGGAAAGGAGATCGCGATTTCCTGGGCGATCATGCCGCCCATCGATGCGCCGACCAGGTGCGCCGATCTGATGCCGAGCACGTCCATCAGCCCGGTCGTGTCTTCCGCCATGTCGCGCAGCTTGTAGGGCGCGGCGACCGGAATCCGAAGCAAGCGCAGTTTCAGCAATTCCATCGGCGTCAGGCGCTTGCCGCCGGACAGCTTCGAGGACTTGCCGATGTCGCGGTTATCGAACCGGATCACACGGAACCCGCGCGCGGCGAGCTGCTCGCAAAAGCCGTCGTCCCAGAGCACCATCTGTGCGCCGAGACCCATGATCAGCAGCATCGGCGGCGCGCTGGCGTCGCCGAAAATCTCGTAGCAAATCTCGATCCCGTTGGCGCGGGCAATCTGCGGCGGCTGATGGGCGGTCGAACTCACGTGTCTGATCCCTGAAGGTAGATGAGTGTGAGCCTGTATCGCATGGTTTTCCGCAATGCAGAAGGCCTACGGAGAGAAAGCGCGGCAGCGCTGTTGACCGGCTCGCCGCAAGGGTGTGGTATGGCATAACGAGATGTTTTGAGCCCTCACGTTTTTAAGCCCTCGCCGCAGTGGAGGACGCCCGTGGCCGACAGCAGCAATGATCCCTTCGCGCTGTGGCGCAAGATGCTTGGCGAGATGGAGAAGGGATTCAACACCTTCGCCAACCAGGCGATGACATCGCCACAATTCTCCAAGGCGATGAACCAGGCCGGCGGCGCGACGGTCGGCGCGCAGAAGCAGCTTGGCAATCTCATGGAGAGATATCTGCTCGCGATGAACATGCCGAGCCGCGCGCAGATGGTCGATATGGCCGAGCGACTGCAGTCGATCGAAGGGCATTTGAACGACATCAAGACGCTGCTGCAGCAGATGAGCGCGAACGCCGCCGCGCGGCCACAGCCCGCCGCAACGGCCGCACTGAAGCCGCCGCGCACCAAGCGCCCATCGCAGCAGCCGTCCGGAGAAGCAAAGCAGCCCTCCGGAGAGCAAAAATGAGCGCGCTGGCGGAGCTTGATCTGGCCTCGGTCCAGGATCGGATTCAGACCGAGGTCCAGCGCGCGATCCAGCGCAGCATCAAGGGCGTCGAGTATTTTTCCACCTCGGGCCCCACGCTCGGCTCGACGCCGAAGGACATCCTGCATAGCCGCGGCACCATGAACCTCTATCACTACCGGCCGATGGCGAAGGAAGTCTACCGCGTGCCAGTCCTGATCGTGATGGCGACCACCAATCGCGGCTACATTCTCGACCTGGTGCCCGGCCAGAGCTTCATCGAGTTTCTCTTGAAACGCGGCTACGACGTCTACATGCTCGACTGGATCCCGCCGAAGCCGGAGGAGAGATGCCTGGGGATGGAGGACTATGTCCTCGACTTCATCCCGGATTGCATCCGCCGCGTGCAGCAGGATTCCGGCGAGCAGGATATCAGCGTGATCGGCTATTGCTTCGGCGGCGTGCTGTCGCTGCTTTACGGCTCGATCTTCCCTGACGGGCCGATGAGAAATCTGATCTGCTTCACGACGCCGATCGATTTCCGCAAGCTTGAGCTGTTCTCGAATTTCGCCGACCGCCGCTATTTCGATGTCGATCATCTCGTCGACAGCGTCGGCAATGTACCGCCGGAGATGATCCTGTCGTCGTTCGAAATGCTGCGACCGGCCTCGCGCGTCGTGGGCCAGGTGCAGCTCTGGGAAAACATCTGGAACGACGAGTATGTGAAATCCTTCCGGATGTTCGACCGCTGGGCGACCGACACGCTGCCGCTCGCCGGCGAGTATTTCCGCGCCATCACCAAGGACCTGCTGTGGGACAACAAGCTCTATCACGGCACGATGAGCGTCGGCGGCCGCCCCGCCGATCTCGCCAACATCAAGGTGCCGATCCTGCATGCGGTCGCCGAGCACGATCACATCGTGCCCTATGACGCGGCCAAGCATCTGATCGCCAAGGTCGGCTCGAACGACAAGGAAGAGGTGATGCTCAAGGGCGGTCACGTCAGCCTCGTCGCCGGCGCCAACGCCGTCAAGCGGCTATGGCCGAAACTCGATTCCTGGCTGGGTGGAAGATCAATATGACCGAAGCTCGTTCCTATCCGCGTCACGTCAAGACCGATACCGGCGACATCGAATTCCGCCTGATGACGCGCGCCGACGAGGCCGCCGTGCTCGATTTCGCACGGAAGCTGCCGACCCATGATCTCCTGTTCCTTCCGCGAAATATCAGCGAGCCGAAGGTGCTGTCGGCCTGGATCAACGAGATCGAGCGCGGCGCGTTCACGAGCCTGCTGGCGATCCAGGCTGGCAAGGTCGTCGGCTGTGGTACGCTGGTGCGCGACCCGCATTCCTGGTCGCCGCATGTCGGCGAACTCCGCATGGTGGTCTCGCTCGACGTGCGCGGGCAGGGCGTCGGCCGGGCGCTGTCCCAGGAGACGTTTGCTCTCGCGTTGGGCGCGGGGCTCGAAAAACTCTCGGTCCAGATGACGGTGGACCAGCAGGCGGCGATCGCGCTGTTCGAGAGCCTCGGCTTCAAGGCGGAGGCGCTGCTCCGCGACCATGTCCGGGATGTGAACGGCAAGACGCACGATATCGTCGTGCTCGGGCACAATATCGCGCGGGTCCAGGCCCAGCTTGAGGCCTATGGGGTGCCAGGCGCCGTCCAGCACTAAATTGGCGCCGTCCAGCACTAGATTCGCGCCGTCCAGCATCAGATACCGCGCCCCGGGCTGACTGCCTGCCGTCCGGGCAGGGCTGCCCGTTCTTCAAGCTGTTCAAGCATCATCACGTTTTCGTGATTTCGCAATGCAATATGCATGTTGCGTCGCACCATCAGCTGTGGCATAAGAATTGCGCCCCGGGCCAATCCGGACGGGGTGAGCCCATAGCTCAAAACTGAGGATGGAGAGACCCCAAATGACTACCGAAACCAACACTGTGTTTGACACCGTCAAGGAAGCTTTCGCGCCGGTGACCGACGCGTTCAAGAACCTCCAGAACATGGAAGTTCCGGAAGCTGCCCGTGATTTCGTCAAGCGTTCTGCCAATACGGCCAAGGAGCGCGCCGCCGACGTCTACGCCGGCTCTGAGAAGGTGACTGCCGCGATCGAGACCGCCGTTGCTGATTCCGTCAGCGAGGCCGCCAAGATCAGCCGCAACATTCAGCAGGCGCTCTATCAGGACGCCGAGGCGTTCTTCGCCGGCATCGACAAGCTGGCGTCGGCCAAGTCGCTCAACGAAGCGGTGCAGATCCAGTCTGATCTCGCCCGTGCACGTGGTGAAGTGTTCATCTCGCGCGCCAAGTCGACCACCGAATATCTCGGCAAGCTCGTTGCCAACGGTGCGAAGACGGCCCAGGACAACTTCACCAAGGTCTACAACAAGACCGCCTGATCGATTTCCTTTTGGTCGATCGTTCCAAGGCCCGCTTCGCGCGGGCCTTCTTTTTGCGATGTCCGTCATTGCGAGGAGTGCCGGCGAGGAAAGCAATTCCAGAATTGTGGCCGCGGAGGCATTCTGGATTGCTTCGCGGAGCCTGTCATCCGGCGGCGCTTCGCGTCGGCCGGGTGGATCGCAACGACGGCACTGATATTCTGCCGCCGAGCGAACCCGACTGCAAGCCGCCATGTGTAAGCCGCCATGACTCTGCCCAGCACATTCTCCTTCGACACGCCCGGCGACGCGCAGCGCGCGGCCGAACTGAAGCGCGTCAAGGCGCAGGCGACGCTGGTGCTGGTGGCGACGCTGACCGTGTTCGTGATCGCGAAGGCGCTGTTGCATGTGCATCCGGTGTTCGGCTTCATCGCCGCCTTCGCGGAGGCCGCGACCATCGGAGGGCTGGCCGACTGGTACGCCGTGGTGGCGCTGTTCAAGCGGCCGCTCGGGCTGCCGATCCCGCATACCGCGATCATCCAGAGCAATCAGCACCGCATCGCCGATAAGCTCGGCGAGTTCATCGAGGTGCATTTCCTCGAAGCGGGCCCGGTCGAAGCCAAGCTCAAGCAGGTTGATTTCGGCTCTTTCGTTGCCGACTGGCTGCGCGACCGCAAGCGCAGCGACGATCTCGCGCGCTTCACGCTGCGCCTGTTGCCCGAGGCGTTCTCGGCCACCGAGACGTCCGGGCTGATGACCTTCATCACCCGCCGCATGACCACCCAGTTGCAATCGATCGACCTCGCGCCGCTTGCCGCCGCCACGCTGCGCGCCTTCGTCGAGGAGGGGCGGCATCAGGTGCTGTTCGACGATCTCTTGCGCGTCGTGCACGACACGCTGACGCAGAAAGAGACGATGGCCATGATCCGCGAGAAAGTTCGCGCGCAATTGCCGACGCTGCTCAGACTCTATCGCGCCGACAAGTTCCTGGTGAACAAGATCGTCGCTTCCGCATCGGCTTTCTTCGAAGAGGTGCGCAACGATCCGAAACATCCCTTCCGCGGCGAGTTCGACCGCATGATGCTGGCCTTCGTCGACCGGCTCGCGACCGACAAGAGCTATGCGGATCGCATCGATGGCCTCAAGCGCGATCTGTTGGCGCGTCCCGAACTCGGCGAGCTTGCGCGCAATGTCTGGTCGAACATGCGTTCCTTCATCGAGCGCAGCGCGGCCGGCGAGACCCAGGTGCTGCGGCATCATCTGGCGGGAATGTTCGTCTCGGCGGGCGAGGCGCTGGCGGGCGATGCCGAGTTGCGCGGCGAGATCAATCAGGGTCTCGTGACGGTGCTGCGCAGCTTCATCGCCGACCAGAAGAGCGGCGTCTCGACTTTCATTTCCGACCAGGTCAAGGCCTGGAATATGGAGCAGCTGATTTCGCTGATCGAAATCAACATCGGCAAGGACCTGCAATATATCCGCTTCAACGGCTCGCTGATCGGCGGCCTCGCGGGCCTTGCTCTTTATACCGGCGAATTCCTGCTGCGGCTGTTGTGACTTTTCAGGCACGGCCGGTCCATTCTGTGATCTGACCTATTGTCTGGACCAGGTCCTCCCGCTTGAATGCGTAAAACCGGCACCCTAGCTTGATTCCAGGAGCATGCCGGGTTGAGCATGTTGCGTTGCGGAACGATTGCGCCATGCCGGCGTCGTCATATCGATCGAACGGCTGCCCGAGAGGAAATGTGGATGTCCGCCACCGCCCAGACATTACGTCCGCCATCGAAACTCCTCATGCTGTTGGAGGGACGCGCGCTGAATGAGTTCGGCGCGTTCGTCGGTGCCCTGCCGCTTCTGAGCCTCGCACCGCGCGGTGACGGCCACCCGGTGCTGGTGCTGCCGGGGCTCGTCGCCTCGGACCTGTCGACCCGGCCGCTGCGCAGCTTCCTGAAGAATCGCGGCTACGTCACGAGCGGCTGGCGGCTCGGCCGCAATTATGGACTGCGCGATGGCGTGCAGCCGGCGATGGTCGATCTCGTCCAGGAGTTGAGCGACGATCATGGGCGCAAGATCAGCCTGGTCGGATGGAGCCTCGGCGGCCTCTATGCGCGCCAGCTCGCCAAGATGATGCCCGATCGCGTGCGCATGGTGATCACGTTGGGCAGCCCGTTCGCCAGCCATCCGAAGGCAACCAACGCCTGGCGCATCTATGAGATGGCGAGCGGCCGCCGCGCCGATGAAGAGGACCCGCGCTTCGGCGGATCGCTTGCCGAGCCGCCGCCGGTGCCGACGACCGCGATTTTCAGCCGCAGCGACGGCATCTGCGCCTGGCAGGGCTGCATGGAGAGAACCTCCGCCCAGTCCGAAAGCATCGAGGTTGAAAGCAGCCATTGCGGCATGGGCCATCATCCCGCGGCGGTCTACGCCGTCGCGGACCGCCTGGCGCAGCCCGAAGGGACGTGGCAGCCGTTCGACCGCAGCGGCTGGCGCAGCCTCGTCTTTCCCGATCCGCACAGGTAGGACCGACACGGTTCTGCCCTCGGGCTGACCCGGCGGGTCGGATTTTGCGCGCGGCGTAAAATCCGGCTGAGGGGGAGTCTCCGCGCGCGCATCTTTCACCTTCTTTGTGGAGGCCCCCCTCATCCCGACCTTCTCCCCGCAGGCGGGGAGAAGGGGAAGTTCCGGCGTTGTCGCGGCTGCGAGAAACGCGATATGCGTAACGCATGCCGCATCCGCTCGCCCGCATCATCAAAGAGCTCAAGCGCGAGCCGTCGCGCACCGGGTCCATTGTCATCACCGTATTCGGCGATGCGATCGTGCCGCGCGGCGGCGCGGTCTGGCTCGGCACGCTGCTTGAGTTTTTTCAGACGCTCGATATCGACGCCAGCGTGGTGCGCACCGCGATGTCGCGCCTCACCGCCGACGGCTGGTTCGAGCGCAGCAAGGTCGGCCGCAACAGTTTCTATCGGCTCAAGACCAAGGGGCGGCAGACCTTCGAGACCGCGACCAGACATATCTACGATCCGCCGCCCTCCGACTGGACCGGCCGCTTTGAATTGCTGCTGATCGGCAATGGCGAGGACCGCGACGCTTCGCGCGAGGCCTTGAAGAATGCCGGCTTCGGCAG
>Ga0210406_10003757_pt1 | contig 16488 bp, 17 predicted proteins | sample IncBWC30MmetaG_FD_155454 | JGI IMG/M metagenome (GOLD analysis project Ga0210406, IMG submission 155454) | Forest soil microbial communities from Barre Woods Harvard Forest LTER site, Petersham, Massachusetts, United States - Inc-BW-C-30-M | ecosystem: Environmental > Terrestrial > Soil >... | reverse complement strand
TTATGAATTCGTCGAAAAGCTCTGCCCTGCGCCGCGTTACGCCTATTTGTTCTCGCGCGATGGCCGCGCGAATTGGGACATGCATGGCGACGAGGCCAAACCCGAACCGGTTGAGGAGCTGTCATGCCCCTGACCGAAGGCCAGCTGCGGCTCGGACGCTTGTTCGAATCGGAATTCGAAAGGCAGGCACACGTCCGCGGCTACCACGTGGTAGGCATCAAGGCCCCGATCATGACCGGGCCATACCGCGGCTACCGTCTGCCCGACTTTTCGGTGCTGGCGAACGGACGCTGCTATTGGAATGAGGTCAAATACAAGACCACCGCGACGCTCCACCGTAAGACTGACGTGCTCGAGCACGGCATCGATCTGCCCAACTGGAACGACTATCTCGCGATCTGCAAGCTAAGCGGCCTTCCTGGCTACCTCACCATCGGCGAGGGCCACACCGGGCGCATTCTCACAGCCTCGTTCGAGTTCTTAGCGCGGCACGGCCGCGTCTATGACGGCTGCGAACATTTCACCCAAGGCGCGATCTTCTGGGCGGCAGCCATCTTCCGTGAATGGGGCCATTTCGATTTGCGCACGGGCCAAATGCATTTCGATTTCGGCGCAGGAGAGAGGCTCGCATGACGTATGCGCCCTGCATTCTCGCGCTCGACCGTCCGGCAAAGCCATCAACGTGTGGCTTTGCCGATTTGACCGGATGCGTGTTCGGTCGCCTAACGGTGATCGAATACGCCGGCCGCGCGGGAAGGAACGGCAGTGCTAATTGGCTTTGCCGATGCCAGTGCGGTGCACTGCGAGTCGTGAATTCAACCAAGATGAAGAACGGCCAAGCCAAAAGCTGCGGCTGCTACAAGAGGGAAGCTTCTCAGCGTCGGATGACAACTCACGGCAAGAAGCGGACGCCGGAGTACAACGCATACTGCCACATGATCGGCCGTTGCCATTGCACAACGAATGCCGCCTACGACGACTATGGTGGGCGCGGCATCAAAGTTTGCAATGAATGGCGGTTTGGTGATGGGTCGCGATCCGGATTTGAATGCTTCTTCGAGCACATGGGACTGCGACCGTCCTCTCTCCATTCGCTGGATAGATATCCGGACAATGACGGCAACTATGAACCCGGAAACTGTCGGTGGGCCACGAAAGCCGAACAGGCAAATAACCGCCGTCTTCCGAGCGCTAGGCGATGACCTACAGCCCTTCAATATTAGCTTTGGATTTAGCAAGTCGAACCGGCTGGGCCCTCGGCGAACCGAGCGATCCGCGACCGCTCTCCGGATCGCTGCGCTTTGCGCGCGAGGGCGCGAGCATGGGTGCGGTTTTCTCCGGATGCCGCCAATGGCTCTCACGCTTTCTCGCCGAAAATCGGGATATCAAGCTCGTCGTCTTTGAAGCACCGATGACGCCGCAGCACATGAGCGGCCGCACCGATCCCAGCGTTGTGCGCCGTCTGATGGGGCTTTGCGCCGTCGTCGAGGAGCTTTGCCATTCGCTCGGGAATTTCGACGTGCGCGAGGCGCGCGTTTCCGCCGTTCGGACGCATTTCATCGGATCGAACCGGCACAGGCGCGCCGAGGCGAAAGAGCTGACCATTGCGGCCTGCCGTCGTCTCGGCTGGTCGCCTATCGACGACAACGCGGCCGACGCGCTCGCCCTCTGGCATTACCAGGCTTCGATCCTCGATCCGAAGCTCGCGATTCAGGCCTCGCCGCTCTTTCGACGGAGGATCGCATAGATGGCCCGCATCCGGACGCTCAAGCCCGAATTTCCACACTCAGAAACCGTGGGCAAACTGTCGCGCGACGCACGCCTGCTTTTCATCCAGCTTTGGACTCTTGCCGATGATGAAGGGAGGGCTCGCGCGGCCTCGCGAATGCTCGCGAGCCTTCTCTACCCCTACGACGAGGACGCGCCGAGCCTGATCGAGAGCTGGCTTTTGGAACTTGAGCGCAACGGTTGCATCGTCCGATATGTGGTTGAGGGATCAACCTACCTGCAGGTCAATAACTGGCTGAAACATCAGAAGATTGATCGCCCGACCAAATCCCGTTTGCCGGTTGTCAGCGAAGGCTCGCGATTGCTCGCGAATGATCGCGAGGCCTCGTCGACGGACCTTGGACCTAGGACCATGGACCATGGACCTAGGACCATGGACCACTCTCCTTCTCCTTCGGAGAAGGCACTCGCGCCTAACGTCGCGCGCTCTGGTGAATTCGATCTAGGTCAAGCGGATTCACCGAAACCTCTAACGGAACCGAAACGCAGCGATCCAGAGCAAGAGCTGTTCCAGCGAGGTCGAGACGTTCTCGGCAACAGCAAGGGCACAGGCGGACTCATCGTGAAGCTGCTCAAGGCGAAGGACGGCAAGATCCCCTTGGCCCGAGCTGCCATCGAGCAAGCGTCGACGAAGCACGACCCGCGCGAGTACATCGGCGCAATCATCCGCGCTCCGCCGCCCGGCGACAGAGGCCCCGACGATCCATATCGAGCGATCATATGACCGAGCAAATGACCATCGACCAGGCGCTGCGCGCGTTCGCGAAGATCGGATTCGATCCGAGGGCGCATCGCGGCACGAAGAACATCCGCTGCCCGAGCTGCTCGCAGTGGCGGCGAAAGAAACGGTTCAAGTGCATGTCGATCCGCTGCGAGGCGGATGAATTCTACTTCCGCTGTTTCCATTGTGACTTTCATGGGAGCTTTCGCTATGACGAGTCTCGCGCCGACAACCGCCGCGTTTTTCGAGCATCGAGGAATCTCTCCGGATCTCGTCGCGAGATTCGAGATTTATACGGCGGGGTACGACGCTAAGGGCGAAGTTGTCCCGAGCGAACGCGGCGGCATCATCGCCCTTCCATTTTTCGAGCACGGAGTGGTCGTGAACGAAAAATATCGGGGACGAGAAAAGCGCTTCTGGCATCGCAAGGGCGGCAAGCGGACGTTCTGGAATTGCGATGTGCTCGACGATCCGGCGCTGCGCGACGGCTCGCAGCCGCTGGTCATCACCGAGGGCATTGAGGACGCGCTCGTCGCGATCGAGAGCGGCTGGCCGCTGACCGTCTCGGTGCCCGACGGCGCGCCGCCGGCGAAGGAAGGCGATCGAGGCGACGACAGCCCGGTCGGGCAAACCGGCAAGTTCGAATTTATCTGGAACAACCGGGACCGGCTTGGCCCTTCGCGCGTCAAGCGCATCGTTCTCGCGGTCGACGCCGATCCGCCCGGGCACCGTCTCGCCGACGAGCTGGTCCGTCTGCTCGGCGCCGGCCGCTGCTACTTCGTTCGCTATCCCGAGGGGTGCAAGGATCTGAACGAGGTTTTGCTGAAGTACAGCGCGGATGCCGTGCGCGAAGCACTGCGCGATGCCAAACCCTATCCGCTGCGCGGCATCTATCGCCTGAGCGATTATCCGAACCTGCCGGAGCTGCAGACGGTGTCGCTGGGATGGCCAATCTTCGACGGCCTGCCGGGCAACGGATGGCTCAAGCTTTTCGCAGGCGAGTTCATGGTGGTCACCGGAATCCCGAGCCACGGCAAATCGACATGGGTTTTGAATCTGCTGGTCAACATCGCGCAGCGGGAGCGTTGGTCGAGCGCGATCTTCTCGCCGGAGATGGCGGCCGTGCCGCATCTTCGAAACAAGCTGCGCCGGATCCTGGGGACGCCCGATGCCGACGCCTTCATCGAAAAGTTTTTCACCTTCATCGACAACGATCCGAACGGAATCGATGAGGACAATCTGAGCCTCGAGTGGCTGATCGAGAAGGCGCGAGACGCGGTGCTGCGCGACGGAGTCCGCATCCTCGTGATCGATCCATGGAACGAGATCGAGCACGCGCGCAAGCCGAACGAAGGTCTTTCGGAATATATCGGCTGGGCGATCAGGCAGCTGAAACGCTTCGCGCGGCAATACGGCGTCGCGGTGATTGTCCTCGCCCATCCCACGAAGGACGTTTGGGAACGCGGCAAGATGCGGACGCCGACGCTGTACGACATCGAGGGCTGCTATTCGGATGATACCGAAGTGCTTACCAGGCGAGGTTGGCTGCATCATGGTCAGTTGACGATGGGCGATGATATCGCCTGCTTCAATCCAGAAACATCAGCCGTCGAATATCACCAACCGTCGCGCATCATCCGGCGCGAGCATGATGGCGAGATGTTCCACTTCGTCGGCTATGGCTATGACGCGCTGGTTACGCCCGATCATCGTATGGTGGTCAAGCCGAAATGGGAGGAGCCTGTTGGCGACAACAACAAATTAGGTCGGCCTGTCCGTTTCGAAAAAGACAAGTGGCATTTGGTGCAGGCGAATGAAATTCCCAGCTCCAACTTCGTCATTCCGCTTGCTGGCAGGGAAATGGTTGGTGCCGATCCATCGCGGATTGCGATCGGAGCCCGAACTTATCCGATCGAATCGTTCCTGAAACTGGCAGGCTGGTATGTTGCGGAAGGGCACGCAGGGCCAACCGGCATCACATGGACGCAGGCCGAAGGCAAAATCGCCGAGCAATTCACGGCAACATTCGCCGAGGCTGCAATCCCGGCTACGGTCGGCTGGCAACCGCCCGCAGAACCCGGATGGGCCGCGACTGGTCGTTGGTATATCGGCAATCGGTATCATCCTGGCTTGTTGCGTTGGTTCAGCGAGCACTGCGGCATGGGTGCAGCCAACAAGAAAATCCCGGGATCGTTCTTCGATCTGTCGCCAAGGTTGAAGCGAGTTTTTCTCGATGCCTATCTCCAGGGCGATGGATCACTGACGCGGTGTGGCTGGCATGCCGTGACGATTTCAGCGCGATTGCGAGATGATTTGCAGCGACTGGCGGTCGAGCTAGGCATCGCCACCAATTCGGCAGTGCGTCAACGCGGTGCGGACAGATGGGCCACTCAATACGAGATCAGCTTTGGCTGGGATCACCGCCGTGAAGTGACGATGCGCACCCAGCGCAACCTGACGCGCGAACATTATCGCGGATTGGTCTGGTGTCTCACGGTGCCGACCGGCGCTTATTTGTTCGCCACAACGGTCGCGTGACAGTGAGCGGCAATTCGGCGCACTGGTTCAACAAGAGCGACCATGGCGTCATCATCGAGCGCAATCTGCAGACGGAGCAATCGACGATCCACATTTCGAAGGTTCGCTTCGACGAATCCGGCGCGCGCGGCGCGATCAAGATGAGGTTCGACATCGCAACGCAGCGCTTCTCTCAGCTCAACGACGAAGTCCAGGAGACCCTGCTATGATCACCGAAGCTGTTCTGCTCCGACGCGCCGAGCCCCTCGTGTTCGATCCGCTCGCGGATGAGATCGACGACGCCCCTGCGGTGTGGAACGGGCCGCACGTCGGCAAGCGATTGGCCGAGGCGATGCAGACGTTGCGCGCACTGCCGATGCCGTCGGTTGCCGGCTATGGCGGCGCCTGGCCGCCGTACAGGTACGAGTTCGAGGATCTGGTCGCGCAGAAGGAACAGGGCGAGCTCGAGCAGACGCAGCGGCTGCAGAACCGGGTTCGTGTGCTGCCGTCGCTGTTGGATATCTCGCGCATGGAAATCGCGATCTGCTGGCCCGCGCGATACCTCGTCGAACACCCGGACCTCATTGTTGCGGTCAACGCGTTGTCGCTCGCGCATGCGATGGAGCGCGATGCGGGCTGGGTTGCGGCACGGCGCGGCGGTTATGCGGATAGCTGGCTGCGCAATCACGATCAGGGCTGCGACATCATCGCATGGCGATTGCGCAATGAGCTGGTGCCGGTGTTCTGATGATCGAGATCGAGATCCCCCGCGGCGCAGAGCGCGAGTACCTCGTCATCTTTGGCGTCGCTGCGATCTACATCGCGACGCTGCCGAGCGGCGAGCCGTGCCTTGTCGAGGTCTCGCGCGATCTCGACAAGAGTCTCGCCGCGCTGCGGCGCGGATGGCCGACGACGGAAATCAGCTGCGCATTGTGGGTTAAGGATCGCGCGGCGGCCGAGGAAATCGCCGACGAGATCAGCCTCCGTCTGCCGCACAATGCCGAGCGATGGCTGGCCGTGCGCGCGGAAATCGCGCTGCGGGAGATCGTCGAGCTTGCGGATGATCGAAACATCAGCCTGACGACGCACGAGGCCGCGCTGGCGCGAGTCCGGGTAGCGGTTGCCGAGATCGAAGGGCGAATCAGGCGCGCAAATGAACGCGGGGAACTGGGCTGGTTCAACGCGGCTTATCGCTCCTGGCGGCTTGAAGCAAAAAAATTTGGGCGGGGCATGAGCTACGCTGGCGCGATGGCGCGGCTGCGCAATGAAGCGATCAAGCAATTGATAATGCGAGGTGTAAACGATTTGCGTCCTGATCTCTTGCCGCGCGTTCTGCCGCCCTTGCCGTTGGAGCCGTGAAAAAAAATGATTGACAGAGGCCAAAATCAGGGGGTCTTATCCGCGCCTAGTTTTCGCCGGGCCAACGACGTGGCCAGCACCCCCCAACAGATGAAATTCAGATACGAGAAGCAAGCGAACGCGCTGCTTCGCGGTCAAGGTCTCGCGCCCGTGGGTCCGATCGGTCTGATTGGCCGCATCAAGCGCAACGGCATCGCGAAGTCGGCGAGACGTGCGCGCCGGACTGCTTGGTTCGCGGCGCAAACCAAATTCCGCATGCTGCCGAGCGACGAGCGCCGCGCGATCATCGGAAAGTTCAAAGCCGAGCGCCTCGCCGATCCGGATTTGCGCTGGGGCGAGTTCCTGCTGGCGGCTGTGCAGTGATGGGTAAACCACACAGAGCAGCCAAACTATAGCCCAAGTGCCGCCTCGATCTGTGCTCCGGGACTGCGACCAGCTACATTGATGCTGTCGGCGACGCTGGGGAGCTGGGGAGTCACCCGCTGCCGATGATCAATCGGATATGCGGGGACGAACTATGGTTGCATTTGTGCGTGTGCCGGGGCTCGAGGACTGGTCGCCGGAACAGAAATCGATGGCGACATCGCATGCCATCGGCGTCAAGGAGATCCTCGAGGAGGCCGAGCGTTTCCTGACGATCCTGTTTACCGGGCTTGATGACGAGCGGCGCGCCGCCGTCGAGATGACGGCATGGCTTGACGCAGCGTCCAAGGTCGCGCGCGACGAGCTCGCGATTGGCGCTGACGATTTCGCGCTCGCGGCGTTGGAAGTGTTTACGTCAGTTTGAAAGGTTCATCGAATGTCGAGGTAGCAAATTTACTTCCTCGTCATCGCAGGAGTCGGACTGATCGTTCTCAACTTCCTGCTGGTCGTCGGAATGCGCGGACTTAGCGCGCTCTGAGATGGTACCCGAGACGAGCTTGAACTGCTGGCGCAGGCCAGCTGATGGAATCCCTGCTACGGTCCTCTCGATGGTATGCATCTGCGCAACAATCAGGTCGCTTCCGGTGCATAACGCACACTAGATGGTAGGTAACCGCGGATCGCTCGGTCGAAGATGACCCTCAACCGACATTCGATCGGTGTCTGCTGAAGGTTCCATCGTTGTCCTTGTTCATTGATTTGCAGGAGCCGATTTTGTTGTTAGAGCCGTTGTGCGGCGTCCCGCGACCTTGCGTGGCCTAGTTCCATTCACCAAATTCCAGCAGCGCTCGCAATGTGCGATAGCGTTTACGGCCGGCGCTGCTCAAAAATTGGGCTGCTCCACGCGAGAGTTGCAGACAGGCAGATTGCTCTCAGAATTGTGTGCTGCGGCGCATGAGGTCCCGTCCTATAGCGGCATAAGGGGGCGGAGAAATGAAATGACTGATGACATATTTTCTACGTCCAACCAGCCATTGAGCTCGCTGTCTGACGAGGCAACGATCGCTTCCAGCAGCGGGACCGGGCGTAAATCGGCCACCTGTCTCGTCGTCGAGGATGACAGTACGATGCGGCACCTGGTGACAAATTACCTCGAAGATCACGACATTCGCGCCGTATCTACGTCGCGGGGCGATGAGGTGGCTGCATTGTTGACGCGCAGCCGGCCGGATCTCGTCGTCCTCGATCTGAGGCTCGGAAGGGAGGATGGCCTCGACCTGCTGCGCGAGATCCGCGCGCACTCCGACATTCCCGTCATCATCATCACGGGTCATCGTCGCGACGAGATCGACCGCGTTGTTGGGCTGGAGTTGGGAGCCGACGATTACATCACGAAGCCGTTCGGCCTGAGGGAATTGCTGGCTCGAATCCGGGCGGTGCTACGGCGGCGGGAGGCCGGCCAGGCGGCGGCCAAGCGCGATGCCGAGACGGGGCGCTGCAAATTCGGCAGCTGGCAACTTGACCGGCGCAACCGGCGTCTCACCAATTCGTCCGGCGAGCCGATTACGCTCACGAAAGGCGAATATGCATTGCTGATTGCGTTTCTCGACGCACCGCAATGCCCGCTCACGCGAGAGCAGCTTTTGCAGGCAACGCGTGTCCACGAGGATGTCTTCGACCGCAGCATCAGTGTCCAGGTGCTGCGGCTGCGGCGAAAGCTGGAAACCGATCCGGCCGCGCCGTCGATCATTCAGACCGAGCGCGGCGTCGGCTACGTGTTCGCGCTTCCCGTCGAGCACCTCTGACGGCTTTGCGCTGGGCACAACGGCCATGATCAGCGACGCACGTCTGCTCAATCGATCCACTTCGACGTCCGCCACGACCATGGCACGCCATATTTCAACTGTAGCCAAAAGCCCGGAACGTGGAATTACCCGGAAACATGCGCGCGGCAGATTCTCCCCCGCGAACATAGCCTGGGAGAAGTTCATGACGTTCGCACGGGCGTGCGCCTGGATTGCCGCGTCTTGCTCACGCACGTCGCCGACGCATGCTGGTCGAGCCGGCGTCGGGCGCGAGACCGGCGCCGAGCCATCGAGGAGCTGCAGGACCTTGACGACCTGTTCCGTGCGCGACATCGGCATATATCGCCGCAACGTCGAACACATCGTGCGACACGGAGTACGGCGACAATGACGCGATCGCGCCCGTGGGTTCCAATCAATTTGCCTGGACGCTGCCGATGGATCTACATCGGCATCGTCTGGCTAGGCGTCGCAGTCTTGATCGCAGCCACTGCGGTCGCGCAGGTACCATCGGACCTGCTAAATAACGATGGCCCTGTCGCCGATCATGAGCCGATCACGCCGATACTGGCTGCGCCGGCCGAGGACCCGCTCAAGCTTGCGCTCGGTGAACGCCTATTTTCGGATCCACGCCTCTCTGGAAACGGAACGCTTGCCTGCTCGTCCTGCCACAACATCCGGAGCAATGGCGCCCGCCCCAACGACGGCACCGCGTCCGGACCGTTCGACACCCTGACCGTCTTTAACGCCGTCCTGAGCTTCCGCCTGAATTGGGAAGGCAACTTCCGGTCGCCCGCCGCGCATGTCGTATCGTCGCTCGAAAACCCCGTGAACATGCGCAGCAGCGTCGAGGACGTGGTTCGCAAGCTGAACGCCGATCCCGGAATGGTTGATCAATTCCGTGCCGCTTACGGAGGCGAGCCCGACGCGGAGCGGTTTCTCGACGCGATCGTGACCTTTGAAAGATCACTGGTGACACCGGGAGGACGATTTGATCGATGGCTTGGCGGCGACCGGTCGGCACTTTCCCAGGCCGAACTCGAAGGCTATCGGCTGTTCAAGTCGCTCGGCTGCAGCTCCTGCCATCAAGGCGTGAATATTGGCGGCAATCTGATTGAACGGCAGGGCATCTTTCACCCGCTGGTCCGGGCAGCGCCTGAGACCGTCCGCGTACCCAGCCTGCGTAACGTGGCAACGACGGCGCCTTATTTCCATGACGGGAGCGCTCAGACGCTCGAAGACGCCGTGCGCAGAATGGCGGACGCCCAGCTTGACCGGACGCTAACCGACCAGCAAATCGCTTTGCTCGTCGCTTTCCTGCGGACACTGACCGGAAACTATCGCGGCTCCCCTGTCGGAGGGGCGCCATGAGAGTTGCTCCAGCCGCATCGATCGTCGCCTGTCTCGTCCTGCTGTTGAGCTGGCTGTCGTTGCGCTCGTTCGATCCGGAGGCGGAGCTTTTCGATCACGCCCTCACCGAGATCGATCGCTTCGCCATGTTGGAAAACGCGCTTTACCGCGATGTCTTCTTGGCCCGCACCGGCACATTGCGCAATTACGATCCGTTGGTGCACGAGATCAATGCGCTCCGGGATTCGCTTGATCGCCTGCGCAGCACGTCTGCGATTGACGCCGAGACCAGAGCGGCGGTCGACCGGCTCGCCGCATCGGTCGATCGGCAGGAGGAGCTGGTAGAACGCTTCAAGAGCGAGAACGCGCTATTGCACAATTCGCTGTCATTCTTCGTGCGGTTTGGCGCCCGTCCAGCCGCGGCGGACTTGAATCCGGCCATCAGCGCCGCCGCGGCCGCCATGCTGCAGCTCACACTGGATACGTCGTCGTCGTCGGCACAGGAAGTGAACGATCGGCTGGACCAGCTTGGCCAACAGGCCGCCGGTCGGTACGATGCCCCGGCGTTCATCGGGCCCCTGCTGGCGCACGGGCGGCTGCTTCACGATGTGCTTCCATCGGTCGACAATACGCTGAAAGCCTTGCGGGCGCTGCCGCGCAAGCAGGATCAAGAAGCGCTTCGGACCTTGATCCTGGCGCGACAGATGTCATCGAGGACCACCGCGCGGGAGTATCGGCGAATTCTCTATGCAGCCTCGCTCTTGCTGGTCGCTTTCCTGGTCTACCTCTGCCTTCAGCTCAAATCGCGCGCCAATGCGCTGCAGCGCCGCGCCGCCTTCGAACATGTGATCGCGCGCATCTCGATGCGCTTCATCAATGCGCGGCCGGAAGATATCGGCGACGAGATCGATCGGGCCATTGCTGAAATGGCGGCGTGCATCGGTTCCGAGCGGGCCTATTTCGTGATGTCGGGCCCGGTGCAGCGCCTGCACCTCTGGTGCGAGCCGGGAACGCGTCCGCCGTCCGACGATTGGCCACCGCGCGCCGCCGAGCTCGCCGCACGATTTGGCCCGGTCACCGACGGCATCATTTACGTTCCAGACGTCAGCCGGCTTCCAATCGGAGAAAACAGGAGCGCGCTCGCTCAACTCGGCCTCAGTGGCTGGGCTTGCGTAATCAATGCCGGCCAGGACGGCACTGTCGCCGCACTCGGCTTTGATGCGATCGCCCGCACGTGCCGCATCACGGCGCCGGCCGAGCTCAGCCTGCTGCGCATGGCACTCGACACCATTGTTCATGCGGTCGCGCGTCACTCGATGGAGCAGGAGCGCACGAGGCTCGAAAGTCGCTTGCGACAGGCCCGCCGCATGGAGCGGATCGGGACGTTCAGCAGCGGCATCGCCCACAACTTCAGCAACCTGCTGGGCGGGATTCTCGGTCATGCGGAGCTGATGGAAGAGCGCCTCGGCGCGGACGTGCGGGTCGGCCGCAACCTCGCAGCGATCCGGCGCGGCGCGGAACGTGCGCGCGACCTGATCGACCAGATTCTGGCTTTCGGTCGCCGCCGCGACGCGCGCCCGAGGCCGTTGAACGCGCACGCTTTGGTCACCGAGGCAGCGGCGCTTCTCAATGTCTCGCTGCCAACTGGGATCCACCTTGTCATTCGCGAGCCTCCGGTAGATGCCATCGTGTCGGGCGAGCCTGCCCAGTTGCAGCAGGTGATCCTTAATCTCTGCAACAACGCCGCACAGGCGATCGATGGCGACGGACGCATTGACATCGAGATGGAGGTGCACGATCTGGCAATCCCGCGCGCGCTCGCCCATTACGAGCTTCAGCCCGGCCGCTATGCCTGCATCGCGATCAGCGATACCGGTCACGGCATGGATGAAGCGACGCTGGCGCGCATCTTCGAACCGTTCTTCACTACACGTTGCTCGGGCAATGGTCTTGGCCTGGCCACGGTCTATGAGATCATAAATGAGCATGGCGGCGCCATCCACGTGCGTAGCGCGCCCGGCGAAGGCAGCCGCTTTGAGGTGTGGCTACCCTGCTCACCGGCCGTCGAGCCGATGCCCGAGATGAACATGCCGATAATCGCCGGGCGGGGCGAGACGGTCTTGATGGCCGCAGCCGACGCCAGGCTATTGTTGCGGGATGAGGAGATGCTGGCGGCGCTCGGCTATGAGCCGGTCGGCTTCACCGAGGCCGATGCGGTGCTGTCAGCCTGCCGGGCCAAACCCGGGCGTTTCGATGTTCTCGTCGTGGGCCCCCTCGGTCCGACCTCGGCGTCGCTCGAGCTGGCGACAGCGCTGCATGCGATTTCACCACATCTGCCGATCGTACTGGCGACCAGATCGACCGAAGAAATCCGCGCCGATACGCTGGTGGCCGCCGGCATTGCGGATGTCGTGCGCTGGCCGATCACGGCCGAAGAGATCGCAGCCGCTTTGGCGCACGGACTGGCGCTGCGGGAAAGACGGCAGCGACGTGCGCCGGCTCTCTCGTCGTCAAGACGGCAATGAAAGAAAGGAAACTCAAGGAGAATGCCAAGGGCGCATAAATCCGTGCATAGGGTTGTGAGAGCCGCCTCTCAGCGCGAACGACGCAGCATCGGAAAGATGGATGGCGACGAGCCGACCTGGATTGTGGTGACGACTTCAAAGCCGTGTTTTTGGTAGAGAGAGAGATTTTGCTGGTTCGAAGACCAGAGATACGCTGTCTGGTGTTCGCTATCGCACTGATGAAGGGTGTGCGCAAGGAGAGCCGATCCATATCCCTTGTTTCGGTGCACGGGCTCGACACCGATCAGCGACAAGTACCAGTGTGGCTCTGACGGCCGATAATGGTCGGTCATATCGAATACCGCGCCGACATCTCCTTGCAAATCTCTGCCCACGCTGTCTGCAATGGCAACTTCAACAAGTGCATTGTCGCCGTGCACGCCCGGGGGAAACCAAATCGCGACCCCGGCTCCGTCGGCGGAGCGATGCGTCGCGCGTGCTTCAAACGAATCTGCTCCAAGCGCGCGGAACAGTCGAGGGATATGTCGAAGATATTGATCCGGGGCTCGATACATCCAGCGTGCAAACGGGTCGGCTGCAAAAGCTAAAACCAGGGTCGCAATAGCTTCATTGATTTCAGCGTCGCTGCTGAGGGTAGCGGTTCTCAAGTGCTTCATATTTGCGGTCTCCTTTGACCTCTTCCGCTTGTGACGGGACCGAACTTCAGCTGAGAATGCGGCGTTCGGCGGGACGGGCGAGCAGGCAATAGGCGATCAACGCGAACAGCGAACAGGCGGCCATTACCGCCGTCATCGAAAACGCCGATCGCCCATCAAACAGCGCCGTGACCAACCCGCTCGACGCCGCACCAGCCGTCATCTGAATGCTGCCGGCTGCTGCGCCGACGGCGCCGGCTATTTCCGGCAAAGGCTGCATCGTTGCGTTCATGATGTTGGGCATGGTCATGCCAAAGGCGAGCGCCACTGCCATCAACAGCACGGCGACGAGGGCCGGCGGCGTCCAGCCGGCCATTGTCATCGCGAGCAACGTGGCCGCGGCAGCCGTCACGAGCGCGAGACCGGTCGTCAGCACCACGGCGGCCGATATGCCGTGGCGGCCAAGGCGGCCGTCGAGCAGCGCCCCGCCCATCACCGCCGCCGAACAGGCGCTGAAGATCAGTCCATACTGGTCCGGCCGCAGTCCCACGACGCCGGTGAAGAACAGCGACGATCCCGTGACATAACTAAACACCGTCGCACCACTGGCGGCGCCGACCAGGATGTATGCGAACGAAACTGGATGCGTCAGCACCTGAACATAGCTTCGGGCCACCGCCGCCGGCGCCAGGCGATTGACGGGATCGATCCTTGCGCTCTCGCCAAATCCAAGCAGCACGGCCAACAAAAGGAGGGCGCCGGTCAGGGCCTGGATCGCGTAGATCAGCCGCCAGCCCCCGAGCGTCAGCAGCCCGGCACCCGCGGTCGGCGCGATCACGGTCACCACATTGATGGCAACCATCACACTGGCGATCCTGGTGCGCGCGTTGGTTTCGTCGAACAGGTCGCGAATAATGGCAAAGGTCGTCGCCGTGCCGGCGGCGCCGATGCCCTGGACGAAGCGACAAATCAATAGTTCCGGCAACGATCGAGCGACCGCGCAGCCGAGGCTCGCGACCACAAACAGCGCGATACCGAACGCGACGATAGGTTTGCGGCCAATCCGGTCGGAGATGGGACCGTAGAGCAGCGGCGCCAAGGCGAGGCTCAGCATGAAGGCGCTCATCGTCAGGCCGACTTCGGAGGGACTCACGCCAAGCGTGGCGCCGGTCGCCGCAAGCGCCGGCAAGTTGATATCGATGCCGGAATACGGCACGGCAGCGAGAGAGCCGAGCAGTAGCGTGAAGGAAAAGGAGGCTGGTTGAATTTGCATGGCGCGAGTCTCAGACGTTTCGGATATTTCTTTCGAAGGAGGGGAAACTGCCTTCCCCTCCTTCACGGGCAACGATCAGATCATCGCCGGCGGGCAACGTGCCGGAGCTGACCCGTCGGGATCGCCGGCGTCCGCAACGTGGCTTCCTGATCGGTAACCAGCCCGCTGATGATTGATAGGATCTTGGACCGCGTGTCGATGCCGGCGAATTCGGCGGCTATTTGCGACGCGCGCATGCGGTAAGCGGGTCGATCGAGCACGGTGCGGACGGCCTCGCGCAGCGCTTCTTGCGTCGGCTCGTTGGTTGCCAGATTGATGCCGACGCCGGACCACGCAACGCGTGCGTTGACGTCGGCCTTGTCCTCGGTCATCCCGGCCGTGACCAGCGGAATTCCGAAGCTCATGGCCTGGTTAACGCTGCCATAGCCTCCATTGGTGACGAGCACGTTCACTCGGGGCAGCAACCATTCGAACGGCAAATAGCTGGCGACCCGCGCATTGGACGGCACAGTGCCGGGAATGGCGTCGACCGGGCGTCCGCCTGCCGTCGCAACAACAAGCACGTCGGGCTCATTGGCAAGCGCGGCCAGCGTCGGAGCCACCAACAGGTTGAAATTATGATTCGCCACTGTTCCCTGCGTCACCAGCACCACCTTGCGCGACCCATCGAGCTCATGTGCCCAGGGTGGCAGCGGAACCTGACCGGGGATGATCGGAGGCGTGCCGACGAAATGCACAGTCGGCGGAGTTTGCCGCGGAAATTCGAAACTCGGTACCGACAACTGCAAATAGGCGTCGGCGAGTTCGACGACGGAGTGGAACAGTGGCAACGATATCGGGCCGACGCCCATGGCTTCCAGCGTTTGGTTCAGGCGACGCAGCACCGGCTGATCGACGGCCCCATCATATTGCTGAGCGATGGTCGCGCATTCCGCGCGCAGCTCAGTGTTCGTCGCGGGCGGCAGGCCAAGGAAATTCGGTGCGCCGTCTTCGCGTGCCAAATGGAGAATCGATGTGCCGCAGAGAATGATAGGAGGCCGTTTCGCGCGCGGTCCAAGCAGCATCGGCAAGACACCGAAAAACATGTCGTCGCCGACGATGGCATCGGCTGCAAACTTGTCCAACGCCTGCCGCAAACCCTGATACTGCGCGGGGATAGCTTCAACAAAGATGCGCTCGGAGACGATGCGCAGCCACTCTGGCCCCGGCGGGATGCTTTTAAGTTCGGGCACCAGCGAGAAAATATCCTGCGGATCGAAATCCGCGGCCGGCGGGAGCGGAAAAAATTGGGACCCGCAGCTTTCGATGCGAGCACGAAAGGCGGTGCCCGTCAGAAAGGTAATTTCGTGGCCTTCGGCGAGCAGGATGCGCGCGATCGCAAGCAGTGGATTGAGATGGCCCGTCGCGGGCGTCGAAGCGAAGAGAATTTTCATGGGATCGGTCCTCTAATTGCCGACAAGAGGCCGCCTCATCCGGACGGCCGCTCGACTAAACAGGTCGAGGCTCCGATATCCTCGTTACATCTTGACTTCCGCACTGAGCGAAATGGTTACAACGGCAATCCATCATGGCTGTGCCAAGGCCAAGGTGCCGGCGATGGGATCGCTCACAACGATCAAACGCTTTCGTGAAATATGAACCAGTTCACAGTCGACCTTCGCCGCTGATGAGATTGAAACAGCACCGGATGACGAACGCGATGGAAGTCATGGACGAATGCACGAAAAAGCAAGCTATATCCTGATCGTTGATACGATCCGACGATACGGCGAAACGTGAGCGCGTACTTTTCCAATCACAACATGCCGACCGTTTCTGCGCCGAATTGGAACGAGGAGAAAAGCACGGACGGCCCCCCGAGCCTGATCGTTATGGATCGGCAGACCGGCCAAAATGACGGACCGGACAGATTGCGATTGATCCGGTCTGGGTCTGATGTTCCTGTCTCATGACTGGCCACCGCCCTGACGAAGCTGATCGTGTCATTAGCCTCGAACTCGGTGCGGAAGATTATGTCGTCAAGCCTTTTGGCCTCAGGGAATTGCTCGCACGCGCTCGTGCCATCCTGCGGCGAAAGGGGATGGTAGGTACCGCTCGAACCAGTGGTTCTGAACGGCTACAGATTCGATGGCTCGCGGCTCGAGCATCGCAG
>Ga0210406_10003756_pt1 | contig 16488 bp, 13 predicted proteins | sample IncBWC30MmetaG_FD_155454 | JGI IMG/M metagenome (GOLD analysis project Ga0210406, IMG submission 155454) | Forest soil microbial communities from Barre Woods Harvard Forest LTER site, Petersham, Massachusetts, United States - Inc-BW-C-30-M | ecosystem: Environmental > Terrestrial > Soil >... | reverse complement strand
CCGATTCGACGAAATTGCAATCTGCTCTAAATGACGATCTCAATCGCCTCGCGGCCCTTCGGCGTCTCGACGACGCGCATTGACACCGCCTGGCCCTCGAACAGGCCTCTGACGCCGGCGGCGCCGAGCGTGGTGCTGTGGATGAACACGTCCCGGCCAAAATCGTCGCTGGCGATGAACCCGAACCCGCGGGCCTCGTCGAACCACTTGACCTTGCCGGTCAAATCGAAGGCGGCGGACGCGTCAACAGTCGAACGCCGCGACGACCGTTCGACGGCGCTCCTGGTGTCGACCTCAACAACCCGCACCACCTCCGCCCCTCGGGAGCCGGCGCGAGCGACGACGCGAATTTTCGCGCCCGAAGGCAGAGTTTGGCGCCCCGTCTCGCGCAGGGTCTTCAGATGCAAGAACGCGTCGCCGCGGCCATCCGAGAGCTCAACGAAACCATAGCCCTTTGTGGCGTTAAACCATTTCACCGCCGCCTCGACCGTGACCCCGTCAGCTAGCGGATCGGAACTCGGCAAAACCTCGTCGAATCTGGTGGCCGCGCCAGATTGCCCAATCTGCTCTGCGTGCTCGAACGCGCGCCTGCCAATTTCCAACTCTTGAACATGACCCACCATAGCTCCCACCCTCCGTAACAAACGTATTCAGACCGAAAACACGGACGTGAACCGCAATCATTGACGCCGCCGCCTCACGCCCGACGGCCAGCGTTCCGCTTCCAAAGGCCACCGCCCAAGGGCGTTCATTTTTTGAGGATATAGCGGCGCTTCCGGCGCGACAGTGATCCACGTCACAGTTTGGGCGCGCGCGGCGACTATTTTTTTGTGCTTGGGGGCCTTCTCAAGTCAGACCACAGCGACTGCGCGTAGAAGCGCATGTGCCCGCGCCAACCCGCGGGGGCACCGCTTTCGAAGTCACGCTTTTTTGATGTCTCAGTCGGCGCGGCGTGGGCCGCTGGACGTCCGTTAGGCCACCCGCGCCAATGCGACCAGGCGCGAACCACGCTGGACCCGTGGCAGGGTGACCATCGCCGCCGCGCCCCTATCTGGCCTGGATTGGAGGCGCAGCGTTCCGCCATGCAATTCGACCAGTGAATTGGCGATGGCGAGACCGAGACCCGACCCCTTCATCCCATTGATCATGACCGCGCCGGCCTGTTCGAATGGCCGACCCAGCCGCACAAGGTTTTCCGCGGCGATTCCAGGGCCGTTATCCTCGACCGTGAAATGGATAAGCTCGGCGCCCACAGCGGCGCCGATCGAGACCTCGCCGCCCTCTGGCGCGAATTTCACCGCATTGCGCATGAGCGTTGTGAGGATGCGTTCGACCGCCAGGGGATCTGCCTCGACAGTCACCTCGGCTCCGACATCGACCCTGACCGCAACCCCTTTCTCGCGCGCGGTCGGCGCGATATCGAGCACCGCTCGGTTGACCGCCTGCTCGGCGCCGAAACGCGCGTAGGTCAGGCTCTCCCGGCCGGCCTCGAGCCGCGCCATGTCGAGGACGTCGCTGACCACGCGCAGGAGATATTCGCCGCTGGCGAGAATGTGGGCGCAATAGTCGCCGTATTTTTTCGAGCCCAAGGGTCCGAAGGCCTGGCTTCCCATCAGTTGCGAGAAGCCGATAATCGCGTTGAGCGGCGTGCGCAACTCATGGCTCATATTGGCGAGGAATTCCACCTTGGCGCGGTTGGCGGCCTCGGCGCAGGATTTCTGCTCATGATAGCGTTCGGCGAGTTCGGCAAGCTGCTGGGCCTGCTCTTCGAGTTACCTCCGCGAATGCTTCAGTTCGGTAACGGTGGCTAAAAGCTCCCTCTCGGAGTCGAGGAACCGCTGCTCGTCGGCGTCCCTGCCCTTAAGCCCACAGAGGCCCGCCGCACCGAGCATGAGCCCGACAGTCGAGGCAAGCAGGAACGCCGTGATCACCACTGTGTCGCGCCAGGCGAGGAGATGAGCATCGACGGGCGAAGCAAACGCCACCCTGGTCAGGGTCCGCGGCAGCACCCGCACAGCGGCGAACTGATCACCATCACGTTCGGTCTGGATGCGGATCACACCGCCCTGAATGTCGCCGGCTGCGGGCGGTTTCGCGCGGCCCGCGAGGGCCGCCAGCGCTAAATCGGAAGCGTCCTCAGTCCCGTCGTATTCGACCACGCGGCCGTCGCGATCGATGAGCATCGATTGCGTGAGCCGCTCATCGGGATAAGCCTTAAGAACGCTGCGGAAAACTTCGGCCTCGGGCGCCCGCGGATCGGCGCTCAGCGCGAGGGTGAGCCGCTCCGCGAGCAGGGTCGCGCGCATGTCGACATCGCGCGCGCCAGCGCTGAGCGCCAAATCGCGCTCGAGCTTCAAATGCTGAAAGGTGAGCACCATGACCGCGACGATCGCAAGGGCGACGCCGATGACGACCGCCGATGGAATCCGTCCCCGACGGACCGCGGCGCCGGGAGCACGAGGCTGCGCGCGTTCGAGCGCCTCGCTCGGCCGGCGAACCCACGCCTCAGCGAAGCGAAACGCCCCTTCCCCGCCCAGTGCTCGTGCAGGCCCCATTGGATAAGCGTCCCCGTTTGCCGCGCTTACGCGCGTCATCGCTCATTCCCAGACTTCGCCACAAATTACACTCGGACTGCCGCCTTAACGCCCGAATCACTACGATAAGAATCCTTGTGCGAATCTTTGTCTAGTCCTTGACAATGCGTCAGACGCAAAAAATGTGGCCGTAGGGCGCCGGTAGAATCGGCGCGGGTCCGGAACGCGATCAGAGGGGCGCTCCCTTCTCCCTCGGGGAGAAGGTGGCGCGCAGCGCGCCGGATGAGGGCGTCCCCCCAGACGCCGGCGCAGTTCGGGCCAACCCTCACCCCTACCCCTCTGCCGTAGGAGAGGGGAGATTCAGCCCAGGCTGCGGGTCACGATGTCGCGGACGTCCGGCGACAGCGACGGCTTCGCGGCGATACGGCGGAGCATCGCCTCGGCATGGCCCCGGCGGACGTCCTCGAGCGAACGCCAGGATCGCATGGCGGTGAGCAGCCGCGCCGCGATCTGCGGATTGGTCGGATCGAGAGACACCACCACCTCCTCAAGCAGCGCAAAGCCCGCGCCGTCGACGCGATTGAACTCTCTCTGGTTGGCCGTAAACCCGCCAATCAACGCACGCACGCGGTTGGGATTGGCGAGCGAGAAGCCGTGGTGATTCATGAGCCCGCGCACCCGCTCCAGCGTCTCGCGCTCTGGGATCTGCGCCTGCAGCGCGAACCACTTGTCGAGGACGAGCGGCTCCATCGCATAGCGCCTGCCAAACGCCTCGAGCGCATGTTCGCGCTTGTCGTCCGGCTTGAAGGCGATCGCCGACAGCGCCCCGAGGCGTTCGGTCATGTCGTCGGCCTCGGCAAGCTGGCGATGGGCTAGCTCCAGTCCCTGGATCACGTCCCCGTCGACAAAGAGGCCAAGCGCCACGTTGCGCAAAGCGCGGCGGCCCGCGGCCGCAGCCTCGGAGCTGAAGGTCGAAGAATTGGCAAGCTCCGCGCCCAGCGCGGCGAGTGCGCCAGCGTATGTGCGCCCGAGCGCGCCACGCATGGCTTTGCGCGCGGCGTGAATCGCATCCGGATCGACGTCCTCGCCGATCTCGCGCGCGATGTCGCTTTCGGTCGGCAGGCCCATCGTGAGCGCCGCGAAGGCGTGATCGATGCGCCCCGCGCGGACGTCCTCGATCAAGGCGCCGAAGGCGGCCACAAGTCCGCCGTTGCGCTCGGGCGGGCGGCCGGCGCGAATGGCCTTGACGCCGCGCAGAAGAACCCGCGTCGCCAGACTCTGCGCCGCCTGCCAGCGATTGAAATTGTCGCTGTCGTGCCGGGAGAGGACGATGAGATCTTCTTCGGTCAGATCGTCGTCGACCCGCACCGGCGCGGAGAAACCCCGTAAGAAGGACAGCGTGGGCCGCTGCGGCACATCGCGAAAGACGATCGACCGCTCGGCGTCCTTGAGCTCGAACACGCCGCTTGCAAGCTCGTCAGCGCTCGCGTCCGACGAGGTCAGCGGCATGTCGTCGCCATTGGCGCCGACCAACCCGAGCGCGAGCGGCATGGTCATTGGCAGCTTGACGTTTTGCCCCGGCGTCGGCGCAAGCCACTGGGCGATGTCGAGCCGATAGGTCTTGGAGGCCGGATCGTAGGCGCCGCGAACCGTGACTTTCGGCGTGCCGGCCTGATTGTACCAGTGCATGAATTGAGACAGATCGCGTCCCGAAGCCGTCTCGAAACAGCCGATGAAATCCTCGACCGTCGCCGCGGATCCGTCATAGCGCTCGAAATAAAGATCCATGCCGGCGCGAAACGCTTCGGCGCCGATCAGGCGTTTCAGCATGCGCACGACCTCGGCGCCCTTCTGGTAGACGGTCGCGGTGTAGAAGTTGTTGATCTCGTGATAGACCTCGGGGCGCACATTGTGCGCGAGCGGCCCCGCGTCCTCGGGGAATTGCGCGGCGCGAAGCGTGCGCACATCGCCGATGCGCTCGACCGGCGCCGAGCGCATGTCGGCGGAAAAATCCTGGTCGCGGAAGACGGTCAGGCCCTCTTTGAGGCAAAGCTGGAACCAGTCGCGGCAGGTCACGCGATCGCCGGTCCAGTTATGAAAATATTCGTGCGCGATCACGCCTTCGATATTGGCGTAATCATCGTCGGTCGCGGTCTCCGGCGACGCGAGGACGTATTTATCGTTGAAGACGTTGAGGCCCTTGTTCTCCATCGCACCCATATTGAAATCGGAAACGGCGACAATGTTGAAAATGTCGAGATCGTATTCGCGCCCGTACGCCTGCTCGTCCCAGGCCATCGATCGCTTGAGCGCGTCCATCGCATAATGCGCGCGCTCCTCGCGGCCATGCTCGACATAGATCGCAAGCGCGACGGTCTTCCCCGACATTGTGACGAACGAATCCGCGATTTGGCCGAGATCGCCCGCGACCAGCGCAAACAGGTAGGACGGCTTCTTGTGGGGATCGCGCCAGATGGCGAAGTGACGGCCGGGCATCTCCGCTTCGCCCGTGGTTTCGAGATTGCCGTTGGACAGAAGCACCGGCGCCTCGGCCCGATCCGCCTCGACCCGCACGCGATAGGTCGAGAGCACGTCGGGGCGATCGAGAAAATAGGTGATGCGGCGAAATCCTTCCGCCTCGCATTGCGTGCAGTAAGCGGAGCCGGTGCGATAGAGGCCCATGAGCTTGGTGTTGGCCGCAGGATCGAGGCGCGTCTCGATCGTGAGCGTGAACGCGCCGCGGGGAGGCCGACGCAGCAGAAAGCCCGACGGCTTCGCCTCGAAATCGGCCGTGTCGATCGGCTCGCCATCCAATCGGGCGGAGACGAACATGAGTTCATCGCCATCGAGCCAAAGCGCCATGCCTCCCCGGCCAGCGGGATTGGGACGCATCGAAAGAGTCGAGACCACGCGCGTCGCATGGATGTCGAGCGACACGTCAAGCTCGACGTGGTCGATGAAATAGTCCGGTGCGCGATACTCGCTGAGGCGAACAGGTTGTCCGTCCGACGGACGCATGGGAGGCCTTTCAACGGTTCTGGAATTCGTGAGGCGATCAGGCCGAAGCCGCGCCGATCATGATCGCGGGCGTAAACGTGAGCCCAAAGAGACGCAAGGTCTTTTGTAAAGCCTCCGGCGGCCCTTCGCCGCTGGTGAAGATCGCGGTCCCCTCGCGGCCGGTCGACGCACCTGGGCGGGCGGGGGCGATCAGCGCGTCGAGGCGGCGCGCAATCGCCGGCGCGGGATCGACGAAGCCGACCGGCCAGGGGGAAAGGCGCTCGATCTTGTCCGCGATAAGCGGAAAATGCGTGCAGGCGAGCACGATCTGGTCCGTGCGCCGGCCGTCGCGTTCGACGAAGCAGGGCGCAATCTCACGCTTGATCTCCGCCTCGTCGACGGCTTCGCCGCGCATAACGCGCTCGGCGATAACAGCAAGCAGCGGCGAGCCGACGAGAGTCACCTCGCAATTGGCGGCATAGTCGCGCACCAGCGCATGGGTGTAGTCGCGCGCCACCGTCCCGCGCGTGGCCAGTACGCTGATCAGTCCCGATCGCGAGGCCGCCGCCGCCGGCTTGATCGCCGGCACGGTGCCAACGAAGGGGAGGCGCGGATAGGCGGCCCTCAACGGCGGCAGAGCGAGCGTGGAGGCGGTGCTGCAGGCGACGACGACAATATCGGGCTCGATTTCGCCGATCAGTCGCGCCATCACCGTCTCGACCCGGGCGACGAGCGCCGCTTCACTGAGTCTGCCGTACGGGAAGGCAGCGTCGTCTGCGGCGTAGACGATTTCAACGTCCGGCCTGAGGCGCCTGATTTCGGCCAGCACCGAAAGGCCGCCCAGTCCGGAATCGAACACCAGCGCCCGTGGGGCGCGCAGCGCCGCCGCCGCCGGGCGGGCGTCGAGTTCGGCGATCAGACTCGGGGGCGCGTCTCCGCCCCCACCCCGGCGGTTCATGGGCGAGGACATACGCGAATCCGGCCCACGCGGCAAAGTGACCAATTGGGCATTGACCCGCCGGGAACGATTCAGCCAAGGAAACCCATCGCGCTTTCGCGAGAGGAGTTGGGCGCTGAGCGCTACGTTGTTGTCCGAGGCCGATTTCACGGCCGAGCCGGTCGAGCGCCTCGACGTGCCCGAGCCGCCGACGCGTGCCGAGCGCAGGTTCCACGTGTTGGCGCTCATTGCGGCGGCGGTCCTGCATATCCTGATCCCGGTCTCGTTCTTCCTCGCTTGCTGGCTCTGGCCGCGCATGATTCCGACCGCCGTGCAGGAAATTCCGGTCGAGGTGGTGGTCGAGCAGCCGCCACCGCCCCCGTCCCCGCCGAAGCCGCCGGAGCAGAAACCGAAGCCCCCGCCTCAGCCGGACCTCGAAAAGCCCGCCTATGATGCGCCCGCGGCCCCAACCGAAGAGAAGGTCAACCGCGAGTCGCCCGACAAGAAGACCGAGGCCAAGGCGACCCCCGAGGCCCCTCCCCCGCCAACCCCTGGGGCTTCGCCCAAGGCGGACGCGCCTGCGCCCGCGCCCCATCCGGCTGAGGAGCAGAAAGGCGAGGCCGCGCCGCCCGCGCACGATCTGAAGCCTGAGCCTGAAGGCGAATTACCGGCGGACCAGAACCCGAAGCCCGAGGACAACCCGACTCAAGCCGCCGCTCCGGCAGCGCCGCCGGCGCCGCCACAGAAGGCGCCGGTCGGTGAGCCGTTGCCGACCATCGAGGATCTGCCGCAATACAAGTTCGCGCGCTCAGTCGAAAAATCGCCTGTCGCGGGCGGAAATTCTGAATCCCGGTATCTGACGATCATCTATGGGATGATCAAACAGCACTTGCACGAGAACCCGGGGCTCCGCCTCGATCTCGCCAACAGGCATGGCATTGTGGACTTCTACGTCGACGAAGGCGGCAATCTGGTCGGCCGCAAGCTCGTCGCTTCAAGCGGCTCCTCTGACCTCGATATGGCCGTCATGAACGCGATCGCCGCAGCCGCGCCCTACCCTGCGCCGCCGAACTGGAGTCCTGTCTCCTTGAACTACAACTTCGGCCGAGCCCCGACGCCGGCTGGCGGTCACTGAACGCAGAGGTAATTCACCCGGACGCGCTCGAAATCAGGGAAGTAGTTGCTCCAGTTATAGGACGCCCTCATCCCGTATTTAGCGCATTCCTGTTGCGCCACGGCGTAAAACTCGGACGGCCGTGGGAAGGTCTCGCGGTGCGGCGCGTTCGGATAGTAGATGAACGAAACATCGCGATAGCTGGCGCAGCCGCTCAGCGCTGCAAGCATCCCGACCAAGAAGACAAACCGCATTCTCGCCCCACGCCTCGAGAACCGACGGGCTCGTCCCGAAAGAGCCCGACTCTCTGCGGCCACTCTGCCCGCCCTCCGCCCGTCGCGCAAGACTTTCTCCAGATTCGCGACATTTGAGGCGTGAGGCTCACGACGAGAGGGGAAACGTCCAGGGTCGTTGGACAGTCGCGGCAAAAAACCGCAGCACAACCTAGTTTAATGTAGGTAATTTTACTTAATTGACCCGACGCAGAGGAAACTATAGAAATAATAACACGCTAGCGATACGTGGTAAACATTGAAAACCCGTGACCCGCGGAGTGTTAGGTGTAGCGCAAGTCATTCAGAACAGATCGTCGTCACCGGCCAGCATAGTGTGTCGAAAAGCCGCTGGCCCATATTCAGGCAACTAAAACCGATCTTTCTCTTTACTCCCGAAGCCGCCGCGCGATCCACTGTCGATCTGTGATTAGTTCAAACACGTTTGTTGAATCCGTCCGGGTCGGCAACCCGACACGCGACCAAAACTTTAGGATCAAGCCCATGGCTACCACTGCAACCTTTTCTGCAGGCTCGGGCCTGCTGTCAGAGTTCGGCGACGCCGCCAACAATTCCCTCATCACAAGCCGCGATTCGACCGGCCGGATCCTGGTGAACAATGGGGCCGTTCCGATCGTCGGCGGCACGGCGACGATCGCCAACACGTCTCTCATTCAGGCGTTCGGCCTGGACGGCAACGACACGATTGCCCTCGATGAGACGAACGGCGCGCTGCCGAACGCGAATCTGTTTGGGGGCAATGGCAACGACACGCTTACCGGCGGTTCAGGCAACGATGAGCTGTTCGGCCAGGCCGGCGCGGACACCCTCAACGGCGGGGCCGGCAATGACCTTCTCTTCGGAGGCGACGGCAAGGACGTGCTGACTGGCGGCCCAGGAAACGATCAAGTCTTCGGCCAAGCCGGCAACGACATCATGATCTGGAACCCCGAGGACGGCAGCGACCTCTTCGAGGGGGGCGCCGGCGACGACATCGCCCTGGTCAATGGCGGGAACGGGGCCGAGACTTTCACCATCACCGCGAACGGCACGCGCGTGCGCCTCGATCGCGTGACCCCGGCGCCGTTCTCTCTCGACATCGGCACAACCGAAAGCCTCGCCCTTCACGCCGGCGCCGGCGACGACGTCATCACCGCCGGCAATCAGCTCGCCAGCCTTATCAGCCTCACGCTCGACGGCGGCGACGGCAACGACACGATCACAGGCGGCGACGGCGCCGACACACTGATCGGCGGCGCGGGCAACGATGTCGTCATCGGCGGTCGCGGCAATGACACCGCCTCGCTCGGCGCTGGCGACGACACCTTCGTGTGGAATCCGGGCGACGGCAGCGACAGCGTCGAGGGTGGAGCTGGCTCCGACACGCTCCAGTTCGACGGCGCAAACGTGAACGAGAACATCGATATTTCAGCCAATGGCGGGCGGGTTAGGTTCTTCCGCAACGTGGCCAACATCACCATGGACCTCCACGACATCGAGCGCATCAATTTCGCGGCGCTGGGCGGCGCGGACACCATCACGGTCAACGATCTCACCGGAACGGGGGTGAAGCAGGTCGCGATCGATCTCGCGTCGCCGCCGGGCAGCGGCATAGGCGACGGCGCCGCCGACACGGTGACAGCGGAAGGCACAGCCGCCAATGATCACATCACCATCACCGGCGCTGGGACTGCAGTCTCGGTCACGGGATTGCCCGCGACGGTCAACATCAATGGAGCGGAAGGGGCCAACGACAGGCTCATCGTGGACGCGGGCGCCGGCAACGACACGATCAACGCCGGAGCGTTGCCGGCCGGAGTCATCGGCCTCACGCTCGAAGGGGGCGCTGGCAACGACACAATCACCGGCAGTTCCGGCGCTGACATGATCTTAGGCGGCGATGGAAACGACAGCGTGATCGGCGGGCGTGGTGACGATGTCGCTCTTCTCGGCAGCGGCAACGACACGTTCACCTGGAACCCGGGCGACGGCAGCGACACGATCGAAGGCCAAGACGGCGTCGACACGCTTCTGTTCAACGGCGCCAACGTGAACGAGAGGATCGACATCTCCGCCAACGGCGCTCGGGTGAGATTCACCCGCGATGTCGCCAACATCACAATGGACCTCAACGGGGTCGAGCACATCCGGTTCAACGCTCTCGGCGGCGCGGACAATGTCACGGTCGGCGATCTGACGGGAACCAACGTCAATCAGGTCTCCGTCAACCTCGCCGCGTCGGGCGGCGGCGGCGACGGCCAGGCGGACGACGTCATCGTCAACGGGACGGCTGCCCAGGACTCAATCAGTGTCGCAAGCAGCGGCTCGTCGGTCGTCGTCAACGGACTGGCGGCGCAGACGATCGTGAGCGGCATGGACGCTAGCCTCGACACGCTCACCGTCAACGGGCTCGGCGGCGACGACACCATCAACGCCTCCGGCCTCCATGCCGGTCAGATCAAACTCGAGATCAATGGCGGCGACGGCAATGATCTGATCGTCGGCAGCGCGGGCGATGACCTTGTCATCGGCGGTCGTGGCAGCGACACCGCCCTGCTTGGCGCGGGCAACGACACCTATGTCTGGAACCCGGGCGACGGCAGCGACATCGTCGAGGGCCAGGCCGGAACCAACACGCTGCTGTTCAACGGCGCGAACGTCAGCGAGAAGATCGACATCTCGGCCAACGGCGGCCGAGCGAGGCTGACCCGCGACGTCGCCAACATCACCATGGACCTCAACAGCATCGAGACGATCGACGTCAACGCACTGGGCGGAGCCGACACCCTCACGGTGAACGACCTGACCGGGACGCGCGTCAAAAACGTCAACCTCGACCTCGCGTCGCCACCGGGCAGCGGCACGGGCGACGGTCAAGCGGATACGATCGTCATCAACGCGACCAGTGGCGCCGATAACATTTCGATCAGCAGCAGCGGCGGTGTGATCACGGTCTCGGGTCTCGCCGCGACTGTGACCATCACGGGCGCCGAGGCCGCAAACGACCGCCTTGTCATCAACGGCCTGGGTGGCGACGATGTCATCACCGCGTCGACGCTGACCGGCATTCAGCTCACAGCCGATGGCGGCGCCGGCAATGACGTCCTCATTGGCAGTCCGGGCAATGATACTCTCCTGGGAGGTGCTGGTGACGACGTGCTGATCGGCGGACCCGGCGCGGACATTCTCGATGGCGGAACGGGCGACAATATCCTCATCCCGGACGCGACTTTTGCCCCGCAGGTCAGCATGCTGTCGCAATTGATGCCTTCAAGCTTCGCCACGACCGCCGCTACTCATGGCGTAACGTCCCTCGCCGGTCCGCAGACGAGCCACTTGGCTCTGCTGGCGCACCCGCACGCCTGAGGATGCGACTTCGCGGCCCGGAGCCTAGGTCCGGGCCGGTCGTCGGCAGGTTTCGAACGATAGGAATTCGGCTCACTCTGGAGGTCCACCATCCAATAGGGCATCGAGCGGAGTATCAAGCTTCACCGACATCGGAGGAGACGCCTGCGAACCCTTCGAGGCTCGCGCGAGTTATCGACAACGGAGGTCGAACCCATGAAGATTGTCATCATCGGCGGCACTGGTCTCATCGGCTCGAAGACCGCTCCCATTCTGCGACAGCGCGGCCATGAGGTGGTCGCCGCTTCGCCCGATACCGGCGTCAACACCATCACCGGCGAGGGACTCAAAGAGGTCTTGGCCGGCGCGCAGGTGGTGATCGACCTCGCCAATTCACCCTCGTTTGAAGACAAGGCGGTGCTGGAATTCTTCGAGACTTCCGAGCGCCACCTTCTCCCGGCGGAGGTCTCTGCGGGGGTCCAGCATCACGTCGCGCTATCCATCGTCGCAATCGACCGGACCGACAATGGCTATTTCCGCGCCAAGGTCGCCCAGGAGAAACTGATTGAGGCCTCCCGCATCCCCTACACGATCGTCCGCGCGACCCAGTTCATGGAATTCCTCGGCGGCATCGCCGATTCAAGCATGACTGGAAACACAGTCACGCTTCCGCCCGTCCTGTTCCAGCCCATCGCGGCGGACGACGTCGCCGCCAACGTCGCCGAGGTTGCGCTTGCGGCGCCGAGAAACGGCATAGTCGAGATCGCCGGTCCGGAACGAGCGCCGTTCAACGAAATCGTCGCCAGGTATCTGAAGGCGATCGGCGACCCGCGACAGGTCGTCGGCGACCCCGAGGCCGGATACTGGGGCGGCCGGGTCGAGGAGCGCTCGCTCGTGCCGCTCGGCGAAGCGCGCCTCGGCCGCATCGGTCTCGACGAATGGCTGCGCGCCCACCCCGCACCCGCCAACCGCAGGAGCGCTCAATGAAACGCATTCTCTGGTCGCTGCTGGTCGCCGCGCTACCCTTCGGCGATGCGCTCGCTGAGACGGCGCCGCAGCCAATTGTGGTCCCTGTCATGCAGAAGGATCTCGCTGACGTGCCCGGAAAGGAGATGTTGATGCTGACCGTCGAATATCCGCCGGGGGCCGTGGAGCATATCCATCGGCACGACGCATACGCCTTCGTCTACGTGCTGGAAGGGGCGATAGTCGAAGGGGTCAGGGGCGGCAAGGAAGTCACGCTAACGCCTGGACAGACTTTCTACGAAGGCCCAGACGACGTGCACACGGTCGGACGCAACGCGAGCGAGACGAAGCCAGCAAAGTTCGTCGTGGTCATGGTGAAGAAGAAAGGCGTCGACGCGGTGCTGCCCGCCGAATAGCCGTCCCGCACTCACGCGACCGAACGCGCTGCGATCCTTCATGGCAGCGCGTCATAGCGCGGGCTGCCCACATAAGCTTTCAGCCGTTCCGCCGGCACGAAGCCTCGAGGCACGAACTTCTGCAGGCGGCGGCCGTCGACAGTTTCGCTGGTGTAGAGCGTCCCCTTGGAATCGATGGCGATCATGTGAAGGAGCGTGAACTCGCCGGCGTTGTGTCCAGCGCTTCCGAAGCCGCCCAGGATACGCCCGCTCTCATGATCGAGAATCCATAAGACCTCGTTGCCAGTGTCGACGACGTACATGTATTTCTGCTCGGGGTCGGACGAGAAGGCGACGTCGAGCGCGGACCCGATCGCTTTGCGTCCGGGCGCTCCGTCCGGCGCCGGCGAATAGGCGGTTCCAGGTTTGACGTCGATGACGCGTTTCACGGCGCCGGTCTTGTCGAAGACTTCGATCCGGTCGTTGCCCCGGTCGCAAACATAGAGCAGCCCCTCGCGGTCGAACTTGGCGCAATGCGGATGGCCTCCGCCGATTACTGCGAAGAGACCGCGATCCGTCCCGAAGTCGCCCCATTGACGCAGCAACTTGCCTTGGGCGTCGAAGACGACGACGCGATGGTTGCCATAGCCATCGGCGACATAGATATCGCCGTTTTCGGAATCGATCGCGATGTCGGCCGGCTCGTTGAGAAGCAGCGGGCTCTTGTTGGCCCCGGGCTCGCCGCACTTCTCGTCCGCATTGTCGCAGACGCCTTTGCGGCCAATTTGCAGAAGAAGGCGTTTGCCGTCATGCGACCATTTCTGCACGATTCCATCGGCGTTGCCGCCGATCCAAATGTTGTCTTGGCCGTCGACGAAACAGCCATGGACCGGCTTGGGCATCTGCTTAGGATCGCCCCATGCGTTCACGATGTTCCCGTCGGAATCATATTCGATGACGATAGGCGCCGGCGTCTTGCCGACGGTCTGCTCCATCGGCGTGAGATCGGACCGGTTCACGCCGAAGACGTGATCCTCGCGGTCGACGCAGACGCCGCCGACCGCTCCCGTCACCCATCGATTGGGCAAGGGTTTCGGCCAATAGGGATCGACGACGAAGCGCGGGACGTCGCTATCTCCCGCGCGAGCGGGCCCATGGGAAAGCATGAGAACAATCGCGGCCCCGACGAGGCCCGCCAACACAGCCCTGCAGCCTACTTTGAGCGAAAACGGCGGACCGGCGCGCCTCGTCACCATGGCCATCGAACTCCTCCCTGGGCGGCCCGGAGAACTTTGGCTCCGGGCCCAGCGGACGCTGACGAAGATCAGCCTGGGAAATCCATCACCGTCACGGGCGAGTTCAACCCCAACACTTGGCGAGACCTTCCTTCGACGAGATCGAGGGAACGCCTTCGACCGGCTTATCGGTGACCAGCGAGACGCCGGTGTTGAAGAAATCGAGGCCCGGACTCGGCTGAGGCTTCTTGCCGGTTTTGGCGTATTCGACCGCCGCCTCGATTCCCATGGACGCCATCAAGAGCGGGTATTGCTGGGCGGTGGCGCCGATGACGCCGGCGGCGATGTTCTTCACGCCAGGGCATCCGCCATCGACGGAGACAATGATCGCGCCCTTGGCCTTGCCGGCGGCCCTTAGCGCGCCATAGGCGCCGGCCGCGGTTGGCTCGTTGATCGTGTAGACGAGGTTGATGTTCGGATCCTTCTGGAGCAGCGTCTCCATCGCAGCGCGGCCCTGGGCTTCCTCGCCCCTGCCCCATTGATGGCCAACGATGCGCTTGTCGCTCTCGTGTCCGTATTGCTTCCAGTCCGAACGCCAAAGCCCTTTGAGAAGCCGAAGTCGCGCAGGCGATCCACCGAAGGCTGATCGACGAGCGCGTCGACATAGCCGATGCGGGCATCCTTGGCCTTGTCGCCGAGCGTCTTCGCGGCCCACTGGCCGATCAATTCGCCAGCCTTTTGATTGTCGGTCGCGAACGTCGCATCGGCCGCGCTGGGCGGATCGAGCGGCGTGTCGAGCGCGATCACCAAAATTCCGGCTTTCCGCGCCCGCTCGATGGTTGGAACGATCGCCTTGGTGTCGCTCGGCGTGATCAGGATCGCTTTGGCGCCGGCGTTCATGAGCTGCTCGATCGCGTCCACCTGGCCCGTGTTGTCGCCATCGTATTTGCCGGCGAAGCTGCGAAAGTCGACCCCGAGCTCGTTTGCTTTCGCCTGCGCGCCCTCCTTCATTTTCGCGAAGAACGGATTGGCGTTCGTTTTCGTGATCAGCCCGACAATGATCTTATCCTCGGCGAAGGCCGAAGCGGACGACAGCGCCCACACGGCCACAGCGCAGGCGGTGATTGTCTTCCAACGCGCGCCGCGTTGGTTACCAACGTTGGTCGTCATACGTTCCTCCTTGTGACGCTTCGCCGTTATGGCTCGCTTCGCGAGCGGCGACGATCAGCCTTATGAGGCTATGTCCTGGATCGGGCGCTGGCAAACGCGAATTTGATTGCCGCGGAGCGCTTCATCTCTGCGTAAATTCCGCGGAATCGATCGTCCGTCGGAGGGTTCGACCCACACGCGCCGCGACGGCGCTTGGGCGATAGTCTGCGGTCCCCAATTCAAGCAACGAGGAGATTGCTTCCACGCCGTTTATGCGTATCCTGTTTCGGGCGTTTGTGAATTGATTGGGATGCCGCTCGCATCCAACGAGGCGGCGCCAAGCCAGCCAGATGCATCCGGCGTCGTTCCGCGGTCAATCAAAGGACACCCAAGCGATCGTGCTGGCAAAGAAGCCGAACGCTTTTCCAGTCTGGCGATCAATGCAAATGCACTGGAAGCGTCGCGTTCTGGAGCGCCCTGCCAATGTCGTTCGACCCGGACAAACCTTTTCACGATGGCGACGCCCCCACGATCGATAAAGCCATCGCCAGCAGCGTGATTGCCGACTACGTTAGCGGCAAACTGCAGACGCTTGCGGATCACTTTCAAACTGCGGAACCGAACCAGTTCGCATATTTGTATAACAAATGGGGCGAGTCAAAACTACCCGTTGAGGACGTGCCAGGTTTTACCGACCGAAAGGATAAACAAAAGCCGATCAAACTGAGAAGTTTCGGCACGTTGGAGAGCATTTCTGGTAAGAAAACGCTGCTGGGGGATGCGACTTTTGAAGCTGCTGTCCATGAGACGATTCATCTGAATTCAAATCTACTATTCAAGCAGCTATTTGGATTCAATTACAACGAGGCTGTTACCGAATACTTCACTCTGAAGGTTTTTGGTGTGTCGAAGGGCCAGGGCCATCAGGATAAGTTATTTTTGGCTGACGGATTAATATCGGCGGCCAGTACAATACCGTATGGTGATAGGGATGTCGCGACGGCATATTTTAGAGACCCGAAACCTCTGTATACCCGCATATTAAAGGCGTTTCAGGATCGGCCAGGAAATTCTGTGAACCAATGGAAACAAAAATCTTCCAGCGACAAACCCGAGGATTGGAAGGTTGCGGACCAATTACTTCAGACCGCGATGGCGAATCCCGCGGGAAGCCGATCTGGCGGGGGGAGCGGTTCTGGCGGGGGTTCGGCGTCCAGGCGCTAGTGGATCAAATCTAACACATGGCGCCCAAGGCTGGTAGGCCACATCGGGTGGGAAACAGAACCCGCAGCCAGTCTCGGGGAAGTGTCATCTTTCGAATTTTCTTGGTTATGACTTTCAACTGGTCGCGTGAGATGCACTGAAATGCACCGTTCCCGTCTATGCGCCGTGTTGATCGACTGCAAGACCTCCAATGTGGACGAGGCAGCCCGCTTCTGGAGCGAAGCGCTGGGCCGCCCCGTTGACAAGGACCATCCGAGCAGCCGCGGCAATTATCGCATGCTGGAGACCCCACCCGACGAGCCTATTGTGGAGGTCCAGCA
>Ga0210406_10003755_pt1 | contig 16490 bp, 24 predicted proteins | sample IncBWC30MmetaG_FD_155454 | JGI IMG/M metagenome (GOLD analysis project Ga0210406, IMG submission 155454) | Forest soil microbial communities from Barre Woods Harvard Forest LTER site, Petersham, Massachusetts, United States - Inc-BW-C-30-M | ecosystem: Environmental > Terrestrial > Soil >... | reverse complement strand
GCGATTGTACGAGACAGGGGGGGGCGATTGTACGGGGATAAGTAGGCTTTTCCCCTGCTGTCCTGTTGGACAGATGCACAAGGTTTGGTAGGCTTGATGCGCGGGAGAGCTACATCATGACCGACGATCTGCCCTTGTTTCAGCCGACACCCCTTCAACGCCGCATGATCGACGCGGCGGTTGAGATTGATGAGTGCGCCCCGGAGACGGTGGAATTCCTGCATTCGGTTCTGTGCCAAGTAGGCCTGCCGCGCAGTACCACGAAGGAGCGAATTTTCGAACGAAACAACGGGCGGGCCAGTATCCGGGTAGAGGCGGGGGCGCTGTACAAAGGCGGAAAGTGGATTGAGCAGCAGCTACCCTATGGGGCAAAGCCCCGGCTTGCCTTGATCCATGCTTCAAGTGAAGCGGTGCGGACGCGGTCCCGGACGGTAGAGGTTGGGGAAAGCATCGCGGAATTTCTGCGGCTGCTCGATCTGCCAACAACCGGCGCGGCGTATGGCGAAATGAAGCGCCAGATAGAGCGACTGGCGGCCTGCAACATGATGCTTGGCATGTCCGCCCCGTCGCGGGATGTGACGGTAAGCGCGAAGCCGATTGAACGCTTTGAAGCATGGTTGCAGTACGATGGGCGGCAACGCTCGATGTGGCCGGGGGTGCTGGAACTCTCGCAACCGTTCTTTGAAACGCTGCTTTCCCATGCTGTGCCGCTCGATCCCCGCGCAATTCACGCGCTGAAAAAATCGGCGCTGGCGCTCGATGTTTATTCATGGCTGGCACATCGGCTGTGCAGGGTGAGGAAGCCGGTCGGGATCAAGCTGTCATGGTCGAATCTGCGCCAACAGTTCGGGCAGGAATACGCCTGCTCCAAGGACTTCAAAAAGGAATTCCGGGCAGCGTTGCTCAAGGTGCGGCTGGTGTATCCCCACGCCCGGATTGATGAGGAAATGGGCGGCATACGGTTGTATTCATCGCCCGCGCCTGTCCCGAAATCGCAAGTCGTGGTGCAACTCCCCGGCAAAACGGCTATCTCGGGATAGCGGTTTTTCGGAACCCGGCTCAGGGTTCCATCGTGCGCCCGGGGTCATTGTCATTGCTCCCCCGGTCACGCTCGATCTGCGCCTGACGGTCGCGCTCGGCGTCGATCCGCGCCTGACGTTGTTCCTTCGTCCATGATGGCGTCGACTCCTGCCCCTGCCCGGACCCGTGCTGCTGTGTCGCCTCCGGCTGCGCGGTAGGGGCCTGTTCGGTTTCGGGGGCAGTTTCACCCGTCCCGGCTTCCTGCCCCTCCACGCCCGTTTTCCGGGCCTCCCTGTCGGCCCTTGCATCGGCCCGCCTCGTCCTCTCGCTGGCGACGATCTCCGGCATGGTTCCCATTTTTTCCGCCCGGTCGCGGCGGGTCTGCGCGGCGGTCGGCGGGTTTGCTTTCCGGGCGTCCAGTTCCTGCCCGTGTTCCATGAACCTGTCGCGCACACTGTCTTTCGACATGGACAGCATCGCGCCCAGTTCGGCGCGGTGGTCCTGCCGGTCGCGGCGGTGCTGCTCCCTCATCTGCATGACGCGGCCCTGCAATTCGCCGCGCTCCTGCATCTGGGTTTCGATCAGGTTTTGCTTTTCGGCGCGGTCGCGGCTCCTTCCGGCCGCCGTGTCGCGGGCATTCAATTCAGAAACCTTCCCGCGCTTGCCTGAAAGACGATCCCACAACCCCATGACGCCCTTGCGAAGCCTTGGGATTTGTTATACGTGCCGTCCGGGTTCCGCTCCGGCCCCTCGCCCGGTGATTTGCCGTCATTGTCACTCACGGCGGCGCTCCCTGCTGGTTTCAGGGGCAGGGGTATACAGGTCGCGGCGGCGGGCGTCCTCTCCGGTTGGTTTCAGAAAGAAAGATTGCCCCCAAAAAATCGTGAAAAACATAGGGTTAGGAGATACCCTTAAAACGATAGAAAAACCCCCGTATTCGTCTTACGCCCCCACAGGGGGCCGAAGTCCATCCCGCCGGAAGAGCGCCGGGCCGGAGCCTGAAGTAGTTCACCTTTGTTAAATCGAAACTGCCCGTATCGTTGAAAACCGGGCGTGAAATCGCCCTTTGCTCCCCCCGCAAAGCCTCTTTCTTCCTTCCTGCCCTGCCATTCCTTGTTCGGACCGGAAAAGCCCGTTCCTCGTCCCGTCCCTGTACAGCAGGAACTATCGGAGCGCCCGGAGGCTGTCAAAACGGCGCCTCTTGGCGCCGGGACCGAAGATTTTTTGCCCCTTCCTTGGCAAAAAATACCGGACCCGCTTTTGACAGGCGAGGGCGCGGAGATATACTCGCTGTAAGACGGGGCGCAGCCCTCTTAAATGAAAAACTTCAGCCCGAAGGGCTGTCCGAATTCCCTTTTCTACAGCATTACACACATGCCCTGTGGACGACTTGCCGTTTTAAGAAAGACTCTCTCGTAGAGAGAGAGTTTAAGAGTTTAAGGGCTGGATCGTATTGAAATAAAGGGGCAATTCGGAACTTCTGCATCCAATACCACGAGGAACTGCATCCGAAACCACGAACCCGGCTGCATCCAATACCACGAGTCTTTCCACAGCAAAAACGCTGTGTTAGGGCGGTTTTGTTGTCGGGGTATCACGGACACGGGGTAGGGTGTCCGGCATGGGTGAAGTCGTCCAGCTTGAAATCTTCACGGTCAGCGCAGTTGACCCGCCGTGGCGGGACAACAGGGACGCGATGGAGTACCCGTTTCTGGCCCTGCAAAAGAAGCGGACGAAGCCGATAGAGTACAGTTCCAGAGGAATTCATTTAAGCATCGATTCTGACCGGCGCTTTTCTATTGCGACGATTTGGGATTGGGACTTGATTATCTTCGCCGCTTCGCATGTGAACGACGCCATAGAGGCCGGGCTGTCGCCGTCGCCACGAATACGATTCGTTCCGTATGATTGCCTGCGCCAGATCGGGCGCGGAACTAGCGGGCGTCATTACCGGGAACTGGCGCAAGCGATCCGCCGCCTTCGCATGACGACGTGTCGCAGCGGGAAAACAGCCAGAAGGAGCAGGGCAACCCGACCGACGACCGCGCCAAGCAGGAGCGCATCAACCGCGACAAGGGATTGCACCGGGGCGGGTTTCCCGTCGCAGGGCATGGAGAGCCGGAGCCGGAGAACGACCCCGGCAGGGAAAGGACGAGGTGACGCCGTGCCGCTTGAATTTACCTACCATGTCGAGCCGGACGAGAACGGCGTTTTCGACGGGCGCGAGCTGGCCCGGCAGTTAATCGGCAACGCCTACCGCTTGCTTGTCCCCTACGTGAAAGCCTGCCCGGCCTGCGCAGACGCCCTGTTCAGCGTCATTGCCAACCGCACCATCGAGGAACTGCATCAGGAGGCCCGCGAGAAAGGCAGCATGGGCGGGTTTTCCATGTCCGCCCGCACCGGCGACGAGCGGCAACCCGGAGTCGACGCCCACCTTGAGGCCGCCACGCCAGCAACGATTGATCTATTGCGTGAGGCGGGCGCGATGCACGAGCAGCACGACCAATCAATCCACTGATCTTGAGACGGCCTAGCGCCGCGCCTGATCTTCGGCCCCCTTTCAGGGGTGTAAGACGAATACGGGGGTTCTTCCTTCAACTGTTGCAAAAGCCTTCCCTTTTGCTACACTCAAAACCGCAGCGCTAACCCGTTGCTTTTTTTGAACCTCGTTTGTAGCGAAAGGCTGTAGTGAAAAATTGCCATGAAAAACCAAATCAACGAAAAAGAATGGGCTGACTATCTCACAGGCGTTTTGAAGGGGCTGGATGATCGGGCGGAGTCACTGCCCGACGAACTGCCCGAAAATGCGCGTTCGTTACGCCCCTTGATTGACGACGACGCCCGCGAATCCTTGGGTGTCTTACTCGGCTACTTCACTGGCTAAAACACCATGAAAATCGGCTATGCGCGGGTTTCCACCGACGACCAGAACATGAGCCTGCAACTGGACGCCCTCGCAGCGGCAGGCTGCGAAAGGGTATTTCAGGATGCAATGTCCGGCGCGACCGTGAAGCGCCCCGGTCTCGATGCAGCCCTTGCCGCATTGCAGCCGGGCGACGTTCTGACGGTGTGGAGGCTGGACCGTCTAGGCCGCACCATGCCGCATTTGGTCAACACCGTGACCGATTTTGCCGAGCGCGGCATCGGCTTCCAGTCAATTACCGAAGCCATGGACACCACCACAGCCGGAGGCGAATTGCTGTTTCACGTCATGAGCGCACTGGCGCAGTTCGAGCGCCGGTTGAATGCCGAGCGCAGCCGTGCCGGGATCGAAGCCGCCCGCAGGCGCGGGAAGCATCTAGGCCGACCGGCAGACCTCACCCCGGAGAAGATCACCCACGCTCGCCAGATGATCGACAGCGGCGAACAGTCGAAGTCCGGTATGGCGAAGCTGCTAGGCGTTCACCGCGTCACCCTGCACAAGGCATTGAAAAAGGCAGGTTGAAGAACGGCAACATCACGGCATGGACCTACAAACGTTGCTTTCGATTGCGCCGACCGTTAGTGCCATCGTCGCCCTCATTGCCTTCCTGTTCTCCGTTTGGAACACCTTTCTGAGCGTACAGCGCGAATCAAACAGACGCGACTAGGAGCGATTACAAGCTCTTACCCAGATTCTGCACAAAGGAACCGAGGCAAGCGCGTGGGCCCAGATTCTAGCTGTCCGGGAGCTAGGCGATCTCAAAACGAAGAGGGTCCAAGCGCTATTACTGGCTTGAGCCGGAGAGCAGGAAAACGCCCCCATCGAGGCCCGGTTTTCGCAGAATCTTAACCAAAAAGATTATCAAAAAATGGGTGCGTGCTGTAAGATGGGGTTGCGAGCTGCTGGAGGCAGGTGTCTGCTTGACAGCAATTGCTCGTAATCAGAGAAGGGAGCTACGCGACCCGGCTTGGCACGCAAAAGCCATGGCTGACATAGGCACCTCACAACGAAGCCTGTTTCGGCCCGAGTCATTGCGAGCCCGTGAGCTGGCGTGGCAAGGGCGCGCGGCACTGGCCCTGGGCCTTCCGGCCGTGTTCACCAGTTTCGCCTCGGTGGCGCTTGCAGCGGCCATAGCCGCATTGATTGCGTTCGGCAGCTATGCCCGGCGCGTCGATATGGAAGGTACGGTCCTGCCGAGCGCCGGCCTGATGGCGATTTCTTCACCGGCTGCGGGCTGGATCGCGGCGCTAGCGGTGCGAGAGGGCCAAGCTGTAGAGAAGGGCACCCTGCTGTACACGCTGGATTTGGACACCGCCACCAAAGACGGCAGCACGCAGCAGCAGATCATCGATGCGCAGACGGCTGCACGGGAAATGCTCACTCAACAGATCGACCGCAAGATCAGGATGAGCGAGGAGACACAAAAGGAGCTGCGGCAGAAGATCGAGAACCTGAAGGTGCAGATCGATCAGCTCGGCGGGCGGGTCAGGATGGAGCAGGGCTTCTTCAAGATAATCAATGACAAATACAACCTGTTCCTAAGCCTCGTCGAACGTGGCCATGCATCGCTGAATGAATTGGAAACGCGCCAGCAAGCCTGGATGCAGTCGCAGTCGAAGCTGCAGGAGCTGGAGAGCAGCAAACTCCGGCTAAAAGGCGAGCTGAACGATGCCCAGTACCAGCTCGCCACCATCGCGATCTCGACGGCCGACGAGATCGATGCACTGAAGGCCAAGATTCTCGACATTGACGAGAAACTCGCGAATAGCGAGGCACGCCGTTCGATCGAAATCCGCGCATCCGAGGCGGGGGTCGTTACTGCAATCGTCGCACATCCGGGCCAGGTGGTCGGCACCGGCGCGCCAATGCTGAAGATCGTGCCCGAGCATGCCACGATGCACGCCGAGCTCCTGGCTCCGAGCAGCGCTATCGGCTTCATCCACGAGGGCGAGCGGGTGTTGCTGCGATACAGCGCCTTTCCCTATCAGAAATTCGGCGAATATGGGGGCACAGTGGCCAGCGTTTCACAGGCGGCCCTGAAACCGGACGAGGTCGAAGCCCTGCGGACTGGGGCGCCGCCCATCAAGCAGACAGGTCCGTTCTATCGCGTCATCGTAAGTCCCGATAGCCAGTTCGCGAAAATCTACGGAGAGGAACGCATGCTGCCGGCCAGCATGCAGGTCCAAGCTTACGCGCTGCTCGATCGGCGCCCGCTCTACCAGTGGATCCTCAACCCGCTCTACGAGATCGGACGCGCTGCACATGGGCTCTAACCGGGGGATCGCGTGAAACTTCCCGACCGCATGCTGCAGGCCTCTGTGCTAATCCGGCGCAGAACGCCGGTTGTTCTGCAGACTGAGACGGCAGAATGCGGGTTGGCCTGCCTTGCGATGATCGCGGGCCGCTATGGCCACCGCGTGGACCTGGCAGCACTGCGACGGCATTATAGCCTGTCGCTGAGGGGCGCTACCCTGCACGACCTCGTCCGAATGGCGTCGCGCATGAGCCTCGCCACTCGCGCCCTGCGCGCTGAGCTGCCGCATCTGCGCCGGCTGCGGTTGCCCTGCATCCTGCATTGGGACCATAACCATTTCGTCGTGCTCACGCGGGTGGGGACCCACCGCATGGTCATCCATGATCCAGGCGTGGGCCGCCGATCCGTGCCGGTGGAGGAGGTAAACAAACGCTTCACCGGAGTCGTGCTGGAAGCCTGGCCGACCCACGGTTTCGAGCGAAAGACAGAGCGTGCGCGGGTTCGGATTTGGGAACTGCTGCGCCGCACCGATGGTTTCGCCGCCGCGGCGACACAAGTCATGACGATGTCGCTGGTGCTGGAAGCCATCGGTATCGCCATCCCGATCGGCTTTCAGCTCGTGCTCGACGACGTTGTCGTCTCGGACGACCGCGACCTGCTGACATTGATCGCGCTCGGCCTCGGGCTGGTGCTGGCCTCTCGCGCACTAATCGATTTCGTGCGCTCCTGGGCGATTATGGTCGCCGGCTCCAGCCTGACATTGCAATGGAAAATGAGCCTCTTCCGGCACCTGCTTCGGTTGCCGCTCAGCTTCTTCGAGCGCCGGCATGCAGGGGATGTGGCGTCGCGTTTTATGTCGATCGACAGGATCCAGCAGACACTCAGCACTGCATCGATCTCCCCGGTGGTCGATGGCGTCATGGCGTTCGCACTGGTCGGCATCATGTGGCTCTACGACCCCTGGCTCGCCGTGTTGGCCATTGCCATGACTAGCATTTACGCCCTGACGCGCAGCCTCGCCTACCGGCTCTACCGCCGGGCCAATGAGGAAGCAATCGTCTATGCTGCAAACGAGAACTCGCATTTCCTCGAATCGCTGCGCGGGATGGCGAGCATCAAAGCGCTGACGATTGGCGACCGGCGTCAAGGAATCTGGAACAATTACCTGGTCGACCGAGTGGGCGCGGAGCTGCGCATCGGCAAGATCGACCTGATTTTCACGATCCTCAGCACCTTCCTTTTCGGGCTGGACCGCATCGTCATTATCTTTTTCGGGGCCCGCGCCGTAATGGGAGGTGTCCTCTCGGTCGGTATGCTGGTGGCCTTTCTCGCCTATAAGGATCAGTTCTCTCAGCGCGTCGGCAAATTACTGGACACAATCGTGCGCTTGGGTACGTTGACCGTGCACGGCGAGCGGATCGCGGACATCGCGCTCGCCGAGCCGGAGCAGGGCGAATCCAGTCATCCCGCCGCATTGGCCCCGACGGTCATCAGTCAAAAGGCCGGACTCAGCGCGAGGGCGATCAGCTTCCGCTACAGCGACAACGAGCCCAGGGTTATCGCCGATTTCGACCTCGATGTCGCCCCCGGTGAGTGCATCGCGATCGCTGGTCCCTCGGGAGCTGGCAAGACAACCTTGCTCAAGATCCTAGCCGGTCTGCTGCGCCCCACCGCCGGCACAGTGCTGATCGACGACGTGCCGCTGCAGGCGATCGGGCTCGAGGCTTACCGCGCCCAGATCGGGTGCGTATTGCAGGATGACCGGCTGTTCGCCGGCTCGATTGCCGAGAACATCGCCGGCTTCAGCCCCTCGCCCGACCCCGAACTGATCCAGCAAGTGGCCAGGTTCGCCGCCATACACAGCGAGATCGTGCACATGCCGATGGGCTACGAAACGCTGGTGGGCGATATGGGCAGCTCGCTCTCTGGCGGGCAGATGCAGCGCATCGTGTTGGCGCGCGCGCTCTATCGCGGGCCGCGCATCCTGCTGCTTGATGAGGCAACCAGCCATCTCGACGAGGAGAACGAGCGGGCGATCAATGAGGCCATCCGCCGCCTCCCGATCTCCCGCGTGATCGTGGCCCACCGGCGCTCCACCCTCGATATGGCAGATCGAACCCTGCCGATCTGGCCAGCAGTGGCGACGGCCAAGCGCACGGGCTGACCCACCTCCGGCCGCCGGTGACTTCAAAACGCCAGTATTCGAGGGAGCCGAAACCGGCCCGGCAGCGGAGCGCAGGCGGACCGCCGCGAGCTGCTGAAGCTGATAAAGGGGCTCGCCCCCGGCGACGTGGTGACGGTCACGCGCATCGACCGCCTTGCCCGCTCGACATTCGACCTGTTCGCCATCGTCAAGCGCATCGTGGACGCGGGCGGACAATTCCGATCACTGGCCGAACCGTGGGCCGACACTGCCACCAGCACCGGGCGGCTGATGATTGCCGTTCTGGGCGGGCTGGCGGACGTGGAGCGCGACCTAATCCGGACCCGCACTGCGGAGGGCCGTAGCCGCGCCAGAGTACGCGGGCAGCATATGGGCCGACCCCCGGCCCTGACCCCGCAGCAGCAGGCGGAGGCTCGCAAACGCCGCGCCGAGGGTGCAACCCTCAAGGAATTGGCCCAGAGCTACAACGTCGGGATCGCAACCATTTCCCGCCTGTCATCCAGGGTAGCGGGATAGTCCACGAACAGGGCGGTTTCCCTGTCGAACGCGCCGCGCTCGGCTCGTGTGACCTGTCGATGTTGCACATTGCCGGGGAATGGCAATGGCTGGTCCGGCAGGATGGCCGCGACATGGCGGAAGGGGCCGCGCCCTCTGCTGACGATGCGCGGCGGGAAGCTGAAGCCGTGGCTCTCAGGCTGCTTGAACGGGGGCCGAATCCATGAAGATCGGTTATGCGCGGGTATCGACCGACGACCAGAACCTTGCCCTGCAACTCGACGCGCTGCGGGCGGCTGGCTGCGAGACAATCCACGAGGACAAGGCTTCCGGCGTCCTGAACGGGCGGAAAGGGCTGGCCGATGCCCTGAAGCGCTGCGCTGGCGGTGATGTGCTGGTGGTGTGGAAACTCGACCGGCTGGCCCGGTCCCTTCACGATCTGGTCGTGATTGCGGCGGACCTGAAAGGCCGGGGAGTGGGCCTCAAAATCCTGACCGGCGAGGGTGCGGCTGTCGATACGACACACGCGCAAGGCCGTATGATCTTCGGGATTCTGGCGGTGATGGCCGAATTCGAGCGGGAAATGATCTCTGAACGCACCGTGGCAGGCATGAAGGCGGCGAAACGCCGGGGCCAGCATCTCGGGCGTCCGCCCAAGCTGTCGGAATATCAGCGCCGGGAAGCGCTCTCGATGCTCGATGCCGGGAAAGCGCGGGCCGATGTCGCCGCGCTGCTTGGCGTCCATGTCGGCACGCTGCGGCGGGCGCTGAATGAGGGAAGCTCCTGACGTGAGCGATGACGACGACTAAGCAAAAACGAGTACCTAGGCCGCGCAAGCTGACGCCTCACCGTTGGCCCATGCAGGCGGTTAATCGCTAAAGGCAAGGAAACGAGGGCAGGGGCGGCGGCGCTGCTCCGTGTCGATGCTGTCACGCTGCGCCGGGCGCTGAAGGGGCTGGACGGTTCCGGGAGTGTCCAGCAAGGGGAAAACGGCCCGCCTCTGTACGGGCCGGAAAACGGCTTTAGCCGCTAACCTGTTTAACCGGCGCGGGCATTGAATGAAACCTTGGCGCTGAACTGGGAAAATCCGTGCTGTGGCCGGGTTACCCGGCCACAGCACCAGACAGAGCCCGCTATTTCCTGAACCGGCGGCGGCCGGCGGCGGCAGCACCCATGCCGAGCAGACTGACCCCGAGGATGGCTAGCGAGGCTGGCTCCGGCACGCCCTGCGTGAACTGCTTCTCGACGCTGGAAATGGTCCCACCGGGATTTACCCCGATGTCATCAATCACCAGGAGGCTGGTGACCGGTGCGAAGTTTACGGTGTGTAGGAGGTTATCGCTCGACGAGATGGTTACACCGTTGGATAAACTTGCTACATCTAGAACACTGCCGAGGACGCCGTCCAGCAGCAACTCAAAGTTGGTTATTGGGGTGGCTGCAGGCGCTGCAACGTTGAATGTTAGCAGCGCGTCTGCGGTCGTTGTGCCCGTGTTTTGCCACAACGCGTTGAACCCAATCCCCGGGAAGGGAGTGAATGCCGGACCTACACCCACTGAGGACGCTGGGGTGTTCGAATGCCCGTTCATGCCGTTGAAGCCGTCCTGGCTGTAGCTGAAATTGCTAAATGTCTTGTCCCCTACCGTGCAGTTGAAGCCCGACACTAGCCAATTGTCCAGCGTGGTCGTTCCGCATGGCGCGGCATCAGCTACACCAGGGGCCGCGGTTGCGAGGGAAACAAGCGCCCCCGCCATCACGGATTTCATCATCATTCTCATCATGGTCTCCTCCTAGATAAATAGGCCGTCCTTGGCTCACGAGCCCTTGTGGCGTCCCGGTTTCCCAGTTTCAGCAATTTTCATGCCAACGACAGGCGAGCAGTCGATTCAATGGCTTGCGCATGGGCCTGCCGCGATGTGTAAAATTTCCCGACATGCGCGCCTAGCGCTCAAGTTGCGCAAGCCATGGACGCAATAACTCAACGCTGAAATTATTCGCATTATCAATACCGTGGCTTGACGTTGGCTTGCGCATGGGCCTACCGCGATGTGTAAAATTTCCCGACACGCGCGCCTAGCTCTCAAGTTGCGCAAGCCACGGGCGTAATAACTCAACGCTGAAATTATTCGCATTATCAATACCGTGGCTTGACCTTGGCTTGCGCATGGGCCTACCGGATGTGTAACATTTCCCGACATGCGCGCCTAGCTCTCAAGTTGCGCAAGCCACGGGTGTAATAACTCAACGCTGAAATTATTCGCATTATCAATACCGTGGCTTTGACCTTGGCTTGCGCATGGGCCTACCGGCACCTGTAAAATTTCCCGACATGCGGGCCGAACGCGCAAGTTGCGCAAGCTATGGGAGCAATTATCCGAAAATGAATATTATTCGCATTATCAATATCTTGCCGATCTCTCCTTGCTCACTCGTGTATCGCAGCTTTGTAAGAATTTTCGACGCATGACTCGGCAGCGCGGCGGCTTTGTGTTCGGTTTCGGCGCTTGAAGTATTGCTCTCCAAAAAATCGTGGAAAACATAGGATTAGGAGAATAATATTATAGAATTATTTAATGAATTTCTTCCAGTCTTTCCTGACGGACTGTAATCGGCCCGTCCTGTCTGGTAGACCTCAGCCCCTTTGAGCATTTCGGGCAGGATCGCGCCGGGAAAGTAGGTTTCGACCGGCACGCCTTCCTTCCTGCTCGGGCGCGAGGCGGTAAATCCGGCGCTTTGTGACAATCACGCGCTCGGTCATTCCGCGCCCAAGGCAGGCGTCGGCACGCGCTGCACCTTGATTTTGTCGGCGTGCTTCATGGCCTGCGCCATGTCGTAATCGAATTGCAGGCCCGCCCATGCCTCAGGCGTGCTGCCGAACGCCTTGGCAAGGCGTATCGCCATTTCCGGGGAAATGCCGCGCCGCTCGTTCACCAGTTCGGACAGGGCGTTGCGGGACACGCCAAGCGCTTTCGCGCCGTCCGTCACACTCAAACCCAAGGGTTCAAGGCACTCCTGCCGGACAATCCGGCCCGGATGCGGGGGGTTCTTCATCGGCATGGTTCAATCCTCCTCAGTGGTAGTCGATCAGGTCCACGTCCACGGCGTCGGTTCCTTCAAAGCGCCAGACAATCCGCCAGTTGGCGCGGACCGTGACCGCCCAAAAGCCGCGCATGTCGCCTTTCAGCGGATGCAGGCGGAAACCGGGCAAATCCATCACTTCCGGCCTGTTGGCCCGGTCGAGCAAGGCAAGGATATTTTCGATCCTGTCGAGCATGTCCGCCCGGACTTGCGATTTGTCGTCTCGCTCGTACAGCCGTTTCAAACCGCGATGCCGGAAGCTCTTAATCACACACCATAATGTAGCCTGTAGCCTGTCGCATGTCAAATTCTTATCCAAAAGTTGAATCGAAACTGGCTGTGTCGTTTGAAAATTAGCCGTGAAATCAGCCCAAGGCCGCGATTCGTTCCGCTGTTCCATTAACCAAGCTTTTGGGCCTTCAGCCGGGCGAGATCGGCCTCGTCCTCGGCCGGAAGACGGCCTTCGAGGGCGCAAGGCGTCAAAAAACCATCAAAAACCGCGGCTGAGCGACTCCCCGGCATCCCCGGCCGCGGGAATTCGCCACTTGGGGGGAAGCAACCGGCCAAACCATCGCCAGTTAAGCCAACTCGGATCTGAATTGGTTAACGGCGGCCTGGCGCAACCCCTCGACGATCTCGCTCTTTTTCGTGAAGTAGCTTTCCGGGTCGCGCCGCGACGGTTGCAGGCGGACCAGCTCGCCGGCGAGCGCGCGCAACCGGGTCGGCAAGGGGCGCCTCGATCTCGTCCGCGATGCTTGACACAACCCCTCTCTCGACCGCCTCAGCGGCCCGTCTATTCTACAATCGTTCTAGCGGAAACCGGCTGGCTGATCGCTCGAAACTCAGTCGGGAGGGGCGCGGGCGGCGGTCGAGGTACCGATCGGCGGCGGCGGGGCGGGTGGAGAAGTGCGTTTCGATGCCCTCTTTTGGTTTTAAAGACTCTCGCGAAACGATCTTCTCCACCCGCCTCGATCGGCGATCGGCCGTCGCTAAATCGTCGGACTTCCCAGCGCGCGAGCCCGGCGGGGAATTCGCGCCGCGCGGCGGCCTCGATCTCGGCGAGCTGATCGCGCCGGACAACCAAATCACGCGGCCCGTAGCCTTGCCCGGCCGGCTGATAGATGACGCGGACGCTCGGCACGGGCCAGCGGCCCGCGGCTTGGCGCGTCGCGGCCCAAACCTCGGCCCGTCCGCCAGCCCGCCAAATTGCGCCGCGCCCGGCCTCGGCGGACGGGAACAGGTCGGGATGAAAGCGGGCCAGGTCGGCGCCGGACAGCGGCACGACGCGGCTTGCGATCACCTTTTCGAGTTTTGTAACCGGGTGAAGCCGGCCGATCGAGGCGACCGGGAAGGGCAGCGGGATATTGCCGCAATAGATGATCTCGACGGGATCGGCGGCGGTGCGCAGCAAGGGGCGAGCGCGGCCGATCGCTTGAATTGCTGCGCTGTCGTAAACCCGCTGTAGGACGGCTTGCGCGGCCGGGTCGCGGTATGCCATGCGGTTGAATTGACACCTTCGCCACTGGCGAGCAATGCCCGGCAGGGTGTCGGCGCCGGGGCCTCGACCGGGACGATGCGGCCGGCCTCGCAACTGGCAATCCGGGCAATCTCGCGATCGGACGGGAACGGTCCGCCGAAAATCAGCGCCTTGTCGACGTGGCGGAAGCGGTCGGCGCCGATCAGCCCGCCATGATGCGCGACGTTCGCACCGCCGAGGGCCTCGCGAAAAGCCGGGGCGTGTTGCTTGTAAGTGATCGTCAGCCCGCCTTTGCCGAGGTCCTGCATTTCGTATTGCGCGCGCTCGATCAGCGCGGGGCGGCGGCGCTGCATCGCCCGCTTGCCAAATCCGCCGTGATATTGGCGGATGGTGACATGCGGCATCGCCGGGGCGGGCGGCGGGCGATGCAGCAACGTCGGGAAAAACTGGCGCAACAGATCGGGGTCCGCGGTCGCCGAGGCGATCAGCACGGGGCGAGGGCGATCATCGAGCCAGCGCGCAACTGGTTTCAGCCAAAAAACGGTAATCAGCCCGCCCTGGCGGACAAGCGATCAGCACGGGGCGCGGGAAAAGAGACGGGTTCCGGCTCCTTTTACGGCGCCTCGGTCTCGACCGGGTCCGATGCAGGGTCGGGGTGCAACCTCGATCCTCGAGCGACAGCTCCCAGCGGGCGCACGCCTCGGTAACGCTGAGCTCGCCGGCAAAGATCTCTTTGAGCACCGCCGCCTTGCGATGCGCTGTCCAGCGCCCGCTGTCGTCAAACACCCCCCGCTTGCGCACCCCGCGCTGAGGGACCCGCGACCGCTCCGCCATATCAGCGCCGCCCGGTATCTATCGGAAGGGTTCATCGATACAGCCCGCGCACCACCGTTTCCAGTGCGGCGATGCGCTGCTCGAACTGATCCAGGCGGTGCTGCAACGCCCGATTGACTTGGTTTTGTCGGTGTTCGAGCCGGATCAGTTGCCGGCGGCCAAGGCGCAGGTGCAGGTCGATGACCCGCAGCCGCTGATCGAGATGGGCGAGAAAATCGAGCCCCGCGGCAACATCGAGGTCGAGAGCCGAGCTCGTTAGACCCGGCGAGACCGTCCAGCCGGGTGGCGTCTCTTCCAGATCAGGCGGCTCCTCATGCAGCAACCGGCGATGTAACGCCGTCAGCCGCTGTGCCTTCGCCTTATCTACCATCCGAAGATCAACAAGACGCTGGCCAGGCCTTCGGCGCCGTAGCGCACCATCGTGGTGTTGTGGGTCGCCGCACCCTGGATGATATCGGTGTCGAGGATCTGAACTACCCCGCCGTTGGGCGCCTCGATGGCGTAGCTCGTCGAGCCCGCGGCTGCACACCCGGCACCCGTCGCGCCATCAAAGACCGTGCTCCCTTGCACCGTCGTGCTTTTCGCCCGGCTCTTGATGTCATGACCTTCGAGGGTTCCGCAGAACAGGCTGTTCGAAACCAAGAGGCTCAGCGCATCGCCGACGTAAAGCGCATGGGTCTGGCCGGTGCCGCTGCCATTGCCGATAAACGAGGAGCCAATGATCTCGATGGTTTCCTGATTGCCGCTGCCGCCCGTCAGGATGCCGTCCTGGTTATTCAGAAAGTTGCTGTTCTCGACGCGCAACGTGGTCGCACCGGCACTCTGATCGCGGATCCCGGCGCCATTGCCGCCGAGCGCATCGGAGATCGCCGCACCCTGCAAGGTGAGCCCCTTCACGGTCAGGCTCGACGTGCGCTCCAGCCCGCCGACAAAACCGAGCTCCTCGGCGACGACCCAGACCGCCGGCGGGTTCGGTATACGCCCCGCGCGCGGCGCCGACATCGACATGTGCCGGCAGGGTCCGTAAGGGTGGCCGGTCTCGACCGAGTACGTCACGATGTAGTGGACCGGGATCTCGACCGTCTGGCTGGTCATCTGGGCGCGGTGTGCGGCCCGCCCTTGCTCCGACTCCATTTGCCCCGGCAGGGCCAGCATATCGACCGGACGCCCGGCCGCGCGCTCGCGGATGCGCCGCAGTGCTTCTTGTTCAGCCGGTCCGAGCAACAGCGCGGTCATAGCGGGTCAAGTCCTGCGTCGATCGCCCCTTCAAGCCAGCGCTCGATGGCCTGGCGGCTCGTAAGCCCGTCGCGGTCGGCACGCATGCCGGCGAGCCAGGCATGCTCCTCGGGACCGGCATGCGGGTTTTGATCCCACGCCGGCGAACCGATCCATTGCCGCAAATACGCGCGCAGCGCTGCGATGTGGTCGGCGGTCAGCGGCTCGTGGTTGAGGTAGGCTTCGACCGCGGGCCGCAGCACGCCGCTGGTCTCGTTCATCCAGAAGCCCGGCAGGGCGCGGGCCCGCGTAGCTGAGGGATGGTCGCCGTCTTGGTGCATCCCCATATAACCGCTGTTCGCCGCCGGTGCTGTCGCATCCTACAGCCACAGCGAGGCGACGGCCTGGCCGAGACCGGTCTGAGCCAGGCCCCCGAGGTCGGCGGGACTAGGGCAGCGGCAACCTTGTAGGGAGGGTCCGATACCGACCACGCCGCGCCTCGTCCTCGCGGATGGCTTGAAGGCGGGTGGTCTTCAACCCTGCGAGGCCATAGCGGTAATAGTCGCGCTGCCACGACTGCAACTCCTCGAGCGACAGCTCCCAGCGGGCGCACGCCTCGGTAACGCTGAGCTCGCCGGCAAAGATCTCTTTGAGCACCGCCGCCTTGCGATGCGCTGTCCAGCGCCCGCTGTCGTCAAACACCCCCCGCTTGCGCACCCCGCGCTGAGGGACCCGCGACCGCTCCGCCATATCAGCGCCGCCCGGCAACGACCACCCTGCCGGCGAGGAAATAGCCGGCCCCGGGCATCATCAAAATCAGGCGGTCGATGATCAGCTGATATTGCCAGCGCGTCAACCGGGCATAGAACAGCGAGTAATATTGCATGTCGGTGATCTCCAGAACGGCCAGAAGTAACGAACGGCCTATTTTTGTCGCCTAAGCGGACAGAACGAGAACGCCGCTGGGCAAGAGGTCGTGGAATTCCGCCGAAAACGGCGCCTCAGCCTGCGCACGGCGTTGACGGGAAGA